>Ga0181577_10001308_pt1 | contig 20101 bp, 15 predicted proteins | sample 101ome_21_FD_132468 | JGI IMG/M metagenome (GOLD analysis project Ga0181577, IMG submission 132468) | Coastal salt marsh microbial communities from the Groves Creek Marsh, Skidaway Island, Georgia - 101413BT metaG (megahit assembly) | ecosystem: Environmental > Aquatic > Marine > Intertidal...
TAAGGTAATGAGCGAATTCATGGGCATTGATCACCAGACTTATGGAATCTATGCGCCAAATTTTGTCATAGACATTAGGGCTTGTTAAGGTCTTGGTCGTGCAAGAGTGATTTTGCTGCCGATCTTTTTGATCTGGTTGGTCAATGTGTTTTCTCCGCCGAATGCACCGTTTCGCATCGGAGCGCAAAAACGACTGACGCGCCAAAAGGGTGAACCTCAATCTCACGTAGTAATCTCTAAATATCTTCGTCATTGTATCTCTTTCGTGCCATTCTAGCTCCTCCTTAAGAGAGTTTTAACAAAATTCATGGCACTAATTTAGGGGGGAAGGTCAGGATTTATAAGCTTCTCGGATGCGGCAGTTTTCGGGGTCGTTATTTGCGGTGTCCAGCAACCATTCTCGGAATTTTTGGGCATCCGGATGGTCGCGGCCTGTTTCTGGTGAGATGAGATGGAAGGCCTCATGCAACGGTGCTTCGATACTGAATGGTTCGACGAGCCTGCCGCGTTCTATCTCGATGCTAAACATTGAGGAGCGGGCCAATGCTACCCCGCCACCTTGTGCTGCAAACTCGAATGCCAACAGCGACGTATCGAATTGCAGCCCTTGTCCCGAATTGATGCCATTTGTCTTTGCGAATCTCAGCCAATCAGCCCAGCCCTCCTCATAGCCAAGCACATGCAGGAGGCGATGGTGTGCAAGGTCCGCCGGCTTCCTAATAGCATTTTTGCCATATAGAAGTGATGGTGCGCAAACGGGTTTAATCACTTCCCACGTCAGGCGATCAGCCTTGTAACCTGGCCAATGTCCCGTGCCGTACTGGATGTCGAGATCAAATCGTTCGTTGTCGAACTGGTCACCCCAAACACTCGATACAAGACGTAAATTGATATCAGGGTGGTGATGAAAGAAGCCCTTAAGCCGGGGTGCGATCCAGTTGACAGAATAACCGACTGGTGCGCGCACTGTCAGCACCTCAGAGCGCCGAAGCCCGAAAACCTCTTCGGTGCCGGCCGCTAGACGTTCGAAACCGTCACGGACCTTGGGCAAATAGGCTGCGCCTACTTTAGTGAGCACAAGACTACGAGGTTTGCGCTCGAACAAAGGTTCGCGCAGGTAGTGTTCTAGTAGCTTCACCTGCTTGCTGATAGCGGCCTGAGTGAGGTTCAACTCCTGCGCAGCATTGGTGAAACTCAGATGCCGGGCCGATGCCTCAAAAGCGCGTAACCAAGTTAGATGTGGAAGTCGTCGGGTGCTCATGGCCAACTCATACATAAATATTTTTCAGTTATAGGGTCATTATAGGTTGCTTGCAATCGTTGATTGAACAGGCACAGTATTGTTTCTAAATTGATTGGAGGTATCGCCGTGGCGAACTACTGCAACAATGGTTTTGATCCACAGCGCCTTCGGCAGATTTCGAAGTGGATGCAGGCCCATGTCCGCGACTGTCGGCTCAGCGGACTGGCTGTTCAGATCTCAAGACGGGGAGAGGTCGCGTTTTCTGAACAAGTGGGCTATGCTGACACAGCTACGCGCCAGCCTGTTGCTCCTGATACGATTTGGCGCATCTATTCGATGAGCAAGCCGATCACCTCGCTCGCCCTGCTGATGCTATATGAGGAAGGGGCATTCCAGTTGGATCAGCCGGTTGCCGATTTCCTTCCGGCCTTCAGTGCGCCGCGCGTCTGGAAAGGGCCGGGCCATCCACTGGATGCCACCGAACCGGCAGAGCGCCCGATCACTATTCATGACTTGCTGACCCATCAGGCCGGCATTATCTATGGCGACCCGCAGGGGAATGCTCTAGAACAGGCGCTGTCGGCAGCTGGGCTCGATTTCGACCGTTGTTTTAAGACGATGGGGCAAGCCGTCGATGCGCTGGCCGGGTTTCCGCTGGCGTTTCACCCTGGCGAACGCTGGTTCTACGGCCTGTCGACCGACGTTCTGGGTCGCGTGATCGAAGTGATCAGCGGGCAAACGCTTGGCGCCTTCCTGAAGGCCCGGATATTCGATCCGCTGGGAATGGAAGATACAGGGTTTTCTGTTCCCGACCACAAGGTCAGCCGATTGGCCACGCTCTATGACCACAGCTCTGCGGGCTTTTCTCCATCGTCGAACCAGGACCGTTGCCTTGCGCCGGTGACGCTTGAGAGCGGCGGGGGTGGGTTGGTCTCGACGATGGCGGATTTCCAGCGTTTTGCGACGATGCTGTTGCGGCGCGGTGCCTTTGATGGGGGCGCGCTGCTCGGCCGCAAGACCTTCGATCTGATGGTGTCGAACCACATGGGCGGTGATCTGGCCAGCCGTGGGCAGGCGCATTTCAGCGAAACCACATTCGAGGGGATCGGGTTCGGCCTTGGCGTGTCGGTGATGCTGGACCCGGCGCGGGCAAAGATTATCGGTTCACCCGGAGAGTTCGCCTGGGGCGGCATGGCTTCGACGGCATTCTTGGTGGACCCGATCGAGGAAATGACCGTGATCCTGATGACCCAGCTCATTCCCTCGAGCGCCTATTCGCTGCGTCGTCAGCTACGTGTTTTGAGCTATCAGGCGCTGGTTTGAACGCTCGCGCGCGGCCCTATGCCATGACCAGCGCGATGACACCGACAAAGAGCAGGCTGAGCGCCCAGACCAGATCGAGGTTGAACCAGCCTTTGGGCAGGAATTTGAGGCCCAGCCAGCGGTAGACGCCAAAGGCCAGTGTACCGCCAGCGGTCAGCATGGCAAGGCTGTGCAGCAGTGCGACGCCAAGGGCCACCGTGGCGTTCGAGGTCATCAACACGCTGGCGGCCGCGTGGCCTGCGTCGGTGTCGATCGTCTGGCAGATGCCCAGGTAGATCGGCACCAGCATCAGCCCCGCACCATGGGCGAGGGCCGCAAGGAACGACCAAAGCGCCAGTTGCGTTGGCCGGACGCGGGCCAAAAAGCGGGGGTGGCGGCGGTTGATTGTCAGGTAGACGCCAAGGGCGATGACCAGAAGGGCCGCGGCAATCTGGATCTGGCGCTGGTAGTCGACCAGCCACAGAAGCGCGCTGAAGGGCAGAAGGATCGCCATCATCGACAGCAGGTGACCACCCGCCAAAGCGGCCAGCGCATGCCAGAGGCGGCTTGGTTTGCGCTCCATCAGCGCGGCAGAGACCGCCAGAGGCCAGCCCATGCCCGGGTTCAACCCGTGATATATTCCGGAAAAAACGACGGCCCACCACAGGGCCGCCGTCGATGTTGCAGGATCCACGCGTCAGACGGAAGGGTAGCAGAAGCTGTCGGTCGAGCAGTCTCCGCCTTCGAGCCTGATCTGGTGGCTGCGGTAGCCTTCGGGGAATTCCACCCAGAAGTCCTTGTCCAGTTCGATCCCGCCGCTTTCGCCCACATTGGCCATGACCATGGCCGCGCCTCGGTCGCCCGGATAGAACTGGTCGTCCCATGTGGAATAGAGCGAATTGGTCCAGTAGACACGTTTGCCGTCGCGGCTGATCTCGACCATCTGGGGGCCGTAGCCGAAAGTCTTGCCGTTCGGGTGGGGGGTATTCTTGACGATGCCGCCGATCTCGACCTTGCCGGCCAGAACCGGGTTCATCGGGTCGGAAACGTCATATTGGTGCATCTCGCCAAGACCCCAGCAGGCGACGTAAAGGTATTTGTCGTCCAGGCTCAGGTCGATATCCGTCACCAGCGGCGGGCAGGCGCCAAACCCCTTCAGCAGATCGGGCAGGTCGTCGGCATCCGCCGGGACCGGGTCGATGGTGATGGTCTTTTTCGCCTCAAAGGTGCCGTCGTCCTTTTGCCACCAGGTGAAGATCGCTCCTTGCAGGTTGGTGGTATCGACCACCACGCCGCAGAAACCGTAGTCCTTGGACGGATCATGCGCAGGCCGGATTTCAAGCGCCATCTGGTGATTGGCGCCAAGGTCGATCGTTTGGACGTTCTTGCGGTCGCGCAGCTTCCAGAAGTGGATCTTGTGGCCATATTTGTTCGACAGAAGGTCTTCGGGCACGATGCCGTTCTCGAACTGCGGCGGCAGACCCCATTCGGAGCTGACCATGTAGTCACGCGGCAGGTTCCACCAGAAATCATAGTGCTTGTCCTGCTCTCCCCGGTCCATCTCGTAACGGCCAAGGATGTCGAAGGTCTCACAATCGAGGATGAAGATGCCCGGAGGGCCATCGGTGCCATCCACTCCGCCGCCACCAAGCGTGCTGACATAGATGCCCTCGGGGCCACAGTGGATGGTGTGAGGGCGGGAATAGCCGGTCTTGGCAAAGACCTCTTCGGGTTCGATGATCTTGTGAATCTTGGCCTTCAGCGGTTCCTTCACGTCAATGATGTAGATGCGCGAGGAGCGGATGCCGGGGATGATCAGGTAGCGCCGCTCAAGGAAGGCGTGACCTGACAGCGGTGAAAGCGCTGACGAACAGGCGTTCCAGCCAAAGTGGTGAAATTCGTCGCCCGTATTGGGCATGATCACCTGATGAACGATTTGACTGAAGGTCTTGGAACTCGGGTCCACATCGACAATGGCAAGGCCATCGGGTTGCGAGCCATCGGGGCTGAGCATCAGGGTGAAGGCCAGCTTTTCCGCCGGAGCCTCCATGGCGAGCCGGGGTGTGGCGTGAAAGGTTGGATCAGGTCTGAGATTCATTGATATTCCTCCTGTCAGATTTTTGGTTGGTTAATTTCTTAGAAGTTCCCTTTTTTCATGTAAGCGGGCCAATCGAACCCATGGTCTGAACGATAATTCGCTATGGCATTTCTTCGATTGGCAGATGGCAGGCGATTTCCAGTTCGCCGGGCAATGTTCGGACCGGTGGTTGCGTGACATCGCATGTACCAACGATGGCATGGGTGCACCGATTGGCAAAGGGACAGCCTTTGGCGCCGATGACAACGCTTCCGGCGCTGGCGGCTTTGGCTTCGCCGGTATCGGCCACCCCTTCCAGCCAGCCCTGACGCATCTCGGGGACCGAGGAGAGGAGCAGTTTGGTATAGGGGTGAAAAGGCGGGCTGAAGACAACATTCGACGGTCCCTTTTCGACCACCTGCCCGGCGTAGAGCACCACAACTTCATCCGCGAAGGAGGCAACGGTCGAAAGGTCATGGCTGATGAACATATAGGCCACGCCCAACTTGTCCTTGAGCGATTTCAGAAGTTCGATCACCCCCGCCGCGACAACAGTATCCAGCGCCGAGGTGACCTCGTCACACAGGATAACCTTGGGGTCGGCGGCCAGCGCACGGGCGAGGTTGATGCGTTGCTTCTGCCCGCCCGACAATTCGCCCGGGAAACGCGTAGCAAAGCTGCGCGGCAAGTCGACCAGTTCCAGAAGGTCGCCCACCTTTTCGACCCGCGCGCGACCCTTGAGGCCCTGATAGAACTCCAGCGGGCGGCCCAGGATATCACCGATCCGCTGGCGCGGGTTCAGCGCGGTATCGGCCATCTGGAACACGATCTGACAATCCTTGAGCGAATCGCGCGGTCGATCCTTCACGCTGGGCGCGGCAACCTTCCCATCGAGCCTAATTTCTCCCTCCCGCAGCGGCGTCAGACCGGCGACGACCCGCGCCAGCGTGCTTTTCCCGCAGCCGCTTTCACCAATCACCCCCACAACCGATGCCGCAGGGACATCAACTGATACATCCGACAGGATGGTCAGCGCCCCATAGCCTGCCGTGATGTTTCGCGCCGAAATGACGGGCGCTTGCGCCGCGCTGGCGTCAACGTGGTCGAAAAGATGCGGCGCGGGCCGGACGGCATCCATCAGCATGCGGGTATATTCGTGCTGCGGGTCATGCAGGATCTGGGCAGTTGGTCCTTCCTCGACCATTTCACCGTTCTTCAGCACAAGAATTCGATCCGCCACTTGCGCTACAACAGCCAGATCATGGGTGACGTAGATCGCCGCCGTGCCCTGATCACGGATGATATCCTTGAAGGCTTTCAGCACCTCGATCTGGGTAGTCACGTCCAGCGCGGTGGTGGGCTCGTCAAGGATCAGCAAATCCGGCCCGCAGGACATGGCCATCGCCGCCATCAGACGCTGCAACTGCCCGCCCGAAACCTGATGCGGGAACTTTTCGCCCACGCTGTCGGGGTTCGGCAGATCCAGCTTGCGGTAAAGATCGACGGCTGTGGCGGTCAGGGTCGCGGCATCGCCTGCGCCATGCCACAGCGGCGCCTCGATCACCTGCTTGCCGATCCGCAGCGCGGGGTTGAAGCTGGCGGCGGCGGATTGCGCGACATAGGATACCTCGTCACCGCGCAGCGCATGGCGATCCTGCGGCGACAGTTTCATAATGTCGCGCCCGTTCAGCCAGATTTCTCCTCCCGCGATGCGGCAACCGGGCCGGGCAAAGCCCATCGAGGCCAGCGAGATCGTGGACTTTCCTGACCCGCTTTCGCCGATCAGGGCCAGCACCTCGCCCTTGGCCACGTTCAGCGACACACCCTTGACGATCGGGACGTAGGCGCCCCCGGGCGGGCGGCCCTCGACGCGCAGGTTCTTGATTGTCAGGATATCGCTCATTGGTCGATCTTCTCCAGAACGGTTTCACCCTGCTGACGCTGCTGGAACCAGTCCACAAGCAGGTTCATGGATACGGTCAGCGAGGCGATGCAGGCGGCGGGGATCAGCGCGGCGGAGGAGCCAAGGAACAGGCCGCCCACGTTTTCCTGCACCATCAATCCCCAGTCGGCGGCGGGTTCCTGAACGCCCAGGCCCAGGAAGGACAGACCCGACAGGAACAGAATGGAAAACGTGAAGCGCAGGCCGAACTCGGCGATCAGCGGGGCCATGGAGTTTGGCAGGATCTCGCGTGTCAGGATCCACCAGGTGCCTTCGCCGCGGGCGCGGGCGGCCTCGACAAAGTCCATGACGCCAATGTCATAGCCCAATGCGCGCGACACCCGGAAGACGCTGGTCGATAGCACCAGTCCGACCGTGAGCACCAGAACCGTGATCGAGGTGCCGAATGCGCCGATCACCACCAGGGCCAGCAGGGTCGACGGGAAGGCCATGAAGGCCTCGACGATGCGGCTGACGACGATGTCGAACCAGCCCTTGAGGATCGCGGCGGCAAAACCCAGTGTCACGCCGAAGGCAAAGGAGATCACCGTCGTTATCAGCGCAAGCAGCAGCGTGGTGCGAACCCCGTAGATCAGGCGCGAGAAGACGTCGCGCCCAAGCTTGTCCGTCCCCAACAACCCGCCTTCGCCTATTGGTGCAAAGGTCGTGCCCGAGATAATCTCGGCCTCGCCATGGGGGGCGATCCATGGCCCGAACAGGGCAAGGATCAGCCAGAACAGCAGGACGGAACCCGCAAGAACGGCGGTCCAGGTCAGGCGCAGGCCCGCAAAGACTGAAGCGCGCGGTGTGGCAATTTCGGTTGCGTCGCTCATTTCGGATACCTCAGGCGCGGATTGGCCATAATGGAAAGTACATCGGCCAGAAGGTTAAGAAGGATATAGACAGCGCCGAAGATCATGGCGCAGGCCTGGATCAGCGGGATGTCCCGCAGCGTGACGCCATCGACCAGCAGACGGGTCAGGCCCGGGACGCCGAACACGGTTTCAACGATGATCACACCGGACACCATGTAGCTGAGGTTCAGGGCGATCACCGTCAGGATAGGGGACAGCGCATTGGGCAGCGCGTGACGCACCACAAGGCGGCGCTTCGGCAGGCCCTTGAGCGCGGCCATTTCCAGGTAGGGAGATGTAAAGATGTTGATTACCGAGGAGCGTGTCATCCGCATCATATGCGCAATAACCGCAAAGCTGAGCGTGGCAACGGGCAGGGCAAGGGCGCGGAAATTCTGCCAGAAATCGAAATAGGGTCGGGTATTGGCAGAGGCAGATAACCATTTTAGCTCAACTGCGAAGACCTTCATCAGGATAAGGCCAATAAAGAATTCGGGCACCGCAATAAGCGCGAGCGTGGTCATGGCAAGCGTCTTGTCGACGCGGCCGCCAGCACGAATCGCCGACCAAAGACCGAGCGCTAAGGACAGCGGAACAGAGATTGCGGCCGCCAGCAGAGCTAGCCGTAGCGTGTTCCACATCCGGCTTTCGATCATGTCGGCCACGGGACGCTTTGTCGCCAGCGAGGTGCCCAGATCGCCCTGCAACATTCCGCCGAGCCAGTCAAAATATCGAACGATGGCTGGGCGGTTCAGGCCCATTCCCTCGCGCAGTGTGGCCAACGCTTCTTCCGTGCGACTTTGTCCAAGAATTGCCTCGGCCACGTCGCCAGGAAGGATCTCGGTAGCGCCAAAAATGATAATTGATGCCAGTAGCAAGGTTAGCAAACCTTGCGCCAGGCGCGTCAGTATGATGCGATACACCTCGTTCCTCCTTACAGGCTGTTTGCAGTTTCAGGGAAAGCGCCGTTTTGGGCAAACAACTATAGTAGACATATTGGGTGTGTTTTAATTATGGGTCGGGCATGGGCTGATCTAGATCGGGGCAAAGCCTGGTTTTTTGTTGTTTGCGCGACGCTAATTTGTAGTGACATAAGTTGTGAAACTGGAGATGCACATGATTGCCTATGACTATCCTCTGTTGATCAAGCAGATTCTGAACACGTCGCTTTCTTGTGCGCCTGGACAGGAAATCGTTCATGCAGACACCATGCGCTACGACTATAGTATATTCGCCTGGCGGATTGGGCGTGTAGCCGGAGCTTTGCGTGCTCTCGGAGCTGGCGAAGGCAGCATTATCGCGGTACTTGACTGGGATAGCCACCGCTATTTGGAATGCTTCTTTGCCGTGCCCATGATCGGAGCCACCTTACACACAGTGAACATCCGACTGTCGCCGGAACAAATCCTATACACGATAAACCATGCTGAGGATGACCTGATCCTGTGCCATGTCGATTTTCTGCCGCTGCTCATGGAGATCGCGGGCCGGATCGAACGTCCCTGGCGGCTGGTGTTAATGTGCGATGATGGCCAAACTCCCCCAGGTGTGAAGGCAGCAGGAGAGTATGAGGCCCTTCTAGACGCAGCTACGTCGGTCAGCAACTTCCCCGATTTCGACGAGAATATTCGCGCTACACTATTTTACACCACGGGCACGACGGGCAACCCTAAGGGGGTCACCTATTCGCAGCGCCAGCTCGTGCTCCACACGCTAGCAGTGGCATCGGGCCTGGGTCCGATCCCCGGCGGCGGGCTGAACCGCGGCGATGTCTACATGCCGATCACGCCGTTGTTCCATGTTCACGGCTGGGGCATTCCTTACGTCGCAACGCTGATGGGGCTCAAGCAGGTCTATCCGGGGCGTTATGAGCCCGCGCACCTTCTAGGATTGATTGCCGAGCATGGCGTGACCTTCTCGCATTGTGTGCCGACGATCCTTGCGATGCTGCTGAACGTGCCGGAGGCTGTAGCAACGGACCTGAGCCGCTGGAAAGTCATCATCGGCGGCTCTGCCCTGCCCGAGGGGCTGGCGCGGCAGGCGCTCGCGCGCGGCGTCGACCTTCACGCGGCTTATGGCATGTCCGAGACCTGTCCTTTCCTGACTGTGGCTGACATGATGGCGACGCGAGCCTCCAATGCGCTGATCGATGTTCGGATAGCGACTGGCAAACCCGCGCCGATGGTTCAAATTCGGGTCGTCGATTCGGAGATGAACGACCTGCCACGCGATGGTAAGTCCACAGGAGAGATTGTCGCCCGTGCGCCTTGGCTTACCCGAGGCTACTTGAAGAACGAAGAGGGTACGAAGACACTTTGGCATGGCGGCTGGCTACATACCGGCGATGTAGGGCGGTTCGATCAGCGTGGGACGCTCCATATCACTGACCGATTGAAAGATGTAATCAAGACCGGCGGGGAATGGGTTTCTTCGCTAGAATTGGAAAATCTTGCCAGCAGAGTCGCGGGCGTGGCTGAGGCCGCCGCCATCGGCGTGCCGGATCCCAAATGGGGCGAACGCCCGCTCTTGTTGGTCACCTGCACCGATACCCCGGAGGCAATCGTGTCAGCACTGCGCGCATCGTTTGCCAGTGCCGTCGCGGACGGGGCGCTGTCGAAATGGGCCGTTCCAGACCGGATCGAGATTGCCCCCGCGCTGCCAAAGACCTCGGTCGGGAAACTGGACAAGAAGGCCCTCAGAACCCGCTACTGCTAGGAAAGAACCCTCGCCATGAAAGACGTCGTCATCGTTTCCACCGCCCGCACACCCATCGGCTCTGCCTTCCGGGGGTCGTTCAACAACATCAAGTCGCCGACGCTTGCGGGCCACGCGATCCGGGCGGCGGTCGCGCGGTCCGGCACCGATCCTGCCGAGGTTGAAGACGTCGTGATGGGCTCGGTCCTGACGGCGGGCACCGCCGGGCTGAACGTCGCGCGGCTGGCGGCGCTGGCAGGTGGGTTGCCCGCAACCGCAGCGGCCCAGACCATCGACCGGCAATGCGCCTCGGGGCTGATGGCCATCGCGACGGCGGCAAAGCAGATCGCGGTCGATGGCATGGGCGTCGTGGTGGCCGGTGGACAGGAAAACATCTCGGCGGTTCAGGCGCGGTATTTCGACTGGGTCACGGCCGAGAAAGACCCCAATGTGACCCGGGCGGCTGAACATGCCTATATGCCGATGCTAATGACGGCCGAGAAAGTGGCGCGGCTGCACCGCATCACGCGTGAGGCACAGGACGAATTTGCGGCACTGTCTCAAGCCCGTACTGCCGCTGCGCAGGTCGCTGGGGCTTTTGATGATGAGATCATACCAGTTACGGCTAACAGGTTGATTAAGAACAGCGATACCGGCGAAGTACGCGAAGAAACCGTCACCTTGACACAGGATGAGGGCAATCGCCCAGGGACAACGGTTGAAGCGTTAGCAAACTTAAAGCCCGTTGCCGAGGGTGGACTGGTTACCGCAGGAAATGCCAGTAAGTTGTCGGATGGCGCTTCGGCCTGTGTTTTAATGACGGCGGATGCGGCTATCAAACGCGGGCTTTCGCCGCTTGGGATCTATCGGGGAATGGCCGTAGCCGGTTGTGCCCCTGAGGAAATGGGTATGGGCCCGGTCTATGCTGTGCCACGGCTGCTTGAACGGACTGGGCTTAAGGTTGACGACATCGGATTGTGGGAGCTGAATGAAGCCTTTGCCGCTCAAGCCATACCCTGCCGTGACCAACTGGGAATTGATCCCGAAAAGCTGAACGTCAACGGTGGCGCTATTTCGGTGGGCCACCCTTACGGGATGACAGGTGCGCGGCTGGTTGGCCACGCGCTCATCGAGGGTAAAAGGCGCGGTGTCCGCTATGTTGTTGTCACGATGTGCATCGGTGGCGGAATGGGGGCTGCCGGGTTATTCGAGGTGGCCTCATGATTAGTACTACAAAGCTACTCCTCATCATCTTGGACGGTGTGCCCTACCGAAATTTTCGACGCCTTTTTGGTAATCTTGAAGGATGGGTTGCCTCGGGCGAGGCGAGCGTGCGGCGGATGCGGTCGGTCCTGCCGTCTACATCTTCAGCCTGCTATGCCTCAATGCATACCGGCCTGCCGCCGCATGTTCATGGTGTCTTTGGCAACAAGCACCGACAGAGGCTTCAGTTTCCAGATGTGTTTTCTCAACTGGCCGAGGCTAAACGCAAGACCGGTGCAGTGGCACTGAGTTGGTGGAGCGAATTGTTTTATCGAATGCCGTTCGACCCGGTGAGGGATATCGAACTCGACAGCTCGGATGGCCCTATACATCATGGCCGCTTCCACACAATGTCTGATGCGACCGACGCCAATCAGATGAGTCCGTCCGACGCTGATTTGTTCGCAACCTTGACCTATCTCTGTGAGGTCAAAGGGATCGACTACGGACTTTTGCATACTTCGACACTGGATAGCATGGGGCATCGTTTTGGTCATGGTAAGCGCGAGATGAGCGACGCTTGCTACTATCTTGATGCAGCCCTTGCGCCATATGTGGCTCGTTGGCGGAGCTTTGGCTATGAAGTCATAATTACATCTGATCATGGTCAGGATGACCTTGGTCATCATGGAGGCTCAGGAGAAGATCAACAAGACGTCGCCTTCTATTACTTCGGCGACAGTGCGCTGCCGCCAGAGGATGCGCTGCTGGATCAATTGGGACTTGCACCGTCGATCCTGACGCTAATGGGGGTTTCTGTTCCGACAGGCATGATTGCAGCACCATTCTTTGAGCCTGCACGACGCAAATTGGACCCATAACCTCAGTTATGTCAAAGTCATGAAATTGGTTGTTTGTGTTATCTACTTGTCCCACGCAATCTCTTACGGAAAGCGGGGTAGCCCGTTATCGGTCATAAGGGAGGAAAAATATGTCCGACATCGATAGCTTGGTAAGGCAATATAAGGCCGGCGCGCTTAGCCGCCGGAGTTTTTTCAAGCGCGCGGGCGCATTCGGCTTGTTAGTGCCGGCGGCAAGTGGGATTCTTACAATGGCGGGACCAGCCCGCGCCGAGGAACCGAAGCGCGGCGGTTGGCTACGAATTGCTCAAGGCAACACCGACAATACACTTGAGCCGGTCCGCATGGTCGACACCGATGACGGCATCTATTCGAACTGTGTCTACCAGCGACTGACCCGCTTTGCGCCAACGCTGGAGGTCGAAGGCGACGCTGCTGACGAGTGGAGTGTCAACGCCGCCGCAACCGAGTGGAGCTTTAAGCTACGTGGCGGGCTGACCTTTCATAACGGCCAGCCGGTCACTGCTGCTGATGTGGTCGAAAGCCTGTCGCGGCACATCGCCGAAGGCTCTGAGTCCCCTGCTAAGGCACTTCTTTCGACTGTCACGGCGATTGAAGCGCCAGACGTCTCGACCGTCAAGATTACCCTGTCCTCGGGCAATGCTGACCTGCCGGTGATCATGTCCGACTACCACCTTGCGATCCACCCGGCTGGCCACACCGATTTTGCGAGGGCAATCGGATCAGGTCCTTTCAAGGTGATGGAGTTCATTCCCGGTGAGCGTGTGGTTCTTGAACGTTTCGAAAATTATCACGAAGAGGGCAAGCCTTATCTCGACGGTATTGATTTCATACCGGTACCAGATGTCAACGCTACGCTCAGTACGTTGCTGGCTGGCGACGTGGACGCCATTCGCGACGTGCCCGCCTTTGCAGTCGATCAGTTGGTCAGCAACGATGCCGTAACTCTCTACAATACGCCCACCGGCGCCTTTACCAACATGGTCATGATGGTGGATCGCGCGCCAACTAATGATCTGAACTTCCGAAAGGGCATCAAGCATGCGCTTGACCGCGAACTTGTTCTCCAACAGGTATTTAAAGGTATTGGAACAATATCGGCCGACACGCCGATCGGGCCGACTTACAAATATTGGTGCGAGGATGTGAAGCCTGCCGAATATGATCTCGACAAGGCAAAGTTCTACTTTGACAAGGCGGGCGTCAACGCCATCGACCTTTACACGTCGGAAACTGCCGGCAGTTCAGCCAACGACATCGCGCTTACCTTCCAGCAATCCGCAAAGGGCGCGGCCGATATTAACGTGATCAAGACGCCATCTGATGGTTACTGGTCGAATATCTGGATGCAAAAGCCTTTGACCATGTCTGGATGGCAGGCGCGCCCTACCGTCGACGCTTTCCTGACCATCGCACACATGAACGGCGGCAGCTGGAACGAAACGATGTGGGGCTCCGAGCAGTTCGATGCAATGATCATCGGCGCCCGGGCCGAACTCGACGAGGCCAAACGGGCGCAGATGTACTGCGACATGCTACACATGATGAATGACGATGGCGGATTCGTGAATGCGGTCTTCCAGAACCAGCTTGAGGCTACGGCCAAGAATGTGATGGGTTGGACGCCGCATTCCGTTGGCGGTCTGGGCGGTTTCGGACAGACGCTACGTAACGTATGGCTCGCATAGGCCGGGATCATTTCTATCAGAGGCGATTGCCGACCGATTCTTGGCTGCCGGTCCTTCCGGATCGGTGGCCTTTACTCTCTTTTACACTCAATAGCTGGTGCAAGCATGTTTTCGATTTCACCTTCTACACGTCTGCGACCTTCGCCCTTTTACGAGGCAACACTGGCGGATGGCGTCTGTGCCATGACAACCTACAACCACATGCTCATGCCCACTTCTTATGGTCACGCCGAAGAAGAATATTGGCGCATCATCAATGGCGTCTCGATGTGGGACGTTGCGGTTGAGCGCCAGGTTCAGTTAGTGGGTCCCGACGCAGGAAGGTTGGCGCAGATACTTGCGCCCCGTGATCTGTCCAAATGCAAGATCGGGCAAGGCAAATATGTTCCACTTTGCAATCATCATGGCGTATTGATCAATGATCCGATCCTGCTGAAACTTGGTGAAGACCGTTATTGGCTGTCTATTGCTGACAGCAACATCTGGTTCTGGGCCGAAGCCGTCGCACGCGAGCGAGGTCTAAAGGTCGAGGTGAGCGAACCGGACGTATCGCCCCTTGCCGTACAGGGACCCAAGGCGGAAACCGTCGTTGCCTCGATCTTTGGCGACTGGGTTCGCGACCTTAAATACTTCTGGTTTCGAGAAACAGTGATCGACGGAATCCCCGTGGCGGTTGCCCGATCTGGATGGTCTAAACAGGGCGGTTTTGAAATCTACCTTATGGATGGAGCCAAAGGCACTGCACTCTGGAATATCGTCAAGGAAGCCGGACGGCCGCATTGTATCGGGCCGGGTAATCCCAACTGGTGCGAACGTGTCGAAAGTGGGTTGATCTCGTACGGCGGCGACACGGATGGGCAAACAAATCCGTTCGAGGTCCGAATGGGAAAATACGTCGATCTTGATGTACCCGACGACACGATTGGTATCGAGGCTTTACGCCGGATCGTGACTGAGGGTCCTAAACGTCAGCAGCTTGGTGTCATTCTTGACAATTCCGAGCCTGTCAATGCGGAGTTCAATTGGAACGCCATAGACATGGATGGCTCTCGTATTGGCGATATGACTACCTGTGTCTGGTCCTATCGATTGAGAAAAAATATTGGGTTCGCACTTGTTGCGAACTTTGCAAAACCCGGTGACCGGGTCGTCGTACGACGCGAAGCAGGAGCTGTTGAAGGTACACTGTATGAATTGCCATTCCTCTGAGGCCACCATGAACGTCATCACCGAACCCGCGCGGCAAACGCCCGTGATCCATAAAACGGATGTCCTTGTCGTGGGCTCTGGCCCTGGGGGGCTTGCGGCTGCGCTTGCTGCGGCGCGCGCGGGGGTTGATGTTTGTCTGGTTGAACGATTTGGCTGCTTTGGCGGAAATATCACCGTTGTGGGCGTCGAAGGCTTTGCGTGGTATCGCCATGAGGCAACCGTCGAAGCCGGTGGTATTGGGCGCGAATTTGAAGATCGTGCCCGTGACATGGGTGCGGCTGTCCCCGAAAGCCAGTCGCTGAGCTATGAGATCGATAGCGAGGGTTTCAAACTTGTGGCCGACCGCCTTGTCGAAGAGGCGGGCATTCACGGCATGTTGCATCGTCAATTCGTTGCCCCCGTCATGGACGGCGATCGTATCACGGGGATTATTGTTGAATCCAAAGCGGGACGAGAAGCCATCCTTGCCAAGGTCGTGATTGATGCTACGGGGGATGCAGACGTGGCCCATCGGGCCGGCGCGCCGACGCATAAAACACCCGTAGAAGACATGCAGGCCGCCAGTGTGATGTTTCATCTGGCAGGTGTCGATAAATCCGCCTTTATGGACGAAGTGCGCCGCGATCCGCAAACCTACAAAGATTGGTCCACCGGTGAATGGACGGTGGAAACCGATGGGAAAGAGGATGACATGTTTTCCCCTTTCTTGAAAAAACCATTTTCCCGCGCGATTGAAGAGGGCGTGATCCCGCCGCATTTGAATACTATTGCGGGAACATGGGGCGCGATGCATGACACGGGGGAATTGACCTATATGAACCTTGTGCATTTGGCGGCGATTGACGGAACTGATCCCGACAGCATGACGAAAGGCGAAATTGAGGGGCGGGCACAAGCCATGTTGGCGATTGAGGCACTGCGCCGCTTTATGCCCGGGTGTGGCAAGGTGCGACTGCGCAATTTCGGCATGACCATTGGTATCCGCGATACGCGCAAAATCCATGCGGCATATGACATGACCGAAACCGATGTCCGACACCAAGGTCGGTTCGAAGATTCCATCGGCATTTACCCCGAATTTATTGACGGCTACGGTGTGTTGATCATCCCGACCACGGGTCGATACATGCAGATCCCCTATCGCGCGATGCTGCCCGGAAAGATCAAAGGCCTGCTGGTGGCGGGGCGCGCCATTGGGGGGGATCGCATTGCCCATGCCGCGACCCGCAATATGGCCTGCTGCGCGGTGGCGGGGCAGGGCGCGGGCGTCGCTGCGTCGCTGGCGGTCAAGGCGGGCTGTGATGTGGCACAAGTGAACATGGCTCGTGTTCAGGCAGAACTGCTCCGTCAGGGCGTGAGAATTGCCTGATCACGCTATAATTATTCCGCCCCCACCAAGCCCTAAACATGAAACCGCCAGCTTCAGAAACTCTATTGAAAAATGGCACATAAATTAGGGGCTGGACAGCAATCCGATGCGAGTTCTCATTAGTCTGACAGCACCCCTCAACGCAAGGGAATTGAGATAACACTTCCAGCCAGTGGATGTTTCTGCAGCAGGTCGCTAGATACGCGAATGCGTGCCGATGTTACTACAATGCAACTCATGCCTTCCCTCAGGCTCAGGTACAGGCATGAGGTGGGGCGCGGGAAAGGGACACTGAATTCAGCTAAGAATTTGCCAGCGGGCGAATACTTTTTGACACACCAGCCATCCCACATCGCAATCCAAAGATTACCATCGGCGTCTACGTCCATTCCGTCGGGACTGCCGATACAGGTTCCGTCAAACTTGATCAGCTCTGTGCGTTTTCTAATCCGTCCGCCTTCTTCATCAAAGTCATAGGCATAAACAACACGATCAGCTGTATCGATGAGATACATTTTGCGGTTGTCAGGGGACCAGCCCAACCCGTTAGGCAAGGTCAATCCAGTTTCCATCACTTTGAAACTACCGTCGACATCTATGCGATAAAGCGACCCGGCGGCGTTTTTTTGATTGAAGGCCATTGAGCCCACCCAAAACCGTCCTTGGCTGTCACACTTGCCATCGTTGTACCGGTTGGTAGGGAGATCAGATTCTGGATCACTAACAGTTCGAAGGACTTTGCCCGAGGCAAGTTCAATAAGCTTTACGCCAGATTGGCTCGCTACCAAAACCCCATGTTCAGTGTCACTGACCGCTGTGACCATTTCGTCTTGCGGAAATCTAGAAATCTCGCCCGATTTTAAATGAAGGGCGAAAATGCATGGTCTGCAGATGTCGACCCAATAGATTGTGGAGCCATCTATGCTCAGTACCGGACTTTCCCCGATCAGATTTTCGACATCTGCCAACACCTCAATTTCTGGCTCGGGTAGGGTGGCGGGCATCAAAGCGCTGGACACTGGTCTAGGTGCGCCACCAGCCTTCAAGGATGCTAAACGCGTTGCCTCGATGACCGATGGGCCCAGTCGGTGCAATGCGTCGCGAGTAAGTCTTTGTGATGATCCACTTAGTCCAATCGCCGCAACGGTGATCCCGCGATGGTCGACGATCGGTGCGGCCACGCCGGAAATTCCGTATACATCTTCGTCTATATCAATGGCGTAGCCGCGTGCATTTACCAGATCGAGTTGCCGGTTAAGTGTCGGCAGATCCTTGTATTGGCCATGGGCGAGAATCTCAGCCCTTTCAGCTCTCAGCAAAAGTGCCCGTTCATCATAAGACAGCCCTGAAATGAGCGCCTTGCCAATCGCGCTGCTCCATTTCGAGACACGTTGCCCTACTCTGGATTGCTCGCGTATGTGATGATTGCATTGAAATTCGTCAATATAGACGCCGCCGTCTGGCGTCAGGATCGCAAGAGAAACCGTTTCACCGGATTGAATCTGCAGTTTTTGCATTTCAGTACTTGCTGAGCCGCGCAGATCAAAGTCCTGCCAGACTTGCCTCGATAATTCAAACAGGCGCATCCCAAGGCGATATGTATTGGTAGTCGAATCGAACCTGACCATCCCGTGATCGGCCAGCGTCGCCAGCAACCTGTGTGCAGTTGGCTTTGTCATGCCAAGTCCTGCCATCACTTGACGGATACTTTGCGGGGTCTCGTTCGAGCCAAGAAAGTTTAGAATTGACAGTCCTTTGGCTAATGTTGCCGAACGGGCCTTGGTTGGAATTTCGATCATTCAACATCCTAGCTTTGCAATTGACATATTGGTGCAACATCTGTACTTGTAACACAATAGTCTTGATAATCAAGACATCATCTCGAATAGTGAGACGATATATGAACTTGAACTTGGAAGGCAAGCTGGCTGTTGTAACGGGGGCAGCGCGAGGAATTGGCGCAGCAATCGCTCGGGGGTTTGTAGAAGAAGGCGCCACCGTTTTGGTGGTCGACATGAGCGATGATGTCGCCAGCATCGGCTCAGAATTGGATGGCGAGAGCTTGGTATGCGACCTCACTCAGTCAGGTACGGATAAATTGGTCGCCGCAACAGCAGAGAGGCTTGGTGGCGCGTCCATCCTCATTAATAATGCTGGAATTTCACTTCCTGCACCTTTGCCCGAAACTTCTGATGACGAATGGGCTGCGGTCATGGATGTGAACCTTGGTGTCCCGTTCCGGTTAAGCCGGGCCCTTTGGCCACAACTTTCAGCGAACGATGGGGCAATTGTGAATCTGGCGTCCTTTGCCTCGAAGCGTTCAACTCTGTTCGGCAATAATTCTTCCTACGTTGCTGCCAAGCATGGCGTCGCAGGTCTGACGCGCGCCGCGGCTTACGAAGGCGCGACCCAAGGCGTCCGGGTCAATGCCATCGCGCCGGGTGTAGTCGATACCGATCTCATACGTTCGGTTCATGACGCCGATACCCGCAAAAAAATCAAAGGTTTCATCCCGCAGAACCGCTTTGCGGATGTTTCGGAGATTGCTGACCTTGTATTGTTCCTAGCGTCTAACCGGGCGCGCCATATCTGCGGAGAGGTGGTCAATATTAACGGTGGCCTGTGCATGGATTGATGATGACAAACGCCCTTACCATTACCAACATCCGCCATTGGATCGTTCATATCCCGCTCACTTCGGCGATTTCGTGGTCGTCGGGAAAACGAACTGGTTCAACCAGGTTGATTTGCGAGATCACTACAGCGGATGGGATCAAAGGGTATGGCGAGACAATTTGCCTTTTGGACTTTGTTCCAGTCGTTTTTGAAAAGTTGGTGGTTCCGATGGGAATGGGGCTAAAAGTCACCGATGTCGAACGGCTGACCCGTGCGGCTGAGGGCGCGGGATACTACCACCACAAACGCGCACTGGTCTTTGCTTTGTCGGCCTTGGAAATGGCGATGTGGGACGCGCGGGGAAAAATTGCAGGTCTAGCGCTGCACGACCTTTGGGGTGGTGCGTATCGCCGACGGATCGAAATGTGCGCCTATGTCTACATCTCCGACGCCAAGAAAGTTGCTGAAGAATTGATTGAATATCGGGCTCAGGGTTTCACCTCCTTCAAGCTCAAGGTCGGCCTCGACCCAGAACAAGACGTCGCCTTGGTTCGCAAGGCCCGAGAAATTCTGGGGCCTTCTGCCAATCTGCGCGTCGACCCAAACGGGGCGTGGACGCCTGCCACGGCAAAACGCATGATCGCCAAACTTGCGCCATTTGATCTTCAGTATATCGAGCAACCCTTGCCGGTCGAAGACATTGCGGGAGCCGCGCGCTTGGTGGCATCTTCTCCGATCCCCATTTGCATTGATGAAGGAGCCTATACCCTGCAGGAAACCATGACTGCGATCCGAATGGGGACCGCTGATGTTGTTTTGGTCGATCCGCATGAAACTGGTGGACTTTGGCAATGCCTCAAGACTGGAGCGGTTTGCGAAGCAGCAGGAATTCATGTGGGAATGCATTCGGGCGGTGAATTGGGTCTAACACAGGCAGCATATCTTCATTTGGCGGCATCGATGCCCAATGCAAAGATCGCACTTGATACCATCTACCAGCATCACGTCGACGATATCCTGAAA
>Ga0181577_10001311_pt1 | contig 20088 bp, 19 predicted proteins | sample 101ome_21_FD_132468 | JGI IMG/M metagenome (GOLD analysis project Ga0181577, IMG submission 132468) | Coastal salt marsh microbial communities from the Groves Creek Marsh, Skidaway Island, Georgia - 101413BT metaG (megahit assembly) | ecosystem: Environmental > Aquatic > Marine > Intertidal...
TTCCGATTGAGACCTGAATCCGTCTCAATAGTTGTGGTTACCAAAAAGAAAATGAGGAGTAGGAAGGCAATATCTGCCATGGATCCTGCATTGACTTCGGGTGCTTTTCTTCTTGCCATGCTGTTATTTTTTCAATCGGGCAATACCGGTGTACAACATCGCACCGACTGCAATGAATACGAGGAAGTAAAATGTGCGAAGTCCCGTTTCTATCCATCTGGAACCTGCTGCGGACAGCATGTTGCCATCTTTAAGCGGCGTTTCCGATCCTGAGGAAAATAAAAATGCAATAAGAACAACAGCTGCAAATGCACCAATTGAAATCAATGCTTTTTTGAGCTTCTTCCCGTCAGATGCCAAATTGCCAAATGAGAAAACCAGTGTGAGTATAACCGTGATCGCCAAAACCAGCAATGCCAAAGTTACCATGGTTGAGACTACCCCATAGTCACCCGATAGTGCATTCAGTTTAATCACATCATCCCCCTGGTTGAGGATAATGACTTGTAAAATCAAACCGACTACACCAAGTACAAGAGCGGTATAAGTAAAAATCTTTTGCGTATTCATGAGGATACTATTTTTGGTGAGATTTTACTTTGAGTTGGCAGCCAACATATCCATCAATGTGATAGATGCGTCTTCCATATCGTTAACAATGCTATCAATTTTAGCAACAATATAGTTGTAAAAAATCTGTAAAATAATTGCAACAATCAGACCAAATACGGTGGTTAGAAGAGCGACCTTAATTCCTCCAGCAACAAGTGAAGGTTGCATGTCACCAGCAGCTTCAATCTTATCGAATGCTTGAATCATACCGATTACCGTACCCATAAATCCAAGCATGGGAGCAAGTGCGATAAATAAAGAAATCCAAGAAACGTTTTTCTCGAGCTGTCCCATTTGAACACCTCCATAAGCAACTACTGCTTTTTCAGCGTTTTCCAAACCTTCAGATGAGCGATCTAGTCCTTGATAAAAAATAGAAGCAACAGGTCCACTTGTATTTCGGCAAACCTCTTTCGCAGCTTCAACACCACCACTTTTAAGTGCGTCTTCAACAGATGAAGTGAGTTTGGCTGTATTGGTTGTTGACAGGTTGAGGAAAATAATTCGCTCAATCGCAATGGCTAATCCGAGTATGAGACAGAGTAGTACAATGCCCATGAATCCAGGGCCTCCTTCAATAAATCGTTTTTTAAGCTCTTGTGTAAACCCTGCAGGCGCAGCCTCTTCAATTTCCGTTTCAGGCATGGGCTCCATGACAACCTCTTCCGCAACTGCAAGAGAGTCAACAGCAACAGAATCAACTTGTTCAACAGCAGCTTCTTCAGTGGGGTCTTGTGTGGTATTTGTATTGGCCCACAACATTGGTTGTGCCATAAAGGCACATAAAAATAGTAAGGATATAAATCGTTTCATGATTGAATAATAGAGTTATAGTTATTTATTCGGACGCTAAAGATATAAAAATATGTTAATAAAACTAGCAGAGAGGAAGGGATTCGAACCCTCGATACGCTTTTGGCGTATACACACTTTCCAGGCGTGCGCCTTCGACCACTCGGCCACCTCTCTAAAATTTAATTTCGACCGTCCAAATATGCCACTTATTTGTCAAAATAAAAACTTATGATAAATCAAATAATTGCTGAGCATTTTTTGATGTGATCTTTGCCATTTCAACAGGCGTAATCTCAAACAATTCCGCCATTTTGTTGGCGACAATCGGCAAATAGGCACTTTCGTTTCGTTTACCACGATGTGGGGTGGGCGCCAAATATGGAGAGTCCGTTTCCAATAGCATTTTTTCGATGGGAAAGTCTGCTAAAAATCGATCTATTTTTCCATTTTTAAAGGTCACGACTCCACCAATCCCCAAGTAAAAATTAAGGTCCAACGCGCGTTGAGCGTCTTCAATAGTACCCGTAAAACAATGGAAAACCCCTCGCAATCGGTTATCACGAACTCCTTCCAATACCTCAAAAATAGGGGCAAATGCATCTCGGCAATGAATTACAATGGGCAGGTCTGCCTCCAATGCCCAATCGATTTGTCGGGCAAAAGCGTATTGCTGCTGACTTTGATAGGTTTTGTCCCAATATAGGTCCATTCCGATTTCGCCGACAGCCACAAACGAATGCGCATCGAGTTGTTCTCTGACATGTGCCAACTCCTCCTCGACGTTAAGACCCACATGAGTTGGGTGCAAACCCATCATGAGGTGAATGTGATCAGGATAATTGCGTTTTACTTCATGCATGATCGCAGTGGTTTTGGAGTCAATCGCAGGAAGAATTAGATGTGAAACCCCAGCTGCCAATGCACGGCCAATGGCTTCATCACGATCCTCATCAAAGGCATCTGCATAAATATGAGTATGAGTGTCTATCAACATCTGCGCAAAAGTAATAGATTTGGGGGCAATATATTATGAGTATGCGTACACTTTATCAATTGTTACGGACAAAGGGTTACACAAGAGTTCGATTACAAACCCTCCCGACCAATCATTATGTGGTAGTCGCAACTTTGAATGGGGTCAATGGCAGATTTATTTTGGACACTGGCGCTTCAAGCACTTGTTTGTCAACTGAACTCGCAGTGCATTTCCATCTCAATGCCAAACCGAGTGAAGAAAAGGCCTCGAGTGCAAGTGCCAATGAATTGGACACGGAGGTGGCGCATCACAATACCTTAAAAATCGGTTCGTGGTCCTCCAAGCGCAGGTCCGTGGTTTTGTTTGATATGCAGGCAGTCAACCTGGCGCTTCAAAAACTCGATATCGAATCGGTGGATGGGATTATCGGCGCAGATATACTACAGTCAACCAAAGCCGTGATTGATTATCAAAATGATTGGTTGTATTTGAAGTAGTGATTAAAGTCCCAACGCCTTTTTGGCATTCCCATCCATCAACAAGCTGATCGGGTCTTCCAGTGCTTCTTTAACTGCCACCAAAAAACCAACCGATTCTTTGCCGTCTATAATCCGGTGGTCATAAGACAAGGCGATATACATCATCGGACGGATTTCGACCTTGCGATCTACAGCTACAGGACGTTGTAAAATGTTATGCATTCCCAAAATACCAGATTGCGGTGGATTGATAATCGGTGTGGACAGCATGGAGCCAAACACCCCACCGTTCGAGATCGTAAAAGTTCCACCTGTCATCTCGTCTACAGTGATCTTGCCGTCTCTTGCGCAAACAGCCAATCGTTTGATTTCGTTTTCGACATCACTAAAGCTCATACCCTCGGCATTGCGAACTACGGGCACCATTAGTCCTTTTGGGCCAGACACCGCTACACTGATATCGCAATAGTCAAACAGAATCTGTTCGTTCCCATCAATCATGGAGTTTACGTCTGGAAATTGTTGTAGGGCACGAACAACGGCTTTGGTAAAAAAGCTCATAAAGCCCAAACTCACGCCATGCTTGTCTTGAAAGCTTTCTTTGTATTGCTTTCTCAAGTTAAAGATGGCTGACATATCGGCCTCGTTAAAGGTCGTGAGCATTGCTGTTTCATTTTTTGCAGCCACCAATCGCTCGGCAACTTTACGCCTAAGCAAAGACATCTTTTTACGTGTTACAGGACGGTCTCCTGTCGGTGTTCCCATGGAAGGGACCGCATGAATGGCGTCTTCTTTGGTAATGCGCCCATTTCGTCCAGTGCCCTGAACAGAAGCCACATCCATTCCTTTTTCGTCAAGGATTTTTTTAGCAGCTGGGGATGGGCTACCAGCAGCATAATTTTTAACCTCTTCTTTGGGAGCTGAGAAGACTTCCTTTTTCTCAACCGGAGCAGGGGCAGCGTCACCCGCTGGTCGTTCTGCTGCTGTATCGATCAAACAGACCACTGCACCTACAGCCACAGCATCACCGACCTCAGCTTGTAGAGTAATGGTCCCACTAGCTTCAGCGGGAAGTTCCAAGGTGGCTTTGTCAGAATCGACCTCCGCAATGGTTTGGTCTTTTTCGACATAGTCTCCATCATGAACAAGCCAGTCTGCAATTTCAACTTCGGTGATCGACTCCCCTGGTGAGGGGACTTTCATTTCGAGAATCATGTTTTTATAATTGTCTTTGTAAAGTTAACGCATATTATTTTTAGAACGATCAAACACATAGTCCAAGACTTGTTGGTGTCGTCTCTTAAATCGTGTTGCACTACCCGCCGCTGGTGTCCCATAGAACCGTCTGGAAGCCACGCGAAACTGCTGGGCCGCTGGTAAATGCAAGAGCAAATGACTCCAAGCTCCCATATTGCAGGGTTCTTCTTGCGCCCAGACCAAATCAGAAACGTGGGCATAATCTGCCAAAATTTTTTCAATTTCGTTTTTTGGTAAAGGAAACAATTGTTCTAAACGGATGATGGCAACATCATCACGACCTTGTTTTTCACGCTCATCGATCAAGTCATAATAAAATTTACCTGTACAGAACACGAGAGTTTTGGTGTTTTTGACAGGGATCTCGTTTTCAAGAATGATCGGTTGAAAAGACCCTGTAGTAAATTCATCAACGGTGGAAACCACTTTGGGATGGCGCAGCAAACTTTTGGGTGTAAACACAACCAATGGTTTGCGGAAGTTGGGCTTGACTTGTCGGCGTAAAACGTGGAATAAGTTGGCTGGCGTGGTCACATCAACCACATACATATTGTCTTTGGCGCAGAGTTGTAAATAGCGTTCCATACGCGCAGAAGAGTGTTCGGCTCCCTGTCCTTCATAGCCATGCGGAAGTAAAAGGACGAGTCCATTTTGGAGTTTCCACTTGTCTTCGGCTGAAGATAAGTACTGGTCAATCATAATTTGCGCACCATTGCTAAAGTCACCAAACTGCGCTTCCCAAATCGTAAGTGCTTTGGGTCGTGCTAGGGCATAGCCATAATCAAAGCCCATGACGCCATATTCAGATAAAAGTGAATTGTAAATCGAAAATTGACCTTGGTCTTCAGAAATTGAATTTAACAAAATTACCTCCTCTTCGGAATCCTCAACTTTGATCACTGCATGGCGATGTGAAAAGGTTCCGCGCTCAACGTCCTGACCAGAAACTCGAACATCATGGCCTTCGGCAAGCAAAGACCCATAGGCCAGCATCTCTCCCATCGCCCAATCCAAGGTTTTGGTTTCAAAAAACATCTTATACCGCTCACCAATCAAGCGTTGAATTTTGCGGATAAACGATTTGTCTTCTGGAAGTTTTGTAATCGCACTCCCTACTTTTTCCAAAATTCCAATGTCACAAGACGTGTCTATTCGACCTAACATCCCATCGACTTTCACACGCTGAAAGCCCTCCCACTCATCTTGCATAAATGGAGTAATGATGGTATTTTGCTCTTTGCGAGACACCTCAAGGTTTTCTTCCATACGCGACTTATACTCCCTTTCCATTTGCTCGAGTTCGTGATGCGTAATCACACGTTCGGAAATGAGTTTTTCGGCATAGATGTCTCTCGGGTTTTTGTGATTAGCGATGGCCTTGTAGAGTTTCGGCTGGGTGAATCGTGGTTCGTCCCCCTCATTGTGTCCGTATTTTCTATAACCGAGCAAATCGATAAAGACATCTCTTTTAAAACGATTTCGGTAGGCTACCGCAAAGTGCATGGCGTGAACCACCGACTCCACATCATCCGCATTGACATGCAAGACTGGTGATAAGGTGGCTTTTCCAACATCGGTACAATAGGTGCTAGAACGACCGTCGAGATAGTTGGTGGTAAAGCCAATTTGGTTGTTGACCACAATATGGATGGTACCACCAGTTTTATAGCCATCGAGTTGTGCCATTTGTATCACTTCATACACAACCCCTTGAGCAGCAATAGCTGCATCTCCATGAATAAGGATTGGCATCACTTTGTTTGGCTGTTCGGCATAAGTCCGATCTTGCTTGGCTCTGGCAATCCCCTCCACAACGGCATTGACTGCTTCGAGGTGAGATGGGTTGGGTGCAATATTGAGATTGACCCAAAGTCCCGAATCCGTCATCCGGTTGGAAGTCCAACCGAGGTGATATTTCACATCCCCATCAAAGACTTCTTCTTCGTAATCTTTTCCGTCAAACTCACTAAATATATCGGTTGCTGACTTTCCAAAAATGTTGGTCAGCGTATTGAGTCGGCCGCGGTGTGCCATCCCAACCACAAATTGCTCTACCCCATCCAAAGCAGCCGTTTCGATAAGCGCGTCTAAAGCGGGGATTAGGGACTCTCCACCTTCAAGAGAAAATCGTTTTTGACCAACATATTTGGTGTGTAGGAATTGCTCAAAGGTAACTGCTTCATTGAGTTTCTTAAGGATTTGCTTTTTTTGGTCATTGTTAAAATTTGGATGGTTTCCATTTTTATTGATCCACTTCTGAATCCAATTGACACGCTCGGGATGACGTATATACATATACTCCATACCGATCGACTCACAATAGATGCGTTCGAGGTGAATGATAATATCAGCCAAGGTGGCTGCTCCGATCCCGATGATATCTCCTGCGCTAAACACGGTTTTCAAGTCATCTTGATCCAGGCCAAAATTTTTGATGTCTAAAGTTGGACTGTATTGGCGTCGTCTGCGAACGGGATTGGTTTTGGTGAACAGGTGGCCACTTCCCCGGTAGGCGTCTATGAGCTTAACAACGCGAAATTCTTTGAGAACATCTTCAGGGATTTCCACATCCGCTTGTTGCTCCATGCCAAAGTCAAATCCTTGAAAAAAGGCGCGCCAGCTGGGTTCTACGCTATCAGGGTTGATCAAATACTGATCATACAGTTCTGCAAAGTGAGCTGTATGCGCAGCATTCAAAAACGAATACTTGTCCATCTTGGCAAGAGTTTGCTTGTCTGTATGACAAAGCTACACTATTTCAAGTAGATAGCACATATTGTTGTTGAGAAAAAAATAGATAAAATCCGTGCGAAAAAGTGTATTTTTGAATGTGTTTGGACTCGTCGATTGCAACAACTTTTACGCATCTTGTGAGCGGATTTTCCAGCCATCTTTAGAAGGGAAACCCATTGCTATTCTTTCTAACAATGACGGTTGTGTGATTGCGCGTAGCAATGAGGCCAAGGCCTTGGGCTTGCCCATGGGTGCACCTGCACATCAGTACAATTCGTTTTTTAATCAACACAACGTCAAGGTGTTTTCGTCAAATTATCCATTGTATGGGGATATGAGCCGGCGTGTAATGGACGTCCTCAAGCAATTCACGCCCTTAGTGGAAGTGTATAGTATTGATGAGGCCTTTTTGCAATTTGAGGGATTTGAGCATTACGATTTAGAAGAGTACGCACGGCAAATCCGAAAACGCGTACGCAAGTGGACGGGCATGCCCGTTAGCATCGGACTGGGTCCAAGTAAGGCACTGGCAAAAGTAGCCAATCGAGTGGCCAAAAAATTTGCAGATCGCACAGGAGGTATCTATGTGATCGACTCTGAAGAAAAACGCATCAAAGCATTGAAATGGTTGGCCATTGGCGACGTATGGGGCATTGGACATCGCCACAACAAACGGCTGGTGCTTCGCCAAGTACGTACTGCCTTTGACTTTACCCAGCTCTCCGATGCTTGGGTGCGAAAAGAAATGAGCGTGGTGGGACTTCGTCTCAAACACGACTTGCTCGGAAAGTCTTCGATTCCGCTAGAAATGATTGCAGCTCCCAAAAAGGCCATTGCCACCACGCGTAGTTTTGAATCGCTGATCGATGATTACCAAGAATTGCGTGAACGCGTTTCGACCTTTGCGAATCTATGCGCCGAAAAGCTACGCCAACAAAATAGCAGGTGCTATGCGCTGGTTGTATTTGCGCGAAGCAATCCCTTTATGCCCGACTTGCCACAGTATCGCAATAGCACCATGATCAGTTTGCCGTTTGCTACCAACTCGAGCTTAACCCTGAGCAAAACGGCTCTCCACGGCCTTGACTTGATCTATAAATCCGGAATATCGTACAAAAAAGCGGGCGTGATAGTTACGGGGATTGTGCCAGAAGATGCCTATCAGATGACCTTGTTTACCTATGAAAACCCAAAGCACCAAGCCTTGATGCAATGCATCGATTACCTACACAAACGCTTTGGCCCACATAAAATAAAAATCGCAAATCAAGACTTGAACAGAACCTATAAGATGAAGCAAGCACATTTGTCACCACGCTACACAACCGATGTGCGTGATGTGATTCGTGTGCGCTAAACGTAAAAAGAAATAGGTTTGGAAAAAGAAGGAGGGCTACATTTCTTCACTCCCGACACTTCGGGAAAAGGGGTGTGGTTAGCAGGAGAAGGTGTATCGGCGGGGTTTCCGTCGCCAGCCGATGATTTTAAGGAAACACGAATTAGCTTAGACAAGGTGGCTGTCAAAAACGAAGCTGCTACTTTTTATGCACGAGTTGCAGGGCAGTCGATGATCGGAGCTGGTCTAGACGACGGGGATTTGCTGGTCATTGACCGTAGCTTGGAGCCCCAAGACGGGAAGATTGCGGTTTGTCTGATCGACGGTGATTTCACAGTCAAACGACTCAAAGTCGAAAAGGACTGCGTGTGGCTTATAGCTGAAAACAAACGCTACAAACCGATTCAAGTCACAGAAGAAAACGAGTTGATGATTTGGGGTATAGTGACCCATGTACTTAAGGCGCTTTAACCACAATTCGCTTATTCACCACTGATTGGTCAAAGACAAATTGCAAAAAGTAGATTCCAGAAGTTGCAGGCATCTTGATTCGCTCGGCTGAACCAGGCAAACGATTCATTTGCTTGCCTTGGAGATTGTAAAGAGCAATGGAACTGGCATTGATAGTTGTTTTCTTGAATTAAAAATTTAGTTAAAAATATGATTTAAGAATTAAATATAAATGTTTAGTTTAGTTTTTAATAAAGTTGTGTCTTGGAAACATTTGCAGAGTGGGGTTATATTGGACTATTTGCTGCTTGTTTTATAGCAGCAACGCTAATACCCATGGCTTCCGAGATCGTGTTGAGTTTATTTATCCTGACCAACTACGATTTCACAACGAGTATCATTGTTGCGTCTTTAGGGAGCTGGGTTGGCGGTATGAGTAGTTATTACCTAGGCTGGCTTGGCAGGTGGGATATCGTTGAGAAATATTCAAAACTCACCAAAGAAAAAATCAAAGCATACCAGTCCAGAATTCGGAAGTGGGGCGGCTTAATCGCTTTTTTTAGCTGGGCGCCTGTCGTTGGAGACCCCTTAGCAGTTGCCTTAGGGTTTTTCCGGATCAATGTGTATACCGTAACGTTTTGGATGTTGATCGGGAAATCCATTCGCTTTATTGCCTGGGGCTACCTGACTTATTGGGGAATGGTAACCATTGCGTAGATTCTGATTCACACCGGATTGTTGACCATGAAAATTTTATTCCCACATTTTGCGATATCGCTGATTATGTGCTCTGTAGGTGCACAGCATCCCCAAATCATTGGGCATAGAGGTGCTATGGGCTATGCCCCTGAAAACACGGTGCTTTCTATTCAGAAAGCACTCTATCTTGGTGTTGATGGCATCGAAATCGATGTGTTTCGATGTCAGTCTGGGGAAATTGTTGTTTTTCATGACAAAAAACTAAACAAACTTACTAATGGAAAAGGGGAGATTCAGCAGAAAACATGGGCTCAATTGCAAGAGCTTCAAGTGATGGGAAGTGAACCGATTCCTGTTCTCGAAGAAATCATACAGCTCATTAATGGGCGCGTTCGACTCAATATTGAACTCAAAGGAAAAAATACCTCAAAAGGCGTTTTCAATATCATACAAACAGCTGTTGAATCTGGACGCTGGAAAATGAATCAACTGTATGTTTCTAGTTTTGATTGGGAGGAGTTGCGTGTGTTTAGAAAACTGACGAATCAATTTGGAATCGCCGTCCTTACAGAAAACAACCCGCTTACTGCCATTTCGATTGCGCATGAGCTCAATGCGTTTGCAATCAATCCGAATCACAAAAAATTGACAGAAAACATGGTTAAACAAATCCAAGGTGAGGGTTTTGAGGTTCTTACGTGGACTGTCAATGATACGACTCGAATCGAAGAACTGACTTCATGGGGAGTTGATGGGATTATTACTGATTTTCCAAACAGAGCAAAATCCAAACGAAAAAAGGGATAAACCTAAAAAAGAAGATTTATCCCGGAGTGTACTCCCAATTGATTTATTTTCGAAACAATCACTTACATTATTAGTTAACCAAGTTACATTATCAAGAAAATAAATATTATACTTTTTTCCTTTTCGAACTCTTTTTAAAGTTTGATTTTCTTTTTGAATTCTTTTTAAGTTTCCCTTTAAATGATCTCCCATTTTTTTTTGAAACCTTTGGCGTAGATGATGAAGATCTTGATCTTTTTTTGGTTTTTTTAGATGTTTTAATATCAGATTCCCCTCCATCTTTTGGGTTGTAAAACGGGTGATCGGAAATTACTGGGATCCTTTGATTAATGAGCTTTTGAATATCCCCTAAGTATTTCTTTTCAGTATTTGAACAAAACGATACCGCTTCTCCGATTTCTTGTGCTCGCCCTGTGCGTCCAATTCGATGAACATAGGTTTCGGGGACATTGGGTAAATCATAATTGATAACCAAAGACAATTTACTCACATCAATTCCGCGTGCTGCAATATCGGTAGCAACTAGGACAGAAAACTTATTTTTTTTAAAACGTTGGAGTGTCTTTTGTCTTGCGTTTTGAGATTTATTTCCGTGAATCGCTTCTGACTTGATATTGGATTTATGAAGCGCCTTGACTATTTTATCGGCTCCGTGTTTTGTTCGCGAAAACACCAATATTGAAGCAACTGGATTTTCGGACACTAGGTGTTTTAGCAAATCATTTTTATCAGGTTTACTGACAAAGTAAACAGATTGAGAAACTTTTTCTGCAGTGGTCTGTTTTGGCGCGATCGTAACACGTTTTGGGTGGTTCAAGATTTGGCCTGACAATTCGGAAATTGCTTGGGGCATTGTTGCTGAAAAAAACAGAGATTGTCGTTTCTCTGGCAGTTTTGCAATAATTTTTTTGATGTCATGAATAAAGCCCATATCAAGCATTTGGTCGGCTTCATCCAAAACAAAGTAATCGATACTGTTAAGTCGAATATAACCTTGACCAATAAGATCAAGTAAACGTCCAGGTGTGGCTATCAAAATATCTGCTCCATTTCGCAGTGCATTTGTTTGTTTATGCTGACTTACACCACCATAAATGACCACATTCTTTCCTCCTGTATGCCTTGAATAGATAGAAATGTTTTCGGCAATTTGAATCGTGAGTTCTCGTGTGGGAGAAATAATTAATGCCCTCAGCACCCGTCTTCCTTTCTTCTTTTTCTTGGTACGTTGAAGAAAAATCCGTTGTATAATCGGAATCGTAAATGCCGCTGTTTTTCCGGTTCCTGTTTGGGCACTGCCGAGCAAGTCGTGTCCCTCTAAAAGAATAGGTATTGATTGTGCTTGAATTGGCGTTGGCTCAGAATATCCTTGTTGTTCAATCGCCTTTAATATCGGAGAAATAATCCCCAAGTCAGAGAATGTCATGGGCGCGAAGGTATAGCTAATGTTTCAATATCAGCCGAGATTCACTAGCAATTATTCTCATTTCTAAGGTTTAATAAAAATCATATATACCATTCTCACCTACTTCTGTAGGATTAACTTACATTTGCCGCTTAAATTTTGACAACTTGAAATGGGTGTTAAAAATAAAATAAATATTGTTTTAAAATCTGTTAGTCCATCTCCTTTGGGAGGTTCAAAAGAAGAATTTGAAGATGGAAATTATCGAACCCCTGAATTGAACCCTAGCATTAAGTATATTTATCAGGAAATGAATAAGTTAGAGTTAGAAAAAAGAAAAAAGGGAGACAAAATTTCAAATGTCTCCCGTTTCGTACTGAAGGCGGGACTTGAACCCGCACGAACATTACTGTTCATTGGATTTTAAGTCCAACGTGTCTACCAATTCCACCACTTCAGCTTGGACTAAACTTGAGCGAAAGACGGGATTTGAACCCGCGACCCTCACCTTGGCAAGGTGATGCTCTACCCCTGAGCTACTTTCGCAATTGGAACGCAAATGTAAGGCAATTTTCCCAAAAACTAAAAGTCCTTTTTCTTCCCCAACTTCTTCCGTAAACTATTGAGTTGCATCAATGCCTCTATCGGCGTTAAGTGATCGATTTCCAAATCCATAATTTGCTCCCGAATTTCTTCCAATAAGGGATCGTCCATTTGAAAGAAATTCAACTGCATATTGTCATCGGCTTTCGTGCCTTTTGTTCCACGACTGGCTTCTAATTTTTCAAGCATCTGCCTAGACTGGCCCAAGATAAACTGAGGCATCCCCGCCATCTTTGCCACATGAATTCCAAAGCTATGCGCGCTGCCACCTGATATTAATTTTCGTAAAAACAATACCTCATCTTTGAGCTCTTTAACAGAAACCGTAAAGTTCTGTATCCGTTCATATTGCTCTGTCATTTTATTGAGTTCGTGATAGTGCGTTGCAAATAAAGTTTTGGGTTGGTGAGGGTGTTCATGCAAATAGGTGGCAATCGCCCAGGCAATTGATATTCCATCATAAGTACTCGTACCTCGCCCAATTTCGTCAAGTAAGACCAAACTGCGCTCTGACAAATTATTGACAATCGCGGCGGTTTCGTTCATCTCGACCATAAAGGTCGATTCGCCCAATGAGATATTATCACTCGCCCCAACACGCGTAAATAGTTTGTCAACAATTCCAATTTCGGCCCGATCCGCTGGGATATAACTTCCAACTTGTGCCATCAGCACAATCAGTGCGGTTTGTCGTAGCACTGCAGATTTACCCGACATATTGGGTCCTGTAATCATAATGATTTGTTGGTCGTTTTTGTTGAGCTCCAAATTGTTTGGAACATAGGACTCTTCGGGGGGCATTTGAAATTCAATCACAGGATGGCGTCCCTGGACTATAGACAACGAAACACCATCATTTATCGTTGGGCAATGGTAATTCCTTGTCTTAGCCAAACTGGCAAACCCACATAAACAGTCAAGCTCTGCCAACAAACGTGCGTTCTGCTGTATGCTTTCTATATGGGGTACTAATCCCTCTACAAGCTCTAAAAACAAACGCTGTTCAAGTTGAGAAATCTGATCTTCCGCTCCGAGAATTTTGGTCTCATAGGTCTTGAGCTCTTCGTTGATATACCGCTCTGCATTGACTAGAGTTTGCTTGCGAATCCAGGTTTCTGGCACCTTATCTTTATGTGCATTGCGCACCTCGATATAGTACCCAAACACATTGTTATAAGATATTTTTAAAGAGCTGATTCCTGTACTTTCTGATTCTATTTTCAGCATCTCGTCCAGGATTTTTTTTCCACCTCGAGCCATGGAGCGATACTCGTCGAGATCTGCAGAAAAGCCATCCGCTATGGTGTCCCCTTTACCCAATTGGGTAGGGGCGTCTTCCGACAATCTTTCCGAAATCCATTGACAACAATCTGTGCATGGGTTCAAACCTTTCCCCAAAGACTTTAGGGCTTGCTGATCACTTTTCGATGTGATTTCTTTGATCTCAGGAATCAGCAACAAGGTGTTTTTGAGTTGGTTGATTGCTCGAGGTCCTATTCTTCCTGTTGCCACTTTTGCCATTAAACGCTCCAAATCCCCTACGGCTTGGAGTAAATCTTGCATACGCTGTTTTCGGGTTGGGTGCACATAAAAATCAGTAACCACGTCTAGGCGTCTTTGAATGGCTTTCAAATCGGTAAGTGGTGCAGCCAACCAGCGCTTGAGCATGCGACCTCCCATAGCTGTTTTCGTATGATCCATCACCTGCAAAAGGGTGGTTGCCTGTGGTGCATTGGGGTAGATCAGTTCCAAGTTCCGAATGGTAAATGGGTCCATCCACATATATGCCTGTCGATCGTAGCGACGGATGTGCGTAATATGATCCAACTGCGCATGTTGTGTTTCATTGAGATAGTACAGTATTACACCCGCAGCAATAACTCCAACCGACAATTCAGATATCCCAAAGCCCTTGAGTGAGGAAACCCCAAACTGATCTTGAAGGCGCTCTGTGGCATAATTCTGCTGAAACACCCAATCCTCTAAAAAATATGCTGGAAATTGCGCACCATAGCTTCCCAAGATTTGTTTTTTCATCGGCTTGGCAACCAAGACTTCTTTGACATCCAATTGTTGAATAAGAATCGACATTTGCGTTTGACTTCCCTGAGTGAGCTGAAACTCTCCTGTAGAGATGTCGAGAAAGGCCAAGCCATGCACTTGTTTGTCAACATGAAGAGCTGCGACAAAGTTGTTTGATTTTTCATCCAAAACCCCGTCAGTCAAGGTCACGCCGGGAGTTATGAGTTCGGTGACACCCCTTTTGACCAATTTTTTTGTTGATTTTGGATCTTCCAATTGATCGCAAATGGCAACTCTCTCCCCTGCACGTACCAATTTTGGGAGATAGGTTTCCAAAGCGTGATGCGGAAATCCAGCAAGCTCTATTTCACTCGCACTCCCTGCGCCTCTTTTGGTGAGTACAATTCCCAGAATGCCTGCTGCGCGTACCGCATCATTTCCAAAAGTCTCATAAAAATCTCCAACACGAAACAACAACAAAGCATCCGGGTATTTCACCTTTATCTCATTGTACTGCTTCATCAGTGGTGTTTCCTTAGATGATGGTTTTGCGGCCAAATTTAATTGTGTTGTCTTGCTAAAATACTTATTTGCTTTGGAACATTGTTTGCCGATCAAGTTGTATTTTTGATTCATGCGCAAACTCAAAAATGCAGAGCTCAATCGTTTGGATGTGGACAGCTTTAAACAAGCCTCCAAAAGCCCCCTTATTTTGGTTTTAGACAATGTGAGAAGCACGCATAATGTCGGTTCAATTTTCCGCACAGCTGATGCTTTTAGAGTACAAGAAATTATACTCTGTGGAATAACCGCTACCCCACCTCACAAAGACATTCGAAAAACTGCTTTAGGTGCAACAGAAAGTGTGCAGTGGAAATATCGCGAAAACACCATAGATGCAATTCAAAATCTACAATCTAAAGGGGTCGTCGTTTTGGCAATTGAACAGGCGGAAGGCTCAACAAGTTTGTCGGATTTTAACCCTCTCCCCGATACCACTTATGCGTTAATCTTTGGACATGAAGTCAAGGGTGTTTCTCAAGAGGTTGTCAGTGCTGCCAATACTGTTTTAGAAATCCCTCAAGAAGGCACAAAACATTCTCTGAATGTATCGGTTAGTGTTGGGATGGTAGTTTGGCAATTATTTAATTCGTTGACAAAGCGCTTCTGAGCTGATTGATCACTTCATGGTAATCGCTGTCATTCGACACAAAATCGAGCTCACTCAGGTCGATTTCGACAATATTCCAATCTGGGTGTGATCGCTTAAAGTTTTGATAACCCTGACGCACCTTATCCAAATATTCCGAATCAATCGTTCGCTCATAGCTCCGTCCTCTTTTCTTAATGTTTGCCAATAATCTAGGGGTTGTTTGTTTTAGTAAAATATATAAATCAGGCTTTTGCACATCGGGCATCATATTGTAAAATATCGTCCGATAAAGTGCAAACTCTTCAGATGTTAAGGTAAACTGAGTAAAAATCAAAGATTTGTGTACTTCATAATCTGAAACAATCCCTTGACCAAACAAATTGAGTTGTTCAGAAAGTTCGCGTTGTTGTGTAAAGCGGTCCGCTAAAAATGACATTTCTAATGGAAAGGCATAGCGATCCGCATCATCATAAAACTTTGGTAAAAATGGATTTTCAGCAAAACGTTCCAAAAAAAGTTTCGCTTGCAGATCCTCAGCAATTCGTTTGGCAAAACTTGTCTTTCCACAACCGATGGTACCCTCTACGCAAATGCGATTGAATTGTTTCAAAAAATGAATTGCTGGTCGTTGTATTCCTTCGTGAAATGGGGAGATTTTGATTGTATCATTGCAGATTTTCGTCAGTTGTGAAACCGTTTGGTTCTGATTTGGAACATTCTTTTGAGGAGCAATCTCACAAAGGGGTTGAAGAACAAACAAGCGATCCTGTAATCGAGGGTGAGGCACTGTTAGTTCATCAGAATATACAAGCTCGTCATCAACCATAATCAAATCGAGGTCAATCGGTCGATTGTGATACAAGCCGTCAGCAACTTGCTTTCTACCCATTTTATTTTCGATTGTTTGAAGGGCTTTCAAAATCGCTCTAGGTGTTTTATCTGATTCAGCAACTAAACAAGCATTTAAAAAAATGGGGGCTGAAAAACCGACAGCTGGCACTTCATATACAGAGGAACATCGCGAGACTTGACCAATTTCATTGTCAATCCGATTAACAGCTTGCTGAAGATTGGCTAGGCGATCGCCCATGTTGCTTCCCAAAGCAATGTAAATATTTTGCATTCCCACAACACAAAAGTCGTAAAAGAAATCATATTCCGTTTATATTTGTAGAAATAAGCTTACTATGCAGTTTTTAAAGAATTTACTCGCTTCTGTTCTCGGAACCTTCATCGCTATTGTACTCGCCTTTGTATTTCTATTTATCATCATTGCAGGTGTAGCCTCATCTATTGACAATACTGAAGAGGTGAGCGTAAAAGAAAAATCAATCTTGACGATCAACTTGCAAAAGCCAGTAACGGATCGCAGTCCAAATCAATTTGAGTTAGAAGCTGCTTTAGATCTTGATGCTGAGGCCATTGGTCTGGACAAAATTTTGGCGTCTGTTCGTGCCGCAAAGGACGATGAACGTATTGAAGGGATCAGCATTGAGCACACCTTTTTGCAGTCAGGGATGTCGCAAACCCAAGCGATTCGCGATGCGCTTTCAGATTTTAAAGAATCTGGAAAGTTCATTTACGCCTACCATGATTTTTATTCCCAAAAAGACTACTATTTTGCATCGGTAGCAGATTCTGTTTTTGTCCACCCCGAAGGCGGTGTTGACATTAGTGGACTTGCGTCTGAGGTCCTGTACCTCAAAGAATTTCAAGACATTACTGGCGTTCAAATGCAAGTGATTCGAAATGGTGCCTATAAAAGTGCTGTTGAGCCCTTTTTACGAAATGAAATGAGCGATGAAAATCGGCAACAAATCAAATCCCTCTTGGATAGTTTCTGGAAAGAAATGCTTGTGAAAATGGAAGAACGCACAGCTTTGAGTTCTGAAAAAATCAATCAAATCGCCTCAAATTTAGATGCCTCAGTTGCTGCAAATGCAGTCAAAATTGGGGTGGTTGACAACACACTGTTGCGAAACGAGTATAAAGAGTTGTTGAGAGATCAAATGGGATTGGGTGAGGATGATAAGCTCAATACGATTGATATTGAAGACTATCAACAAACTGTCAAATCCTACATTGGTGATGGCAAAGATCGAATTGCAGTAGTTTATGCCCAGGGGGAAATCATTTATGGAGAGGGTGGTGAATTCCAAATCGGACAGGAGCTATTTATCCGAACCCTCAAAAAAATCAAAAAGAATGATCGAACAAAAGCAGTGGTCATTCGTGTAAACTCACCAGGTGGTAGCTCGCTTTCCTCTGAACTGATTTATCAAGAAATCAAAGCCCTACAAGAAGAAATTCCTGTAGTGGTTTCCATGGGTGACGTGGCTGCATCTGGTGGGTACTATATTGCTGCAGGAGCAGATTATATCTTTGCTGAGCCCACAACAATCACGGGATCGATTGGCGTATTTGGCATTCTCCCCCTTGTTGAGGATTTGGCCGAAAACTGGGGCGTGCGTGCAGAACAAGTGAGCACGCATCCAAACGCATTGCTTTATAGCCCAATGAAGTCTCTCACTCCATCAGCAAGACAGGAAATCAGACAACAAATCAAACGGGTATACTCCACCTTTTTGGAGCGTGTTGCAACGGGTAGAAATATGAGTGTTGAGGAAGTTGACAAGGTTGCACAAGGTCGCGTTTGGAGTGGTTCTGATGCCTACAACATTGGCTTGGTCGACTCTTTAGGTGGACTTGAAGAAGCCGTTGTCTATGCCGCCAAGTTAGCGGAAACAGAATCTTACCGAACAACGAACTACCCCAAGTTTAGCGATGATTTTGAATCCTTCCTTCAATCTCTTCAGCCAAGTCCGTTTGGGCAAACTGCCATTGGAAGATCAGTTCAGTATTTTCAATCATTATTTTCAAAACAAACAACACAAATCGACCATATTCAAGCACGGATTCCTTTTGAACTCAATATCCGTTAATGGACACCTCAAAACATCTCGCCGCGCAAAAACTCTATCTGTATCTCGCCGCGCTGTTTATCACTTCATTAGTTGTATCTAATCTGATTTTTCAGAAATTTTTCTATTGGTATCCCTTCGATTGGGAAATCATGGGAAACAGCTTGTTTGAGCTTTCTGTGGGCATCCTACCCTATCCAATAACCTTTTTGGTAACCGATTTGATCTCTGAAATTTTTGGTAAAAAAGCCGCAAACAGAGTGGTGGTTGCCGGAATTTTTGCATCGTTTTTTTCCATGGGTATTCTACTGTTGGCTGGCGTGGTCCCTGCGCTTCCAAATTCGCCCATCGACGATGCAACCTTCAACAAGGTGTTTGCCTTGTCCCCTATTGCCGTATTGGCTTCGATGATGGCCTATCTTTTTGCGCAGTTTATCGACATTCGTATCTATCACTTTTGGAAAAACTTGACCAAAGGTCGACACCTATGGTTGCGGAACAACTTCTCTACTTTTGCCTCCCAGTTTATCGATACCTTTACCGTTGTTGGCTTGTTATGTGTCTTTGGTGTGTTGCCATGGGATGCTTTCCTCGGTCTGTTAATTTCTGGCGTTGTGTTTAAAATTCTAGTGGCTCTAATCGATACGCCCTTACTCTATTTGAGTGTCAATTGGATTCGCTCCTACTATAAGCTAGAAATCAATGAAGAAATCAAACTTTAACTATAAATATTCCAGTGTTTTTGGTGTTTTTTGGCTGGTATGCATCATTGTTGGTCATGGGCAAGGCTTTCGCCAAAGTCCCTTAGACTCCCTCTATACCCACTATGAACGTTCCATTTCAAACAAAACCCTGGCAGGTGTTGAAGCGCTACTTATTCTCAATGATCGTGTGGTTTGGCATCAAGTCCAAGGGCTCGCTGATGTTGCTGCCAAGACTCCTCTTCAGACCAATAGCATCTATTACATCCAGTCCATGACCAAGCCCATCATCAGTGTTGCGATCATGCAGCTTGTTGAGCGTGGGCTTTTGGCACTTGATGATCCGATTGAAATGTATATTCCCGAAGCAAAAGGATTGCTTGTGGCCAAGAATCCCGATCTTGGACTAGATAGCCCAACGCGAAAGGTCAATCGATCTCTGACCATTCTCGACTTGCTCACCCATACCTCAGGCCTATCCCACGGGCTTGGAGAAAGTAAACTTGATCAGCAGCTTTTCAAAGCGCTATATGATGAAACCCTAAATTATCGTTCTCACAACTCCCTAGAAGATAGGGTAACCACGCTTTTATCATTTCCATTGGTGGCACAGCCAGGAACAGAATGGTACTACAGCGCTGGTGCAGATATCTTGGCACTCATTCTTCAGCGGGTTTCCAAACAATCTATCCCTACATACCTCAAGACTAATATTTTTGAGCCCCTTGACATGCATGATACAGGCTATAACCTCAATGAATTACAATCTCGGCGTGTAATGAAGCTCCATAGTAGAAATGAAAGAAATACTGTCAAACGACATGAGCAACAAGTCCCTACGTCGGGAAATACCATTTATGGAGGTACCCACGGTCTGTTTTCAACAGCTTCTGATTATGCACAATTCTGCTTGATGATCCTTCACAATGGAACTTGGAATGGGGCTCAAATTCTCAAAAGCGATACCGTAAAGAATATCCGAACCAATCACACCGCTGATCTATATAACGAAGAAGGAGCTGGGTTTGGATTGGGGTTTTCGGTCATCTCAATACCTGAAAAAATGAATCGTCCAGGAGGGGTTGGACAACTCCAGTGGGGCGGTTATTTCAGTACGCATTTTTTTATCGATCCAGAAA
>Ga0181577_10001315_pt1 | contig 20049 bp, 11 predicted proteins | sample 101ome_21_FD_132468 | JGI IMG/M metagenome (GOLD analysis project Ga0181577, IMG submission 132468) | Coastal salt marsh microbial communities from the Groves Creek Marsh, Skidaway Island, Georgia - 101413BT metaG (megahit assembly) | ecosystem: Environmental > Aquatic > Marine > Intertidal...
CAGCCAAGCGAACCCATCTACGCCAACTGCGTTAGCGACGAGGTGGGCTAATGGCGACGATGACACGGGCTCGGTACAACGCGCAAACAAGCGTCCCGCAGGCGTCGTCTGCCGTCGGCGTTGGCTCGGTAGAGCTTTTTCAGGATGTGCTGGCGGCCCCCGCCTCTAATTCCTATGCGGCGTTGTCCTCTCTGGATGTTGTTTCGCGTGCCGAGGTCTTGGTGAAGGCGGAGTTGCTCGGCGAGAAGTGTCTCGTAATGACCTTGGAGGAATACTTGAGCCTGCTAGACATCTACAATGTGGCGTTTACGCAGCTCGGCGTGCCGAACATCAACCAGACCACGGACACGGTGAGCCAAGCCCTGATCGCCAACAACAACTGGCCGCTGTTCAAGGAGCAGTTTCTCAACGATCACTCGTGGAACGGCGCCAAGAAGACGGCGGCCCTGTCCAATTTCCTGAACAGCGACGACACCGTGGTTACTCCTGCTGCTCGGTGGAGGCACGCCTACAAGGTCCCCGACGACTATGTGCGCGGGCTGCGTCTCAACGGCGAGGAGATGCGCCCCGTGTCCAAGCACATGAGCGGGACCGGGCTGTGGGAAGAGGAGATCCTGACGAACGACATCGGCACGCACGCTCGGTGCATCGTCACGAACTCTACCACCGCTTCGCTTGAGTACACCTTCCTGCTTTGCGACGCCGAAATTTCGCTCCTGACGGGGCTGACTCGGTACGCGATGTCCCTCAGTTTTGCGGCGTTCTTGTCGAGCAAGTTCGGGAAGCCCGCGTCGGAAAAGGCGCAGCTTGAGGCGCTGGCCGAGGAGGCTCTCCGAAAGGCCCGCCGCGCTGACTCCTCCATCGGCAGCAACCTGACCCCGCCGAACATGAACCTGATCTGGGCGAGGATGTAATGGTCTGGGTAGCGCAGAAGACATTCGCGTTCGGCGAGATTGACCCGCGTATCTTCGCGATTAGTGACGCCACGCCCACCAAGGGGGGCTGTGAGTCGCTGACCAACGGGATCATTACGCGGTTTGGCTCTGCCCGGAAGCGGTACGGCACGCGGGTTATCGGCTCAACCTACCTCGGCCACAAGGCTGCGCTGTTTGAGTACAACTCAGACGGCGTGAACTACATTGTGGAGCTGACGGCAAACGACGCAGCGCTTGAGGGGGACCGCCGAGTGCTGCGCGTTTGGGATGTCGCAAGCCGCTCGCTGGTGCCCGCGTTCGTTCAGGCCACATCGGGGTACGACCGGTATGACGATTACCGCGTCGAGCACCACTTCACTGAAGCAGACCTAGCCGATGTCCAAGCGTTTCAGCACATGGGACGGCTGTTTATGACCCACAGCAGCCATCCGCCGCTGTTTCTCGACGGCACCACCTCGGAGGTTTCAGCGGTAGCGCAGGCTACTGGCTGGAGATACGGGAGCGCCCCAGACGGGGAGCCGCCGCCAATGGTGCGCGGCGGGGAGAGAGGATTCATTTTAGAATTCTTCGCCAACGGCAACAACCTGCGCTCAGACGACCGCCTGTTCAGGGGGCCTGAAACTGACGCCCAAGCTCTGTGGCGGGTGGTTGGCCCCGCTAAAACAGAGGACACGAACCCCGATACGGTGGATCATGGGGTGTGGGTCAGGAAGACCCCAGAGCATGACAGCTTCAAGGCGCCAAGCATGGCGTGGGTCACAGGGGTTGTTGGCGAAGCGTGTCCAGACTACAGGTCGAACCCGGCAGACTTCTGCGGGCCGTTTCTGGAGCCCGGCCCCTTTGGCCCATTTCCCGAGTCCGCAAGGATCAACTATGGCGGCGGCACATATGCTGGCGACAGCCCGTTTCTGCTGACAGAAATGACTTTTGATCCCCGCCGTCACATCGGCACGATGATCGTGCCAAGTACCGGGCGGCAGTATTTTGCGATCCAGCATCCCGTAAGCCAAACATCTGCGTGGGCGACAAAGGTGGCCGCCGGGTCGCTAGTGGGTACCTATGGCGGAGTCACTGGAGTGACTAAAGACTTCGGGATTATGTCTATGGACTACGACCGGTACGGCATCCCCGATTACGACTTCAGATGGATCTACCCGGTAAAGGCGGACCGGTACGACACCAGCCTTCCCGAAGGCACCGTAGACCTCTACATGGATAGGGTTACGGTGCCTTGGCTGCCAGATGGGTTTGAGGAACGGTTTGGCTCCGACAATAAGGGAGGTCGCGTTTACCTCAACAACGGCGTCGTGGCGATCACGGAGGCGCTTGGTCAATTCGATGGCTATGCAGCAGGGGTGTACGGCTACCGAGGGATTGTCGAGCGCCCGCTTGACCACTACGGCCATTCGCTGTGGTGGGGGCATTCTTGGTCCAAGTCGTCTGGGTTCCCGTCTTGCGGCACCTCCCACCAGCAGCGCGTGTTTTTTGGCGGGCTCAAGAATCTGCCGTCCACAATCGTCGCGAGCAAAACCGGAGACGCGGACGAGTGGGTCGCTGGGCCTGACGAGGACGACCCGCTTTCTTTTGTGATCGACGATCCTCGTGGCGGAGAGATCAAATGGATGGAGTCGGCCAAGGGTCTGTTCGTCGGCACCCACAACAGCGAGTTCGTCATTGGCGGCGAGCCGATTGGCCCTAGCCAGATCGGAGCTGACCGGCATACGGGCTACGGCGGATCTTCGGTACAGCCGCTGCTCGTTGGCGGGAATGTGCTGTTCGTGGATTCAGACAAGCGCGGAGTCAGGGAAATGGGCTTCGTGTTTGAGCGCGACCGCTACAAGGCAAACGACCTGACCGACATCGCTACCCACCTGTTCGACGGCAAAGAAATTCAGGAGATCGACCAGTTCGTTAGTCCCGAGTCCGTCGTCGTGGTGCTGTTTACGGACGGCTATGTCTGCGCCCGTTCGTACCGCCCGGAAAACAGCGTCATGGGATGGAGCGACTGGACGCAACCGTCGTGGCCTGCGGCGTCGGGCACTGCAACCCAGACCTCTAAGATCCTCAGCCTCGCGAGTACCCGCCTGCGTACCGGCGCACGAGACGAGATGTGGCTTGTGCGGGAGTATCTCGACGGGGGCGCGACGGGCGAGGGCGAGACTAAGCGCAACATCGAGATCATGTCGGATCAGTACAGCATGGACTGCGAGGTGGACTTCGGCGCGGCCACGGAGAGCGCCGCTGCCGCCGGGACGATGACCGCCATGTACGCCAACACCTCGCCGCACATTGTCATCGACGGCGTGTATGTGGGGCAGTACCTCGTGGACAGCTTTGGGGGTGTGTCCTATGTCACGCCGCCGGTTGGGCTGGTTGACCCCCCTGCGCTGGTTTCGGCTGGACGGGCCGTGTCGTTCGACCTTACGCCGATCCTGCCCGAGTTCTCGCTGCCCGGTCAGGGCGACACCTCCGGTCGAGTGCGGCAAATCTCGACCGTCACGGTGTATGTCAACCAGAGCCGAGGCGGGCTGATTGGAGACAAGGCGATTGGGGGGCAGGTCATCCCGAACACCAACCCCTGTGCGCCGGTCCCCATCATGCAGGGCTGGCAGCCGGTTTTTGGCGTGGGCCCGTTCGGGGACCGAGCGCCAATGCGGATTTCACAGGACAACCCCTACTACTTTGAGATCGGCAGCGTGAACTGCGAGGTCGATTACGGAACGGGGCTCGATTGATTACCGTGCGCGACTGGAAGCCGTCAGACCTCGGCTGCGACCACAGATACGAAGAGGAGATGGTGGACGACATGGAGGGCATAACCCTCTGTGTTCGCGGGAGGCCGGTCGCGTGCGGCGGGTTTGTGTCGCGAGACTGGGGCAAGGAGATGTGGATTGAAGCCCCTAAGTCGATGACGACGCCGGAGCGCCTTGCCGTAGCGAGGATCGCGAAGCGGTATGTTGAAGCGGAGCTAATGCTCGGCGATACGATCCACGCCCATGTGTGGTCTGACGACCGCTCGGCGCCAAGGTGGATGTCTTTCCTCGGGTTTCAGTACTACGAAACCATCGAGCGGGAAGACGACGCAGTAGACCACTACAGATTGGAGCCCTAATGGGACTCGACCCGATTTCTTGGGTAGCCATCGGGGCTACGGTGGCGGGAGCTGGTACTCAGGCTTACGGCCAGCAAAAGGCCGCAAGGGATACCAAGCGAGCCGGGCGCAGGCGTGCCGCTGAAATGCGGATGGATGCCGTTAGGGAGAGAGAGCGCGGACGCAGAGCTAGGGCTCAGCAGGCTGCCCGATACGGAGCGTCCGGGGTTTACGGCAACATGGCGTACCAAGCGCAGACCCAGACCATCGCCGACTCCCTTTTGACGCAAGAGTCCATCCTGCAAGGGGCTCGGAATGTGATGAAGTCCGCCCGCAACCAAGCGAAGGGCATGATGCTGTCGTCGTACGGGACAATGCTTCAAGGCATTGGCTCGGCGGCCTACATGGGGTCAGCGCTTTCTAGCCCTGCTGCGCCGACTGGTGCCGCAGACACCTCGCTCATGCCGCAGCGGCAATTCACGGGGATGACCGACTTCCCAAGTTCTGCAATCTAGGAGGCGACATGCCGATCATCCGAATCCCCGGCAGCGAGCCCGGCGGGGGCGCACCAAGGCAACTTACTGACATCGGCGCGGCGTCGGCGCCGGGCATGGGGCTGGCCGGTGTTGGTCGCGCCATCGCTGGGGTCGGCTCCGATTTGGCAGGGATCAAGCGAGATCGGGAGAAGAAGGCCAAAGAGGCGGAGCTTGAGCAGCAACGCGCAAAGGACCGGGCGTACACCGAGGAGCGCCGCCAGAAGGTTCGCGAAAACGAAGAAGAGGCAGCGCGAAGGCGCAGAGAGGCCGACAAAAAAGAGCAAGAGCGGGCCGCCGATGTAGCCGAAAAACCCCTGTTGGATTTCCGCGTGAGCGGGTTTCAGGAGGAGCTGGGGGAGGAGCTCGACGAGCTGTTCGAGGCGGGGGTTTCCAGAGAAGAGCTGGACCAGCATTTTTTGGATCGGGTGGCTGAGATGGCGGCAGCGCTTCGCGACGACTTCTCCGGCGGCGCAGCGACATCGTTTATCGACTTTTTTGAAGCCGAAGCGTTTCGGCAGGGCGGCTTAGGCGACCAATGGCACGACAAGAAGACGCTGGGGAAGCAAGTAGGGCGAATGAACTCCGCTATCAACGAGGCGAGCTCCGCCGTGTCAGGGGGGCCACGGGAGGGCCTCGCTGCAATTGTTGAGGTGGCGGACGAGGTAGAGTTCTTGGCCGGTTTTTACCCGGAGCCGACGCAGGAACAGCAAGCTGTGATCGACAGGGGTCGAAGCAAACATGCGGAGCTGACGAGGGATTGGGTTGTCTCCAACACCGACACTCCTGAAAAAGCACAGTTTTGGGACACCGTTCTAAAGAACGAGCTCGACGACGGAGTGTACGGGTTCGGCACGCAGGTCTTTGACTTGTCGGCGCTGGACCCGTCCGTGTTGGCAAATTGGAAAAGCGGTATCGAGGGCAGGGTTGCGGCGAGGGAGCGGGAATCGTTGGAGCGCCGCTCCCGAGGCTTGTCGCCCGTGAGCCTCGACCAGAGCAGTGTTGAGCTTGACGGGTTCGGTCGATGGGTCCTTGAGCCGGAATGGGCGGAGCGCAATCGGGCGGTTGTGGAACAAGGGACGCCAAGCCAGCAAGCGAACGCTAGAGACTATACCCGCGATGCCGAAGAGCTTGCTGCACGCCTAAATGCTCTAACCTCGAATCTCTTTTCCCCACGGCCAGCGGACAGCCAGCCGAAGCCCGCGCCTGAAGGAGTTTACTCGTCGTACGATTCCGCCTTCGCCGCAAAGATCATTGCCGAGCAACAGATCCTTCCGTTTTTGCAGGGCGACAATCCAATCGAGCAGAAGGAGGTCCTGATCTTCAACATCTTCAACGCCCCTGCTGGCGAGGCGGGAGATGTGCTGCGACAAGCGCTGGACAGGGTAAAAAATCAAACGCAGCAGGTCATTGCTAACCGATCCGTAGAGCCGCCCAAGGAGCTGGTTGCGTTTGCTAAAGCCTACAACCGAGTTTTGGGCGAAGGTGGCGCCGGGATGGCAAGCAGTTCGTCTCGTAGTGGCGGCGGGACCGCGACCGCCTCTGGTGGGCGAATTTTGTTCGAGGCAGACATTGAGCAGGAGAGGGCCGCAGCCACAAGAGACGCGGCTGCTGAACAGAGAAAACAACTCGAAGGGTATGTTGAACGCTCGTATGAGTTCGCCTTGGGTCAAGTGGCTTCGAGCTGGTCAGGTATTCCTGCGGTTTACGCGGAAGCGGAAAGCACAGACGCCAAACTCGGCGCTATTGGTTGGGCTCTTTCCCAAATGCTGTCTAAAGAATTGGCCGCAGATGGCGGAGGTGAGCCGAAGGTCGAGGTGTCGAACTTCCATGTCGCCGACCTTTTGAGGCAGGTCGTGGAAGAAAACGCCGACATTCTGACCAAGGAGGACGCAGGCGAGCGATTGACCGGAGGTATGCTTCGGCTTTTGAGGGCAACGCCAAGAATGGAGATCGGCAACAAGGTTGTAGTTGGTCAAGGGGTCGCGAAGCTATATGAATATGTGAGAAATATTGCGCCGGAAGCCCCAGACGCGGCAATGACTCTGCTGTCCCGCGCCATCGATGCTGACCTTAGAGGTGGCGCCCCACCGGAGATGGCCGATAGGGAGCGAGCCGAGGCCGCGAACGAACTGAGCAGACTTTTTAGGAGGGGCGAGCTTAGCGGGTATCGCTTCGAGTCGATGATGGACGAGAACGGCAAGATCAGCGTGAGGGTTTCGGTCGAGTCGAGCCCTAGCGTGGACGGCGGAGAATTCCCCTTCACCCTCGTCTACAACAAGGCAGCCATTTCGCCTTCGATCAGCGATGCTGTAGGGGCGGCTCAAAGTTCGAGCGTCATGGACCAACCGCTATCAGTGCAGCAAAGCGGGCAAGCGGCATCGAAAATATCCCGAGCGGTTCAAGCTGGCGAATTCGAGCGCATCGTCGAGACGCTTGTTGGGGTAGTCGGGGCCGACAACATTCCGCCGTATGAGCTCGGCCAACCGTCAATGGTCGGTCAGGCTCTAGCGTATGAGTACATCGCGCAGTCAGAGGGGGTCTTGTCCAAACTTTCTCGCGGGTACAATGTTGCAGGCTACGGCTTCAGGTCTATCGGCCACTCACTCACAAGTTTTGTCTTTGGCCCGGCTGCCGCCGGTGAGTTTGAGCGCAAAACAGCCGCCGTCGAAGATCAGAACTACATGTGGGCGGTCGTCCTCGACGCTATGGGCTTGTCGTCTCTTACCGAGGAAGCGCTTCCGTTTGACGACCGTCGTTCGCTTTGGGGGGGGCGCCAAAATCGCCTAGTCGGGATGTTCCCCGAGGGGCACATTATCTCGCCCGGCGTCATCGAGGGCGAATCATGGACGGTCGAGCCGCTCTCTGGTCGGGGGATTGTTGGCGCAGCCGTATCGACGCCGGGGGCCTTGGCTACCAATTTTGGCGCTGGCGAACTCGAATCCGGTTTCAAAATTTCTTACGGCAGGGAGGAGTGGGTCGCCCGATTCCCAATCCTCTTGTCTAACGCCGATAACAAGGCTCTGTACGACGAGCACGCCCGCGCCATCGGCCACGACGCAGCGCTCGGCAAGGTAGTCGAGAGGTTCTCTGGGGAGCTACGAAACGCTACAACTCTCCGCGATCTTCTCAAGGTCGCAAACAAGCATTTGCGAAACGCCGACTACAGTTCCGAGCGCGACGACATAGTGTCCCCACTTCTGCGAAGGGCAGGGGAATAGATGCCAATCGAGATCGGCGGCTCGTTCGCCTCCTTCGGTTCAGAGTCCGCCTCGCGTGCGTTCGACGCAGCGAACAGATCGCTGTTTACGGCTGAGCCGACATACTACAGGGACACCACCTACCTTGAGCAGCTAGGGGCGAACTTCCGTCAGGAGAACATCGTCTGGTCTGGCCTTAGCCGGTCAATCCCCGACTATCCAGCAGACCCTCAGTACAATCCCGCCGATGACTTGGGCTTCTATGAGGAGTATGTCGAGCGCTTCCCGCAGCTTTTGGATGCGACGAACCGCCACGAGATGCAGTGGATCAAGGGGCGGATTGAGCAGGAAATCGAGGACCGCCGCAAGATCGAGAGCGGCTCCCTCCTGTGGCAGTTGTGGACCGGGGCTCCCGCCGCGCTGCTCAGCCCAGAGAACCTGCTGCCGATTGGCGGAGTCGTCAAGGGCGTAGCCAAGACCGTAAAGAACGCCTACAACGCTGCCGTCGCAGCCAAGGTTACTGGCGTGGCCGCAAAGCGCACATTTATGAAGGATGTCCTGAGGACTGCTGGCCTCACGGGGGCCGAGGCCGCCGTCGCGCAGTCGATGATCGAGCCAATCTTGCAGGACCAGCAAGGGCTAAGGACTGACGAGGAGGCCGTCGCCAACATTGTTGGGGCAGGCGCACTCGGCGGGATTTTGGGTGGCGGGTTTTCGGCTCTCGGCTACGGGTTCAGGAAGACCTTGGGCAAGGTGTTCGGCGCCGAGTTTCTTTCTGACGCGCAGCGCAAGACCGCCGTGCAGATGCACGGACCCGGCGGCACGCTGTCTCCAGAGAGGGCCGCTCAGCAAAACAAAGGCGTGAACACTTCCGAAACCCCAGAACAGACTCAGGCTCGCAGGGAGCAAGCTGCCCGCAACGCCGTCTCCCGCGTCGAGAGAATTTTGGAGGATAGCGGAGACGATGGGTACTCCGTGTACGCATCCGAGGGCCTTGTCTGGGACGGAGAGCCGGGAGGCACTGGCACCAGCACCATTGAGTGGGTGAACCCGGAAGCCCTAGACGCTGTGCTCGAAGAGGGCTCCCGCGTTACCGCCGACACCGAGCGCATGGGGGTAATGGACGACATCGAGGACTTCGCGCAGCGCGGCGCGGCCCCGATTCGGATTGGCCGGGCTGCGGTAAACTCAGCCTCGGGCACTGTGACCATGATCGAGGGGCGGCACCGCGTAGCTTGGGCCAAGTCGCGGGGCTTGGATAGCATCCCCATTGTCGTAAACCAATCGCAGCGCGAGGCGCTGAAGTCCCTTCTGGGGGACGGCATGAGGGAGGCGCCCGCAGACAAGCGCACGCTAATGCCCGCATTGCCGGAGCAGAGGGGTGTTGCTGGGGCCTTGCCAGACGGTTGGCAGATCCATCCTGACGACAGAAAGATCGTCGGCAAGATCAAGCGCAAAGAGAAGGGGAAGCCGGACGACGAGAAGTCCGTGGTCACATTTGACGCCGAGCGATCTGTAATGCGGATTGTGGAGGCGGACGGCACCACGCACATGATCCGCGTCGGCAAAAACAGGGGAGTTGTCGCTCCCGTAATTGGCGGAAAACTTGGCGGGCCGATGGCGATGGCCCCCGCTGGTGATTTTGGGACCCCGCTTGCCGCCGCGATTATTGGGCCTGACTGGTCGCGTTCGCCGGACCCTGCCGTTCCCGGCCCGGCGGACAACAACTTTGGAATGGGGCAGGCTCCGACAAACCCGGCGGAGCTTGTGCCGTGGGCAGAGAAAATGGCCGAGCGGGTCGTGGAGTACCTGCGCTCCGTGGCAAAAAGCGAGATTGAAGCTCGGGCGCCGACAGCAACCGTGAAGGTTGGGCAAAGGACTGTTGGCTTTCAGGAGTGGAGGTTGGGGATTGATGTCGTCCCGCCAGACGAACGAGGTGTGGAGGGGTTCGGCCACTACGAACCCAGCGACTCACAAAAAAGGAGCTTGGCCTACACCAGCCTGACGGCAGTTCTTTCTGCCCTAGCGCAGAGGGCTCGCGCAGAGGCGGTGGTGCGAATGGCGAAAGACCGAAAGCTCAGGGGCGACATCGCGCTGGCTGCGTCTGAGGGCTCCGCGACGGGCATTTGGAGCAGCAGGCAGGTGAAGCGGGTGAGCTGGGAGGAGGCTTACACCAGCGCTCTATATCACTCCCATAGCTGGACAAAAATCAAGCTCCTCATCGCATCGTATGTCAGTGGGCACGCAAACTCAGCGGGGCCGAGGGCGGGAGCCGGTTGGGGCCTACAACACATTTTAGAAGTACAGGCCAGCCCTAGCGAATTAGAGGCGACCAAGAAGCAGGGCCGTTTTGGTTCTCGTGAGCCATCTCGTCGCATGGCGGAGCCAAAATTTATCGAGCCCGACCCGTTCTTGGTCAAAGAGGGGATCGACGACGGATACCTTTATACGGTGGTGAGGTATGCAGATGTTGACCCAAGCACGAACCCCACGATTTTCGATGACGACAATGTTGAGTACCCGATTGCCCATAGAGACAGTGCGGGCCGCACGACGGGGCCGGTTCACGACCTCTTGAACGAGCGCGGCCTCTTGAGCGGGAGCGACGATCCCAGCTCTGACCAATTTGCAGCGAAAAATAGGGTCTGGTTCGTTCACAACCTCGACGCCGCAAATTTGCTGAACAGGGCGCGGCGTCAATACAGAGACGACAAGGGCGCTCGGCATCCCGACAGCTACTCCGCCGACACGCCGGTACTTATCCGCGTGCCTAAGTGGGTTGCAGAGTCTTCCGCCGCCGGTGCGCCGGTAGCGATGTACGGCAAGGATACGCCGCAGGCCGCAGCGCTTGGGGTGTCCGAGGTCGTGGGCTTCGGCGGGGCGCAAACGCCGAATGCGGTGTCCCTCGATCTGCCTATGCCGCATAGAGGCGTTGATAGTGAATCAACATACAGTGCCAAAGAAAAAACCGAGGCTATGGAAGCCAGCCACTCGATGTTTTTCTACGACAGCGTAAACGAGCTGCGGTATGTCGTCACATCCGCAGAGCTAAATGCGCTGGAAAAAGGGGGCACTAGCGTTAGGGACTTCAAGGCCGACCTACGAAATAAGGCTATTCATGCTGGTGACTACTCGGGTCAGGGCGCCGGTGGCGACCACACCTATGCGGTGTATGTCTTGGATCGAGACGGCGAGGTGGTTTCCTCTTCGCAGGGGTTTTTCGGGTTTTCGTTTACGACAAATACGCAGACCCGGGGTAGCGCTCGGAACAAGGGGTTGGCCACGGCGTCCATGCGGGCCACCAACTCGATGTACTTGGCTGCGGCGCAGCTTGGTGGGATTACAAGTAGCCACTTGATACACCCTGCGACACATCGAGTGCGGTACAAGCACGGCTTTGTCATGGACTTCGATAGCTGGAACATACACCCCGATGAGCTGGAAGCCTCGATAACCCCAGATTACACAGACGCCTATATGACCCTGCCAATTGACACTACTGGTAGGTTTAGGATGGCGGATCTGCTTTTGCACGACCCGCAGGAATTGGTGGTGAACGAGGAAGCCGCGAATTTCGGCCTTGATCCTGTTGATAACGCCAAGCGGAAAAGCATCTACGAGAACGCAGACCCGTCCATGACCGCCTTGTATCGCGCGGAAATGGAAAGACAACATGGCGCTGGTCTAGAGAGCAAGAGGGGTTACGCGAACGACAAGTGGGAGAGGGCGCGACATCCGATCAGGGCTTGGTTGGGTTATACGCAGCCCACGAGAATCCCCCCAAAGGAACGGCTAACCGAGGACCGGGTTCGCATGTTGATCGCGGGCCATGATGCGCGATCCGCTGTTTTGTGGCTGTCTGGGCTTTCTGACCGATTGGACTATGTTTCACACCTCGAAAATTTCAACCCAGACGCAGACGACATGAGCATGAGCGTCATGTTCGACAAAACGGAACACTTGAATAACGGCGTGAACTTTGTCGGCGGGAACAGGTTCTTGCGGATCTTGGCCGACATCGATTCTACGGCGCACCTGAAGGATCTGGCCTTCGAGGCGCGAGAATTGGCCGCTGATTTCACTTTCCGACCTAAATCAGACGACGACCTGCGGTCCCGAGTCGAGGAAATGCAGAGAAGCATCGACGACGAAATGACATGGGAGCCCAGCGCCGATGAGAGCGCCTCTAACTACAGCAGGTTGTTGAGGTACGGCAAGCGGAACATGGGTAAGGGCGCCCTAGAGGACGAGCCGGGGATCGGCGGCATCCATCTGAGAGAGCTGATCGATGGCCTTGAAGCCGAACTGAGCAGGAGAGCAACAAGCGCCGTACATGTTACCGAAGACCTCGCGCCGTTCTCGGGCGCCAGAGACATCGTGCCGCCGATCAAGCCGGGCGACTTGGTTATCCACGGAAACGAGAGCCGTGGCGATGGCACAAAGACGGTCATTCCCGAGGACGAGCAGGTGCCCGCTGAAACCCTAGACCCCGCCGCGCAGGAGCCGCCGCCCGAGCCTGTCGTGGTGACTACGGAGGCCAGTGATTCCGGGATTACAAATGCGGTCAGGAACCACATGCGCGGCATTTTTGATCTCGCTCACGCCGCAAAGTATCTTGATCGCGATTTCCCCGGGAAGGGTGAAGAGGTTGCGCTTTACCTTATCGACAAATTGTCCCCCTTGTTCCCGGAGTACGACAAAGCACACCCGCTTGTGCTAGAGGGCCGGTATGCCGCTGGGGATGTGCCGCCACCGGAGGGCATAACCGCTGATATGGTCCCTATTCCTCGGGACCAGTACGAAAAAGCGAGGTTAGCGCGGGCAAGGGCGGGCGGCGGCGCTGGCGCTCCCGGCATTCCCGGTCAGGGCGGGCCGCTCAGGAGTCCTGACCCCGGAGGCGAGGCGCATGGGGGCGGCGGCCCAGCCAAGCCCGCCAAGCAAGAGCCCGCCCAAAAAACAGAACCCACCGCTAGGGAGGCGGCGCAAAAAACCGAGCAGACGACCACGCTGCCAGCCGTCGCAAAGCCGTACCCGGACGAATCCAAGTTGGCCGCTCGGTACCAAGAGGGCAAGCGCAGAGCCTCGGAGGCCGCAGCCAAACTCGCCCAAGACCCAGACAACCCGAAGTATCAGCAAGAATTCCAAGAGGCTTGGTCGGTCACTGATGGCGCCCTTATGGCGGCGGTCGCGGAAAACAACCCGAACCTAGCCCGCCTTCTGAGCGCCTCAGAAACCGTCACTAAGGCGCTGCGAAAGGTCATGTTCTTTACGCCCAACTACAGGCTGGGGACGCACCGCCTACAGACGGCGAACATCCTCGGGAATGTCCTGACCCGGGGCGTCATGGTCGATGAAAATGTGCCAGTTGCGGCAATCGAGCCGACGCTACAGCTTCAGCAGGTCCAGACATTTGAGTTCCTCTCGCGTATGCAGGGCCTCTACGAGCAGAACAAAGGCGGCGCACTGAAGGACATCGACGAGTCCATGTTCTTCGACATGGCCGGTTACGCCTCGCCCGATAAGCCGCTGGACCTAGACCTTGAGCGCCCTCGATCTAACGGGTCGGGGACGCGCCGTGTGTTTGATCCGGTCGATGGCAACCCGGAAGCGCAGTCTCTTGTGCAGCAGGCGGCCAAGGAATACGACGACTTCAACTCGTACCTGCTGAAAATCGGGTCTGACGGCGGCGCGTTTACTCTGAGCGCCCTGATTGCTGACGGCGTGAAGTGGGCGGCGCTGGGCTTGGACGAACGCTATGTTCGGCGGCTCGTGAACAAGACCCTAATGATGAACAACAGCGAGGCCGCAAAAGAGCGCATCAAGCTGGGGCTCAACACGAGTCGCGATGAGTGGTTCAAGGCTGGGCCTAACGGCGAGCCGAGCCGAATGCAGAGAGCGGAAGACGCCAACAGGGTTCAGATCGACCGAAAGACCAAGCAGAACCACGACTGGCTGGAAGAGCAGCAAGCTGAAGGGCACACGGCATACGCTAGGGACATCGAGCAAAACAACCGGGCTATCGCGCAGCTAGAGCGAGAGATCGAGGAGATGCACGAGCTTCGCGATCAGCTCCACGACCGAATTGACGATGTTGTTGAGCGGATTTTCTCCAGCTATGTCGGCGATGTCGGCAGCCCTATGGGCACCGGCGCGACCGCCTCGATGCTGTCCGCCCGGGTGCTCCGCGTGCGAGACGAGTTCTTGGAGCCGTACCTCGTGCGGGATGTCCGCCTGCTTGCCGCCAACGCGGCTCGCGGCTTGGTCCCCGACATGATTATCTCGCGCATGTTCCAGCAGATGTACAACGAGCTGGACCTGAGCAAGACGACAAACGACGCGCTAAACGAGCTCACCGAAAGGGTGAAGAAGATCGAGGAGTCCGGGCGGGCGATTACGATGGAAGAGCACGCGGAGCTGTCCCATCTCGCGGACCAGATCCGATCCGACGCCGCCTACATGAACCTGATCGACTATGTGCGCCTTGTGAAAGACTACGCGGCGCTAGGCGAAGAGGTCGCCGTCGATTTGGCATCGCGACAGAAGCAGCGTCAGTATGTCGGGGTCAGGTACAGCGAAGAGCAAAAAAAGGAGATGGGGCGAGTCGCTCGCGGCGAGTCGGATCTTCAGGCGGCCATTGAGAACGGAAAATTTAGCTACGACCAGTACCGAGCGTTTACCGCAGAGAACCGAATCGCGCAGTTGGAGGCGGACTACCGAGACGCGCTGGAGGCTTGGCGAGAAGTTACGGGCCATGCCGACTACGAAGCGGCGTCTTATCGGGCGATCACTCGGGGCGACTTGGAGGCGCACAAGGCTCGGTACACAGACGAAGACGGTGCGCTGCGGGACGACGGGTTCGTTTACACCCTGATTGCGGAAGCCGAATCTGGCGACCTAGACACAAAAATGGCTCGGGTGGCGACCAAGAACTCTAGGGAGCTGGAGTTCTTCAACCTCGGCGGGATTCTGGCGGCGGAATCGAACACACCCGGTTCTGTCATTGTTCGGGTACCCCGCAACTCTCTTACAGACGGCGGCGCAACGGTGGCTCCTTTCACGGGGGTCGCCAACGAGGCCGGGCATAGAATCAAGAGCGACGACAAGGCTGTTTACTCTGGCGTGCGGCGACCGAAAAAGAAGAAGCAGGAAATGCCGGTAGAGGACCCGGAGCTGGACGGGCTCAGAAAAGAGCTACGAAAAATCAAGCGCGGGTCCCGCCCCATCCAAAAGCCGGTAGAGTCGCCGATTTGGGGCAAGCTGAGCAAGAACCCACAGGAGGCGGCCCACCAGCTCCAGTCCTATCTCTACAAATTGCGGGACGAGCGAAACGACCTTCAGTACGAGCTCCGAGAAGCAGAGCTGGCGGAAATCCGAGAGGCAGACGCCAACAGCACCGCGCTCTCTATGGTCAGGGAGGCCATCGAGAGGAACAAGAGGGCTGGCGATGGACCGCGCAGCTTGCGGGCTATGCGGGCGTACGCGGAAAACGGGCAGATCGACGACATCGACTTGCTGGAGGCCCTCAAGGATTTGTCCGGGTATTTCGAGGCGCTCGACACTCAGCGCTCGGTCAGGAACCAAATCCAAAACAACACGGTAGAGTTCCACGCCATCGCGAGCAAAGTCCGCGCTCAGAACGGGCCAAACATCGGCCAGCAGTTTGAGGAGCTGTCGTTTCACTCAACGCGGTTCCACTCAAAGTGGACGGGGCGAGTGAGCGAAGACCGGGCGGACCTGATTTTCTCGGTTGACCGGCTCCAGCAGGAAATCGCGGGCCGCCGAGCGGCCAGCCACGGCCACAACTTGGACACAACGCAGCTCTCCCGGCTTATGGAGAGAGAGGCGAGAGCCCGAGTCGGGGCTGGCGAAATGACCGAAGCCGAAGCCAACAAGATGCTGTACGGGTCTGACCCAATTACGGGGTTGTCCATGCCGGATAAGCCACGGAGGGGCAGCGCCGTTGACGATGTGCAGACCATCGTCGAGCGGCTGCGGATGCGGCATGGCAATTCAGCGGACGCTTGGCGGTACGCAGGGAAGATGGTCCGGGATCTGAACTTTACCCGAGCTATGGGCTCTGTGGCGATTAGCAGCATCCCCGACGCGGCGATGGCTATCGGGCAGGTGGGGCTAATCAACTACATGCGAACGCTCGCTCGGTTTATGCGCCGGGACTTCAAGATTGCGTCGGAAACCCCGGAGGGGCGCAACGACCTAGCGATCCTGCTTTGGTCAATGGAGACAATTGTTGGGCAGGAGCGGCTCCGCACGAACTTCGGCGTGGACCCGTCCGACTACGGATCGTTGCAGCCCGTGGAGGGCGGGACCCGCTCGGAGAAGACCATGCGGTACATGGCGGACAAAACGGACAGCATGGTTCGATTGTTCGGCAAGACCACGCTTTTGGACAAGTGGAACGGGCTGAACAAGGGCATCGCTGCGATGGCGCTCCAGCACCAAGCGGCAGATGTTTCGGTGCGGCTGTCTATGGGGCGGGATGTTTCGGAGCGCGACCTGCGCCGCGTCATGGTCGCGGGATTCACCAAGGAGCAGCTCCGCGCATTCGGCTACGAGATCGCCAAGCACGGCGAAGAGGAAGTGGTCAACGGTCGGGTTTTCTACTACGCCAAGTCCTCGACATGGAGCAACAGAGAGCTCGCCCAGATGTGGGACTCGGGCATCGTAAAGCATGTGAACGACACAATTGTTACCGTTGGCGCTGGGGAGTTGCCTACCGGGGCGAGCACCAGCGAGCTTGGGCGCATGTTGTTTCAGTTCCGAGGGTTCGCCATCGCTGCGTCAGGCCGAATGATTGTTCCGGCGATCCAGAAATTCATGCACACCAGAGACATGGCGGTGCCCGCTCAGATGGTGAGCATGTGGATTCTTGGAATGGGCGTGTACGCGATCAATGAGTTTATGAAGGGCAACGACCCGTTCGATGCAATCGAGGGGCGGGACGGCGAGAGGCGTGGCGCTTGGCGGAAATGGGTCTTTGAGGGCTTGGACCGCTCGGGGATTTTGGGCATCGGCATGGAGGTCGCAAACTCGCTGGAGCGGTTCGGGGCTCCCGGCCCCGCCGGGTTGATGGGCGTGCAGTCCGCGAGCCGTTTCCGCTCCAGAGGCCCCGTCGAGGCGATCCTCGGTCCGGCAATCGGCTACACATTCGACGCTGGTATGGCGATTTCCGGTGTCAGCGACTTTGATATGACCGAGGGAGAAGCGAACATGTGGCGCCGGATGATCCCGTGGCAAAACTGGTACGGGACAAGGCTCTTGCTGGATGTTGCGCCCAATGTGTTGGACGGCGGTGGGTACTACGAAGATTGGCGGCCAATTCAGGGCCGGGTCTTCAACTACGATTGAGGTTGTTGTGCCTAACGGAGACTCAGAGTTCAGTCAGCGCATTTGGTCTGTGATTCTGAAGATCATGGTCCCGCTCACGCTGGGCTACATCGGCTGGTCGCTCGCTCAGGTGGTGGAAAACGAGCGGTCAATCGCGGTAATGCAGGCGGAGCAGTTCACGATTCAGGACGCGCAAATTCTTGAGCGCCGAATGGACGGGCGCTACGAGCTGATTCAGGATAAGATCGGCAAGATCACAACGGATGTTGCCGTGATCCGGCAGATCCTTGAAGGGAAGTGAGATGTACGGAGCGAAAAAGGAAGGCCGCCACACTTCCGAGTTCAAGGCGTTGGTCGGCGGCTCGCTGGCGGTCATCGTCGGATTTGTCGTCGGCAAGATTTGGCCGGAGTCCGGCGTGGTGGTGGGCGAGGAGGAGCTTGTCCTCGGGATCACCGGCATGGTTTCGGCGTACATGACGATCCGGGGCTGGACTAAGGCCGCGACGATCAAGGCGGAAGGGCGGAGCCGTGAAGATGACGACTAGGCTTACCATGCTGGCGTGCCTGCTGTTTCTCCCCGGCTGCGCCGCGATTGATTGGCTGACCGGGGCTGACGATCCGGCGGTGCTGAACGGGGTCGAGGAGAGCATTGTCGAGCAGGCGGCCAAGGTGGCGCAGCACGCTCTACCTGCCCCTTGGGGGTTGCTGGTGGGCGCCCTGCTCGGCGCGGCGGCGGTGCTGTACCGGAACTACCGAAAGACTAAGGCTACCTAGCGGCGCCTCAGCGCCTCATCTCGATTGCCGCTTCCACCCATTCGACAAACTCCCCGGATTTCACATGCTCGGTGCAGGCTTCGATGACGATCCAGCCCGCAAGCTGCGCGAGGTTCATTTTCACGCGGTCTTTCGCAAACCCCGTCGCGGTTTGGTGCCGCCCCCTCGTGTACTGGCCGCCATGCACTTCTAGGACGACCTTGTATTTGTCCCAAGCGAAGTCAAAACGAAAGCGGCGGGGTGCGAGGATACGCGCTTCGCGCTTCGCCTCTGGCAACCCCGCCGCAGTAAGGAGCAATTTTGCGCGGGCCTCTAGGTGGGACCCGTAGCTAGGTGCGCTCGTTTTCCTTTTTGCCATCTCCCCGCTTCCCCTTGGGGTTCAAGCGGAGAATACGGTTTGGGGTTACGGCTAACCAGCTTTTTGTTTTCTCGTCCCACACCAAGTCGAGCAGGTGTTCTTCGATGTGCCCATCTTCGTCACTCCACTCGATCACTTCTTTGCCGTTCGTCCTGCCCATTTTCTGGTCCTCGTGAAACTGCCGGTTTGCGATTAGGTGCTTCAGATCCATTGACGGAGACAAGCGCCCGTAGAGCGACCAGCTCGTCGTCAACTCCTGCTCCGGGGAGCTGGGTGGACGCCCGGCGTTGCTCTGCATTTTGTAGCCGTGATCGAATTTCCCGCTCCAAGTCATTTTCGTTTTCCGCCTCTCTCCAGTGCTCGTCAAAGTGATGCGCCTTGGCTTTCGCTTCTCGGTACGCCGCAATCACGGGTTGGACCGCGCTCAGTCGCGAGCGAAATGTATCGTCGCCCGGGGGGCATCGTAGAATGTTTCGGAGCACCAATTCAAGGGTCGCGAGCGAACGGTACCCTTGATCGTCGTAGAGCCACAGGTGATTCGGGTTGGCGGACCTACCCAAAGCGCAGTACAGAGTGTTTCGCACCTCGATCTCGACCCAGCACAGGGACTTGATGACCCTGACGGGTACTTTCCCGCTCCCAATGCTGCCGGAGAAAATGACTTCGTAGGGTTCTAGTCTCATTTTATTCGGCGGCGTCCCAGAGCGCCTGAATGTCGCTGTCCATCTTGTCCTCTTGCGTGAGGTTCACTTGGACATCCTTCACCACGCGCTTTTTCCCCGCCCCCTCCTTGATTCGTTGGTAGTGGTCCACTGTGTCGCTGCGCGTCGGCACCCTCAGCAGGGTGTCGAGGTTTGCACCGCTCGACCAGCCCTCGTAGTACGACTCATCCAACTGACCGAGTACGCGCTGCGCTTGGTCCCAGAACTCCGACAGGTTGGATGTGCCTTCGGCCTTCATCCGCGCCATGATGAGCTTGCGCCTGCCGTCGTTGATCTGCATCCAGCGGGGCAGCCCGAGCTTTTCGGCAATCGCGTTGGCCCGTTGGAGGTGGAGAAGGTCATCTTTGGATCGGTCAGAACGGGGCCTCGGTGGGGAGGCCCCCTGCGGCTTTCCCGGCGGCTCCGGTGCCTCCACGCCGAGGTCGGCAGGCAAAATTTCGCCAGTTTCCGGGTCCACCTCTGGTTGAGGGGCCGGGTCCGGGGCCGAAAGCGCGTCGAGGATCTTGGATTTCGCCGTAGGTTTCGACACCTCCACCTCGGCGTGCTCGAAGCTCGCCTTGTCGTCGGCGTCGATCACCGTGGCGTCCTCGATACTCAGCTTGATCTTCTTCAGGGCGCGGCGCAGAACGGTCTTTTTGCCCATTTCCTCGTAGTCGGTGTCCCACGGCCCTCGCCCGCCGCTGCGGCTGCGGCTGCGGATCGCGTCCACTTGGGCCTTGCTCATGGTTTCGACCTGCTCGCCGCCGTCCTTCAGCTTCAGAATCGCGTAGAAACCAATGATCTCCCCGCGCTCCCCGAACGGGTTCCACTCGTGCTCGAACTCGGTGGCGGTGCGGCGGTACACATCGTTCTCCCGCACGCACTCGACATTCACCGAACTCAGGCTCCCGGCCCGGCGGGCCAGATCGAGCAGCCCTTGGTACCCGATAATGAGCTGCGCCCTGCCCTTGAACGGGACAAGGTAGCAACTCCCGAGCACTCCGATGTCGAGGCCGTGGAGGGTCGCCGTTAGGCAACTCTCCACCACCGACCTCTGATCGCAGCTCGCGATGGACGGGTTGTTCGCCACTTGGAACACCATGTTCCTGACG
>Ga0181577_10001320_pt1 | contig 20027 bp, 10 predicted proteins | sample 101ome_21_FD_132468 | JGI IMG/M metagenome (GOLD analysis project Ga0181577, IMG submission 132468) | Coastal salt marsh microbial communities from the Groves Creek Marsh, Skidaway Island, Georgia - 101413BT metaG (megahit assembly) | ecosystem: Environmental > Aquatic > Marine > Intertidal...
CCCGATAATGGCTATTGGATTATTGACAATTGCTATTTTGGTAAAACAACTGGCTACGCTGATGTCATTGACTTCACTGGGGGTAAGCTGCCTGGGCCAGTGCCTTTGTTCCTAAATAATCGGTTTGCTGGAGGGTCTGATGATGGTTTGGATCTCGATGGTTCCGACGCCTACATTGAGGGCAATGTATTCATGGATTTTCACAAGGCCAATACGAGCGACAGTGAGGCGCACGCCATAGCCACGGGGCTTTACAATGGTGATAGTTCAAATATCACCCTGGTGCGCAATGTCTTCATCAATAATGATCATGACTTGCTCCTCAAGGAATGGTCACGGGCCTATGCCGCACACAACACTTTTGTGGGGGCAACCTTGGGTTCTGTCAGTTTTATGGAGTTGGTCCGGCGCACCCAACCACCCGTAGCGCTAGAAATGGTGGGCAACATCTTTTACCAGACCAAGATACTGCATGCACTTGAGGAAGCGCAGGCCCTGAATCCCAAGCTAACCGTACGCATTGATGAGATACTGATGCCTTCGACCCTGTCAATTCCAGGGGTGGGCAATCAAGTGGGTGATCCGTTGTTTGTGAGTTTGACCGAAGGAAATGTTGCCCTGGAGATGGGGTCTATGGCCACTGGCATGACCTCCATTGGCCTCGACGCAGGTGCCATGATTGAGGAGGGATTGGTGGTTCAAGGCCCTCCCATCACGTCTTCTGCGTTGACCGTGCGCGAGCTCAGATTGCGGGCCGGCGGCGCAGGGATTCAAGCCTATCGTTATCGTCTTGATGGAGAAGCTTGGAGTAGCGCGTTCCCGGTAGAAATGCCAATGAACTTTAGCGGGCTAGGGCAGGGAGCTCATCGTGTGGAGGTCATGGGCCAAAAACGATCTGGTATTTGGCTGGATCGTGCCGAGCAGATCCAGACTTGGGGCTGGATTGAGGATTCCTACATGAGCACCGTCAAATTCAGTGAAGTCCTGGCTGCGTCCGTGGCTTGGCATGGAGATGCCTTCAAGCGATTTGAATTTGTCGAATTGGTCAACTTGAGCCCGGTTCATCTGATGCTCAAAGATTTCACTCTTAGTGATGACGCAGAGGATCCCGGGCGGTTTCGCTTTCCTGCCAATAGTCTGGTGGAACCAGGTCAGCATTTTGTCATCGGGGAAAAGGGGCAGCATTCCTACCAGGGCTGGGTGCTGCCATTTGGCCTCAAAGATGACGGCGAGACCTTATACTTATTCCAATGGCAAGAGGGTGTGCCGCATCTTGTTGATCAGGTATGTTTTGGTCGACAGGCCCCGGGTTGGTCGATAGGCCGAGATGCCCGCGGAAAATGGCAGGTCGGCATCCCAACTCCCGCTTCGGACAACCATGCAGTGGCAAGTGGTGATCCCTCCAAGATCTGGATCAGTGAGTGGATGCCCACGGGAGATGACTCGCACCCGGAGGGCTATCTCGAATGGACTAATCAGGGTGATTTGCCTGTCAGCCTTGGGCAATGGTATCTATCGGATTATCCGCATTCTCTTGAGCAGGCCCACCGACTGCCGGGACTCTCATTCATAGGTCCGGGTGAGTCTTGGGTGATGCCACTGAAGGGGTCGTGGGATTCTTTTTCCATTGGGCCCGATGATGAAGTGGCAACCCTGGCCCTGCATGCCTTCGATGATTCGATCATGCGTCGTTTGGTGATGCTTAATCCTGTGGCCGGGCTCAGTCTTCACCCTGCATCCAGTCTTGGTAGCTCCTGGCTCGTGAAGGAACCGACTCCAGGTTGGTTAGGCGACGGAGAAATCTCGACTCCCAGGCTGATGATCAGTGAGCTTATGGCTGACAATCGGCAGAGCTTGAGTCCCAAGTTCAGGTTCAGTGACTGGATCGAAGTCTTTAATTACGGATCGCAGCCAGTTGCCCTTGAGGGATGGAGCTTGACTGATGATCCTGCTGAACCAGGAAAACACCTGCTCAATGGGCAACCTGCTCTCAATCCAGATGAGCGGCGTGTGATCTGGCTTGAGGATGATTTTTCATCTTCAGAGGTAAATGGATCGGGTTTCGCGCTTAAGGCAACTGGCGACCAAATATGGTTGTTTCACCTGGGAGACTCGCTGCAACCGCGCCCTGTTGATGGGGTCACTTTCGGCCGACAAACCCCCTCGGGTTCCCTGATTCAGGATGCAGGCACTCGAAGTTGGCATTTGGGAATTCCCACTCCTGGTGGACCTAATTTAAGCCAGCCCATGGGTGCGGTGAAGGATCTGCGCATTAATGAATGGGTCGCCAACCCTGACTCTGGAGCTGATTGGTTGGAACTTTCAAACACTGGAGTCCATCCCGTATCACTGGCGGGTATCCGGGTTCAAGATGCCCTGTTGGATGATGAACCTTTTGTTTTCGAGCCCCTATCTTTTATCGGTAGTGATAGCCACGCTTATGTGGTGCTTGAAGATGGAGGTAAACAGCCTGAACCAGACGAACTTCCCTTTGGCTTGTCTGCATCAGGTGAAAGCATCTATCTGCTGGATGAATTCGACAATGAGATTGATTCTGTTGTCTTCGGTAGCCAAGAGTCGGGTTGGTCATACGGCCGCCCACCGCATTCCTCTCTCAAGGCTGAGCGACTTTTAAGCGGAGGCAGCCCCGGACGACTCAATTGGTTGGACAGCGATGAGGATGGTCTTGGCGATGAGTGGGAGGCACTCTACGGTTTTGATCCTTTTGCGAATGATCCGATCTTGTCCGATCAAGATTCAGACGGTGCCACCAACCTGGAAGAATTCTTGGCTGGGACTAGTCCTATCGATCCCACTGAAAAGCTTCTCCTTCATTCAGTCAGTTTTCATGACCTGGGTATCTCTCTAGGCTTCGATGCCAAGCAAGGCCATGGCTATGCGCTGGAAATCAGTCAGGACCTGACTCACTGGTCCGTGTTTTGGGAAGTGGATCTGCTGGGAGCGGATCGGACGGTTGACCTGACGCTTTCAATGCCCTCTTCAGGTGGGCCTCATTATTTTCGTCTCATCAGCAACTGATCGGCGCCTAGCTGTATCGCTTGATTTCACCCGACCGAATGCGCCTGAGATAGTCGTTGAGATCGGATCTGATTTCACCCGACATGACGTAAAGTCCTAACACATTGGGGAAACACATCGCAAAAATCATGGCATCCCCAAAGTCAAACACACTCTGAGCTGAAATGGCTGAACCAATGATGACAAATACGCAGAAAAGGGCTTTGTATGAGAGGTTGGCAGATCGGCTTTCACCAAACAAATAAGTCCAGGCCTTGAGCCCATAATAGCTCCAGCTAATCATTGTGCTGAGTGCAAACAAGATCACAGCGATGGAAAGAACGATAGGAAACCAGGGCAGGGTGGAGCTGAAGGCTGAAGAGGTCAGGTTGATCGCTTGCAGCTCTCCAGCCTGGGCGCTGGCTAAGACATCAGCCTGCTCAAAAGCACCGTAATCAGTGATGATGATGACCAGAGCTGTCATCGTGCAAATCACAACCGTATCGATAAAGGGTTCCAGAAGGGCCACAATGCCTTCGGATACCGGTTCGTTTGTGCGGGCTGCACTGTGAGCGATGGATGCTGAACCGATGCCAGCTTCATTTGAAAAGGAAGCGCGCTTGAAGCCCTGAATGAGGACGCCAATCACTCCACCATACATCGCCTCACTGTCAAAGGCGCCCCGAATAATCTTGAGACAGGCCCCAGGGACTTCCCCAAGATTACCGAAAATGACAGCGAGGGCGCCCAGGATGTAAATCCCAACCATGAGTGGGACCAGCTTTTCTGTGACTTTCCCAATGCTTTTGATGCCGCCAATGAGGATCAAGGCCACAATGGCCGCCATGATGAGGCCAAAAACCCAGCCTTGCTGAGCAAAGAAAGAAGCTTCTCCGCCGGTGACTTCCACCAATTGCTGGGTCGCCTGATTGATCTGCACCATGTTGCCTCCACCAAGTGAACCTCCGATGCAGGCGATCGCGAAGATCGCAGCCATGGCTTTGCCCAATACCGGCCATTTTCGTTTTGCGAGGCCTTCTTTCAGATAATACATGGGGCCCCCTGAAACACTGCCGTCAGGATTTTCTTTGCGATATTTGGTGCCGAGTGTGCACTCTGCAAATTTGGAACTCATGCCTAGCAGGCCAGCTAGGATCATCCAGAAGGTGGCTCCTGGGCCACCAATGGAGACAGCCACGGCGACCCCAGCAATATTCCCGACACCAACGGTCCCTGATAGTGCCGCAGTGAGTGCCTGAAAGTGAGAAACTTCCCCCTTGTGATTGGGGTTGTCGTATTTGCCCCGAACCACATCCAGAGCATGACCAAAGCCCCTCAGATTGATGAAACCGTTAAACAAGGTGAAGAAGACTGCCCCAGCCAGAAGCCAGATCAGGACAAATGGAACTTCCATGCCACCACCAATGGGCACCGTGAAGAAAATCACAGTCATGATGGCATTGGTAACCGGCTCCATGACCGCATTGATTCGATCGTCGATGGTCAGGGTGGGTGTATCCTGCTGGGCTCTCAATAACCAGGGATGCAGCAACAGGGCTGGAGCGAGAAAACGGATTAACTTCGAGGCAAACATAAGGACACAAAGATGGCGTTGATCACGACATTGGTTTGGTGAAGAATCTATAGGCTGGGCAAGCCCATGACGAGCCCTTTATCAACCCAGTCCAACGATGTTATGTTAACAGAGGTGCAGCTGGTAGCTGCCCTTCAGGGCCTCTTCTTGTCAGATTGCCTTCTTTGAGGCTTTTTTGCGCGTAGGGCTTGCAAGGAATCGGTTGACCGCATTCAGGTAAGCTCTTGCGCTAGCAACGATGATATCAGTGCTGGCACCGCGTCCCGTGATCCAATCCCCTTTACCGAAGTCGACCTTCACAACAACCTCCCCCAGCGCATCCTTGCCTTGGGATACTGCTCGCAGGTTGTAATCCTTGAGGATACCGTGGGTTTTGGTCAGTCGATCAATAGCCTTGAGAGCTGCGTCTACCGGACCGTCTCCCACGCCAGCATCTTCCAGGTTCTCCTTCTTCTTATTCGGTTTCGACCGACTGAGCCGTACGGTGGCTGTTGGGATGGACTGGTTGCCTGTGGTCACACTCACGTATTCCAGCGACCAGGTCTCGCTTACTTCGGTCAGCTGACCATCGACCAATGCACTGAGGTCATCGTCGTAGACAAATTTTTTCTTATCCCCGATTTCCTTAAAACGGGCGAAGATGGCGCTGACATCCTCATCGCTCATCTTGAATCCTAAATGCTTGAGCCGAGCCGCCACAGCTGCCCGGCCACTGTGCTTGGTCAGAGGAAGCTCTGTTTGACCCCACCCGACTTCTTGAGGATCCACGATTTCGTAGGTTTCTCTCTTTTTGAGGATGCCGTCCTGATGGATGCCGCTGGAGTGGGCGAAGGCATTTTCACCAACGATCGCCTTGCTGCGTTGGACCCCAAGGCCACTCATTCTGGACACCAGACGCGAGGTTTTGACAATTTCCTTAGTCTTGATTCCGGTCTTAAATCCCTTGAATGCATCCGCTCGTGTCTTGAGTGCCATCACAATCTCTTCCAGAGCCGCATTGCCAGCTCTCTCGCCAATCCCGTTGATCGTACATTCAACTTGGCGGGCACCAGCCCTGATGGCTGCAAGGGAATTGGCTACCGCCAGCCCAAGGTCGTTGTGACAGTGGACACTGATCAAGGCTTTGCCTGACTTGAATGCTGGTACTGAGTCATGCAGATGGCGTATTAAATCTTCAAATTCACTGGGGACGGCCCAGCCGACGGTATCCGGAATGTTGACGGTGGTGGCACCGGCGGCCACGACTTCCTGGCAGACTCGAACCAGGAAATCAGGTTCAGTTCTTGAACCGTCCTCTGGAGAAAATTCCACATCATCGGTGAAAGACTTGGCATGAGTCACCCCTTTGACGGCGAGGCGAACAATCTCATCTTCGGCCTTGCCCAACTTGAACTCACGGTGGATTTTCGACGTGGCTAGAAAGACATGGATGCGACCTTTTTTGCCAGCTGGCTGGATAGCCTTTCCTGCAGCCTCAATGTCGCGGGGTACACAACGAGCCAGTCCTGCGATGATCGGTCCACGAATCTCATTGGCAATGGTGTGCACGGCCGCATAATCCCCCTCACTGATTACCGGGAAACCCGCCTCAATCACGTCGACCTTCAGGCGAGCCAATTGACGAGCCACCTCAAGTTTCTCGCGCAGGTTCATGGAAGCTCCTGGGCATTGCTCGCCATCGCGTAGTGTCGTGTCAAAGATGGTGATACGTTGATTCTTCATAGCAAGTTTCTAGTGCGTGGCTTATCTTTGGAAAAATAAAAACCCCGAAGCCTGTCTTGCAAGGCTGCGGGGCTAACTTCGAATTCATCAACCTTAAAAACCGCAGCTCAACGCCTGCAAAGAGGCAGGAGCCTGAGTCCTAGGAGGATGGAATCGATTCGTTTCATTAGGAATTAAATGCCCGACAAGATCCGCAATTGTCAACTACGAAAAATCCCCGTTTTGGCTCAGAGTTGGCTGACTCAATCTCACTGAGCACCACTGTATGCTAAGACACTGAGGCCATGGTGAAGCAAGAGTTGTGTGTTCGGTTTCGGATAGTTTGAAACCGGTTTCATTGCCTGTCTTCGGGTAATGCCTTATCCAGCGATTGAGTTGAATCCTGCTGAGGTCTCCCTGATACCTGGATTAAGGCAAGAGACGGCTTATTTGGATGAGGTATCCCAAAGCCCACCCTGCAAATGCTGCAAGGCCTTCACGCAGTGAATCGATGCATTCACTTCGAGGTAGCTACTCCGGGCCCTCCAGGTTTCATAGCCTCCCAATGCGTGCTGCTCAGGAGAAGGAAGGTATCCGTGATAGCCGTTGGCCAATTCGATAACCATGGTATGCTTTGCCGGTGAAGTTTTCTTCAGTTGAATCCCTATCTCGCAGAAAACCTCTGCAGGCAGAGTTAGCATGCATCCGTCTCCAATACGCAAAGCATTCATGGTGAGGTTGACCTGTTTGGGGCCTTCAGCCAGCAGGAGGGTTTCCCTTGCGTAGATTTGATCCTGCTTCCACAGATCTTTGCTAGTCTGCTCAGCCTTCTGGGCGATTTCTTTGGCTTCGCTGATTTCCTCTGGATTGGGTTGACGCACGGCTAAATTGAAATTGGTTTGCAGGCATTGCAGAGGCCCTCGAAGCTGCCACTTCAATTGGGGATAGAGACTGATGGTTCGGGTGGCTAAATCTTGAGCAACCGACTCTATCTTTTGAAATAAAGGCAGCCTTGGCGGGGCTTCTCGAAGGGAGAAATCAAGGTTATTGATGTCGCCACTACTGCCGTTTGAGAGGATTCCCAGGAACTCTCCACGAGGATAAAGGGCGGCAAAACCCTTGGTCAACATGGAGCTGTAGGCCCCAAAATAATCAGCTGAAATACCGCTGACACCCCCAACATAGTGCAAGGCATAGTTGGCATATATCGCCATGGGTGATCCATCCAACCTCGAAATGGCCAACAAGGACAACGCTGAGTCAACAGGTCCGGCAGGCTGAACGATCTCCGGGTTGCCATACCCCGGGTTCATGCGGACCCGATCGGTGAGGCTTCCCAATGGATTGGGTTGTTGAATGCCCTCTTTGAGGTGCCATCGGCGATTGAATACATGATTTGGGACATCGACCGAATCCCATGCGATACGGACCGGTTCCAGGGGCTTGCTGGCAAGTTGGATCATAGCGTGCGTGACCCGCTGGATCATCCAATGGCTGTAGGCCCTCTCTGGATCATTGAGAAAGAGACCCGTGAGGGGAGGGGCTGAATGCGTATGTGTTGCTGAAAGCGTGATGTGGGAGGCGGGTATTTGCGTGGCTTCCTCGACGGCTAGTGCAATCGGTTGAAAGACGGCTTCTGGGAGGACGCAATGATCCAGTGTCCCAAGGATAATCTTAGTTTTTTCCGAGGCGATAAGGATCAGCCGAGCCCGGAGCGGGTCGTGAATGATGTTTGCTTGTGAAGGGCGCATCGACCCGGCCATGCGGATTGGTAGCTCTTGTGGGGTGATGTCAATCCAGGCTGTCGCAGCTCGATAGTCTGATTCGTCCCCATTGCCGCTGATCAGGGTTCCCGCTAGCAGGCAGAACCTTGCGAGATGACCAAGCCCTCCAATCTGCCGAACGGGTGCCTTGGCGTTGGTTTCAGACAAAAGGCTCATGTTGTGATCAGGACTGAATGAATCACTCCGTTGAATCTGACATCTGGTCTGTGGCCGGCAGTAGGCTGATCCATAGGTCATCAATGGAGACCAAGACTTGGTCTAGATAGCCATTAGGGACACCATTGTTGACTGATGTGGTGATGGTTTTTCTACCGATGGGAAAGGTTCTCCAGCGGTTATCACTTTCTCTGGCCATCAAGCGCAAGGGCCCTTGATGGGGTTGACTTGAGGGTGTTGCATGAAAGACGATCTTCGCTTCCTTGGCCTCAGCAGGAATAAGACTACTGGTCATTGAAACCCCGGCCGGAATACCTATGGCTTCAAGCATCAAAGCTGAATGGTGACCATAGGAGCGCTCTATGGTAATCGTCATCACTTTTGAATCACCGGGTTTCAGATCAATAATTTCTGACTCCAAGCTCAGACGACAACTGGGCTCCATCGGGGTGATCAGTAATCGATAGGGAAGGCTCGTGCCGGATGGTTGGGTCCTTGAACTTAACCGCCATTGATATTCGGCTGTATCAGGTGCCAGCCAGTCCAACATTGGGTCTACCGTGCCGATCCCGTCATCATTGGATAGTATTTCCTTGTCTTCTTGATCGAAGAGTTTGAGAAGCAGGTCACCCTGGAAACCAAGGCGTGAAGACTGGATGGATACGCTGTAATGGGTCCCTTTTGAAGCGGTCCAGCGGAACCAATCCACATCCTGTTGGCTTTGAAGGGATCCTCTGGAACCAGCGCTTATGCGTGTGGCATGGTCTGAATCATCGTTTGGCTCCTCCTCGGTAGCAAGCCCCTTGGCGTTGATCAGGTCTGCTTGGGCAGCGGTTGGGAAATCGACCCAGGGTGTTGACAAGCCCATGGTCCGCTGGGTTGTTGGGCTGTCAAGGTTCCAACCATCCAGTATCATGGTTTGAGGGTGGCGACCTTCAGGCCAGTCGGCTGTGCGCAAATAAGGCCCATCGGTCACATAGACTTGATAGATGTAACCTTCACCACTGCCGAGTTGTTCGCTGGCATTGGCAGGATAAGGGAATCCCATGCACTGTAGGTAGTAGGTGTCGGTGACCGTGACATCATAGGCAATAAAGGGATCCAGGTAATAACTGTCGTGGTTGATAGCTACGGGTTGCATTTGCCGATTTAGCAGGCGCATCAAGGGGTCCACGGTGGATCGCAATACATAGGCATCCATGCGGGCGATTAAAGTAGTGTTGGCGCGCAGTGCCAAAGCGTAAGTATCCACATCCTGTCGCTCGCGCAGTCTTCCGTGAATCATGGAGCCCATGGGCGCAGGGTTCGCTTCCACGGGTGCGTTGTTGGGCTCTTCTTCCTGAACCGTTTTGCTTTGCTGTATCAGGAACCAACGTGCGCTTGAAGCTCCCGAAGCGTTATAGAGCCGGACAAGCACGGGGCCAGGATGAGCCTGCTCGGCGATTTGAACTTGCCAGAGGTTGGCTGTTTCCAGTGGATTAAAGGTCACATCCGGAGAGGAACACCAGACCTGTGGAGGCCAGGGGTCGGATTTTCCTACCGAGCTCACCTCAAGGGTGATGCCCGCCTGAGCGCCTGCAGGATACCAGTGATTGAGTTCCGGGGGGGCACCATGAAGAGCCCAGGTCAAATAGCCCCAGCAAAGAAGCAGCCAGGCATGGCGCTGGGCTCCTAGAACTGAATCAGGCATGCAATTCATGGGACGAGTGATGATTCATTTAGCCTCTCAGGGCCCCCAGGATCAAGGATTGTCTCCTGGGGTGTGTTCGGGTTCCGATCTTTTTGCTTCCTCACAGAATTCAATAATGGGATAAGAGGGTTTGATGTGCATCACGGTATTGGCTTGGCATTGTTCCTGCAGTCAATCTGTGGCCACAAAGCAACAATTAAATCCTAAATCTCCCCAAGGGGGAGCAGGATCAGACTCACAAGCGATCAAAGTCCATGAATGCTATGCTTATCTATCGACTCTGCTTTAATACGATGGCCACACTATTGAGCCTGTGGTTTTCACTTGTCCCACTCCAGGGGCAGACCCAGGAGGATTCCGAAAACCTGCCCCGCATCATTGATATTCTCTTCCAAGATGGATATGTCGAGGTTCTGGCTCAAATTCCAGAGGGCTTTCGGCAGGTTTATCTTGAGGGAAAGCCTCGCTTTGGCGAGGGAGCTTGGGTGCCTCGTGCCGTGCTCTACACCGATGGCACTGCCGGAGAATATCGATTCACCATGCGCACATCCCGAGACCTGGAGTGGTTGCGGATCCGGGCAATTGCCAAGACCGAGCTGGCTGTGGAGGCCTACAGTGGACAGTCCGAATTTGTTGCGCCCGAGGATGGTGATGACATGCTGGCTAATGCCCTCCCTTCGATCGATGGCGCACCTGAGGACGCGGCGGATGCCAACAAACAAATCGAAAACGACGATCGCGATGTCGTGGAATCGGATATATGGAGTGTTCGAGATGATCGGGTCTACTTTTTCAACCAATACCGAGGGCTACAGGTTATTGATATCGCTGACCCCGCTCACCCTCAATTGATCGGAGAGCGAATCATGCCCGCCTCAGGTGAGCAAATGTACGTCCTGGATTCAGCCTATGTGGCCCTATTGGCCCGCAACAGCTGTGGCTGGTGGTCTGGAGATGCTGAAAATCGTCTGGTCATCCTGGATGTGACCGGCGAACAACCCGAAGTGGCCGCCACGGTGGGTGTCAGAGGTTATATTCAGGAAAGCCGTTTGGTGGGTCAGGCCCTCTATGTAAGCTCACAAGTTTATGAGCAGAAGGCAGGCCCAAGAGGTGAAACCTTTTGGGAATGGGGGTCGATGGTGACGAGCTATGACTTAAAAGATCCCTCCGCACCTATATTGAAAGATCAAATTTGGGTGCCTGGTTATGGGAATGTCATTCATGCAACCAGTCAGTATCTCTTAGCTGTGACTCAGGGTGAGGGGAATAACGGCTGGTGGCAGTCCATGATCCGGCTAATCGATATCAGTCAACCTGACGGATCCATGAAAGAGTTGAGTACCATCCAGCCTGCCGGGCGGGTCAACGATAAATTTAAAATGAGTGTGGAGGATAATGTGTTGCGGGTGATCAGTGAAAAACGTGACTCAACCCTCATTACGCAGCTTGAAACATTTGATCTTACTGTCCCTCAGAAACCAAATCGACTGGGTGAGGTCCAGCTGGGCAAGGGTGAAAGCCTGTATGCAACCCGATTTGATGGTGACAAAGCCTACATCGTTACATTCCTAAGGGTGGATCCACTTTGGGTGGTTGATCTTTCCGATCCAACCCAGCCTCTCATTGCTGGTGAGCTCGAGGTGCCTGGCTGGTCAACCTACATTCAACCTCTTGGGGACAGGTTGCTCAGTATCGGGATTGATAATGTCGATGGCTGGCGGGTTGCTGTCTCCCTATTCGATGTCAGCGATCCGTCTGAGCCGGGTTTGCTGAGCCGAGTGCCCATCGGATCGCATCACAGCTGGAGCGAGGCAAATAGCGATGAGAAAGCGTTTGGTTGGTTGGAGCAGGAGGGGCTCATCCTGGTTCCATTTCAGTCCTATGATGAAAGTCAGTCCACCAAAGCCGTGCAGCTGATCGAGCTAGAGGGAGATGCTCTGATGAAGCGTGGCCTCATTGAGCACGAGGTGCAGCCCAGGAGGTCGACCATGGTAGGGGAATCAATCCTGTCACTTTCTGGCAAGAGTTTGCTTTCAGTGGATGCCTCAGATCGCGACGTGCCTAGGGTTCAATCTGAACTCATGCTTTCCTGGAAAGTAGATGAAGTCTTCTCGGTTGGATCTCATTTGATCGAGTTGGATCGAGGCGATGCGTGGACAAGATCGGGGGGGGCTCTGCGTGTTGTGGATGCTTCCGATGAATCACAAACCCTGGCCCTGATTGATCTAGATGATGGCCCGGTGGTAGGTGCCACGATTAGGGATCATCAACTCATCATCCTGCAAGGTCTTGGCATGGGTTCAGCGATTGTTGAAGCTGAACCAGTCGATGGTTCCAATCAAAAGGCTCATTTAAAGGTGTTTGACCTAACACAACTGCCGAAGCTGCCCCTAAGCAGCGAAGTCAGCATCCAACTCCAAAACCCACTGCCATCAGGCCAGCTCAGCCCCATGTGGGTTGGGGATAGGCTACTTGTTTGGCAAGCGTCTCAAGGTAATTGGTATGGTTGGTGGGGTCGCGGGGTGGTTGACATAGCAGGCGATGTGCTATGGCCTGGACCCAATAATTGGGGAGGTTCCCGTTTGCTTGCCTTTTCGATTCCTCAGGATGAGCCGACTCAGTTCCTTTCCGACTTTGAGTTGTCACTTGACTCAGTTTGGGACTTTTCCCAGGCCTTTGCAGCTGATGGTAAAGTTTTTCTAAGCTATCAAACCATGATGGATGGGGAGCAGCTTATTTTAAAGCGGCCTGGCCTGTCTTGGGTCAGGAAATCCTTCCTCTCGGTTATTGACTATGCTGATCCAAAGCATCCGACAGCTCGGCCCCCAGTTAGCATCCCAGGACAACTTCAGGGCATCTCCCACAACGGGCATGTGATTTACACCATGGGGCAGCATTATCAGGAGGATACCTTGATGTCCGATGGTAAGGAATGGCTGGATGTGCTGGCCTATGATGGGGTCGCTGCCAGGCTCAGTGATTCCCGAGCTTTTGTTGATCTCTGGCCTCATCAAGTGCAGGTAGACTCAACGGGTATTTTGACGGCTCAACAATTGGCCGATGCCAGTTTGAATCAAGGTGACACGCAAATACCCCCCATGGCGAGCCTGAGCCAATGGACGGTGGATGCAAGGGGGAAACTCCAGCAACGAGGTGGTCGGTGGCTCCTACCATCGGGGTCTTACCAGATGGTGGCGGTGGATGGTGACACACTGCTTCGCATGGGGAACGATATCTGGCACTTTGGCTCATCCGATTCCCAGGCCTTGGAGCATTTGGCTACTTACACCCCTGAGGGATGCCAAAGCCTTGATCTTAAAGGAGCTGTTCTGATGGAGGATGGGAGTCTTTTGGCTCCAGGGGGTAATTACGGAGCCTTTGCCTTATTACCCCAGGATACAGGTGAGTCGATGATACGTTTCTCCAGTGGTATCATCCTTGAGGATGAAGCGGGGTTCCCTGTGCAGTCCCTTCACGTGGAGCAAAATTTGACGACATTTCATGCCTCCCATCCCAACCAGTTATTACCACCTTACCGTGAATTATCCTGGGATCCGCTCTCGTGGGATTCTCTGGAGGATCTTTTGGATTGGGAGGCTTTTGTCGCTTTGGCCGATGTGGTTGAATGTGTCGATTGCAAGGGACAGAGTAGGGAATGGATCGAGGTTCAAAGGGCTAACTCCTCGCATCGAATCGAGTTTCCTCTGGGTGCATTGATCGAGTCGATTGGTCCATTTCAAAAGCAAATCCGGAGCTTACGCGAGGCCTTTAAGGTGCCCCAACCCAGGGTTGATTCATTCAGGTTTTATGATTCTCAAGCAGACTGTGAGAACTGGTGTCGTCGCGACATGACCATTAGCTCAACAAACCTGCAATTTCGGTTCACCGACCCAAGCGGTCAGCAAAAGCCCTTATCGGGTTCGCAACCGGTGGATAAAGGGTTGTGGATGGACCTTCTCGATCAGGTAGATTGGCCAAGCATCCTCAACCACCATATCCCATGGGATGCCTACTGCTACGATTGTGAGGGCTATGGTTGGATCGAAATCAGAGTCTCAGGTCAGAATTACTGGGTTGATAAGGATGCTCAAGGCATCGAGGGCCTGGTTAGGCTGCTAAATCAGCAGGTTGAGGCATTGATGCCCACAAGCGAAGATGAAGGCAAGGTTGTTTCAGTAGCTTACTTGGAAGACAAGGGGCGTTGTGTCGGTTATTGTGTTCAGGAGCTTCAAGTGGATGAGCTGGGAACTTATTTCACCGCACGAAGTCCTGATGGATCCCTGCCAGCCCTCGAATCCAAACAGCCCACACTTCCCGATCAGTGGGATTACCTGAATCAGCAACTGCTGGATCTACCTTGGGATGAATGGGGGCCGGAATTGGGCTGCCCAGGTTGTAGTGACAAGGGACTGGCTCGGCTAAGTGTCTCGGTGGATGGAACATTACGCCAGGTGGCCTTCGATCTCCTGAGCCCTCCTGATGCCCTCCATGAAGTTGTGAACTTATTACAGGAAATGATGGTTCTGGCCGGGGAGGGGGTCATCCCAATTCAAAAGGCGGATTAAGGTCCGCATGGCTTGCCTGGCTCAATTTTCCTGGATGGATCGAAAACTTGCTGACGTTCAACAATTGTTGGCCCATCTCACTGGGTGGTTCGTTGTGCCACTATGGCTCGGTATTGGCCAGACACCCGCTGATGAAAGACCTCCTTTTGGGGTGAAGGTCTTGGATAGCGCTACCGGTTCTGGGATTCCTCTGGTTGAGGTGAGAACCACCGATCACCGCCGTTATTGGTCGGATAACCATGGCTTTGTGGCTATCGATGCTCCCGATTTAGCGGGTCGCGAGGTGTATCTGCATGTTCAGTCCGATGGGTATGAGGCTCAAGCCGATGGTTTCGGTTATACCGGCCTTCGGGTTAGGGTGGAGTCCGGTCGGGTTCGGGAATTAACCATGCGCCGAACTCAGGTCGCAGAACGGATGGGGCGTCTCACTGGACAGGGGCGCTTCCAGCATGCTCAACGGCTTGAAGCCGTTGTTCCTAAATGGTGGCAGGATGCTTCCAGGCAGATTGTGGGCCAGGATTCTAGCCAGGCCGTCCTCCACGGAGGTCGAATCCACTGGTTCTGGGGGGATACCTCTTTGCTAAGATATCCTTTGGGCAATTTTCGAACTACCGGAGCTACCAGTGCCCTGACTTCGGCAACCGAGGGGTGGCGTCTTCAATACTTTATGGATCGTGATCAAGCTCCATTGCCTATGTGCCCGATGTTTGCTCAGGGTACCCTCGTCTGGTTGGATGGGCTGGTTAGCTTGAAGGATTCACTTGGACGTTCTCGACTGGTGGCTCATTATTCGCATAGGGCTTCCTTAAGTGAACAGCTAGAACATGGTCTGGTGGTGTTTAATCCAGCCAAGGAGCAGTTTGAATTACTCACAAGATTTGAACCCGATAACCAGTGGCAGCATCTTAGGGGACACCCCCTTATTCATCGCCAAGCAAACGGCAAGGAATACTACATGTTCGGGGATGTTTTCTATCATGTGCGCGTCCCTAGAGATTGGGATGCCATTCAGCAACCTGATGCTTATGAGTCTTTTGGGCCTCTCGAAGCCATGGGTAATAGGTATGGATGGCGTCATGGGCAAGCTCCTATGACGCAGGTTGAGGAATGGGCACGAATCCAAGGGCTGACATTGTCACCCTCCGATGCATGGATGGCCTGCCTTGACAGTGAAACTCAAGTTCCCATCAGATTGCATCGCGGTTCGGTTCGTTGGAATCCCTATCTGGAATCCTACTTGCTCATTGCTAATCAGCTGGAGGGTCGTTCGATGCTTGGCGAAGTTTGGCTTGGGATAGCTCCCAGCCCCGAGGGTCCTTGGCATCGGCTGATCAAGGTAGCAACCCATGAACGCATGTCTTATTACAACCCAGTGCACCGGGAGTTCTGGGATGAGGAAGGGGGACGACGCATTTATTTTGAAGGCTCTTACACGACTACCTTATCGGGCCATGATCATCCAGTGCCTGGCTACGAGTATAATCAATTGCTCTACAAGGTAGATCTCGAACATGCCCAAGTTCAGACATTGATAGGAGATCAATAAAAGAGCCCGCAACCTCTCGGGTTGCGAGCTCTTAGCAAAGTTCTTCTGAAATCCCTTCTCGTTACAGTCCGTCAGGTGAATGAGATGCTCTTCGAAACTTTTCGAGGTCTCGATCATTGGCAAAAGTGCGGGTATCGAGCCCTGTGACCGTTGTCGCAGTTTGCTCGACCCATCGCCAGTTTTCTGCATGACCATCAGCAAATGAAAGATTACCGCCGTTACCGTGTCGGCTAGCAGGTGCATTCTGCCAGTGACCGACATTGGGGCCCTTGGGATCTCGAACGGCAAAGAAACCATCATCAATGCTGTCTTTGTCTTCGTCGATAAACACGAAGGCTTGGGAAGGGCCAGGAGAATTGATGGATGACTCCTTGGTCCAGACATTGAGACCAGGATAGACCCAATCGGCATTCCCATTCATGCGTCCACTCATTGAAAAACTGCGAACGCGGATGACCGATCGAGTGCCTTGTTTGAACGCCACATCCGATGGGCATCGGTATATTTCCTCCGAGGAATTGTAGGGGTAGAGGGCAGCGTCCATGATGTCCAGCCGATTGGTCCAACCTGGACTTGAACTGACGTTGCCCCCGATCCAGGAATCCCGGGTTCCCAGATGATTGAGAACAAGCTTACCATCATGGTCTGTTGCATACATAATCCAGCATAGCTGCATTTGCTTCAGGTTACTGATACAGGAAATGCCTTTGGCTTTCATCTTTGCCTTACTCAAAGCAGGCAGCAGCATGCCAGCCAAGATGGCAATAATTGCAATGACTACCAGTAGTTCGATGAGGGTAAAGCCTTTTTGGTGGCCAGTTTTGGGGGGGCGCATGGTTTCCATAGTCACGAGTGATTGGGTTGTGTGGAGTTAACTTCATTGAGGGATACTGGGTCAACGGTAAAAGGCTCATGGTTGAATTGACATAACCGCTTCAAATCGTCCTGTAATTTGGGTGGCATCCAACTCGGCTCTTGAATTGCGGTGAAACATTTTCAAAGATGTTCTGGTCGGATGACTGTTTTCCTATCGCGATACCTTCAAAAACTACCCAAAAAAACCAGGGCCATCGTATTGACTTGCCTTTATGGGATCGTTGCTGGGGTGGCTGCGGTGCTTTTTCATAAGACCATTCAATGGCTCTTTAATGGAACGATTGCTTACTTTGCGACGCTCTCTGCCAAAGGGTTTTTGATAGGTTCCCTCTTGACTATGACGACCACCTCCTTGGCGGTAGGTTGGTTGCTGAACCAATTGTCCCGCGAGGCTTCAGGGAGTGGTATCCCGCAGCTCAAGATCGCCTTCTGGAAGGATTTTGGTCAGATTCCATGGCGCGTGACCTGGGTCAAGTTTGTGGCTGGAGTGCTGAGTATTGGAGGAGGTGCCAGTATGGGACGGGAGGGACCCAGTGTTCAGCTTGCCAGTGGTGTCGCTTCGAACCTTGCTGGGCTTTTGGGCGAGCCGAAGCAAAATCGGCGGCATGCCGCAGCTTCTGGAGCGGCTGCCGGGCTGGCTGCTGCCTTCAACACACCACTGGCTGCCATCACTTTCGTGCTAGAGGAGATCGTTCAGGATCTCAACAGTCGCTTTCTTGGGAGTGTCTTGCTCGCTTCGGTGATTGGTGCCTTTGCGGTGCATTTTTTATCCGAAAAGCACCCAGCTTTGGAAATATTTGCTGTGGGGGCGCCAGATTGGACGATCTATTTGTTAACGCCCATCGTCGCCGCCCTGGCATCGCTGGTCGGGATCGGGTTTCAGCGATCCAGTCTGGCCCTGCGTGGGGCTAGTCGCACCTGGAAATGGGCTCCAGGTTGGAGTCTTCCCGTCATGGGTTCTTTGGTCGCATGGGGAATTGGAGCATGGGTTTTCTTGCATACACGCCAAACCACAGGCCAGGGCCATCTTGGCGTATTCAGTGTGGGCTACGAAGACCTCAACGCGGCCTTGACGGGACCTTTTGAATGGCGTGTGGCGGTCTGGTTGCTGATTGGGAAATTAATCGCCACAGTTTGTTGTTATGGATTGGCTGGCTGCGGTGGGATTTTTTCACCGACCCTTTTCCTGGGTGGTATGACTGGGGTTGTCCTCACTGGGTTGTTTGGTGTGATGCTGGATCTCGATACCGAAGCACAAATCACCCTGGCTGTCGTGGGTATGAGTGCCTGTCTTGGAGCGGTCGTCAGAGCCCCGGTGACGGGTATTCTGATTGTGTTTGAAATGACCAACGAATTTTATCTGGTTCCCGCACTCATGCTCGGCGCCTTGATCAGTCGTGCGGTCAGTCGACGCTTTTTGTCGCAGAATTTTTATGAAGCGATCCTCGAACAAGACGGTCACCAGCTCGATCATGTGATTCCGCCAAGAGATCTCAAGAGCTGGCAACAATTACCCGTGTCGACCATAGCAAACTTTGCGCCCGTAATCATCAAGGATCTATCCATTGATAAGGTGGAGGAAAAACTTCGTTCCCATCCTTTCCACCGTTTCCCTGTCATCGATGAAGGAGTTATCCGTGGGGTACTGACGCGAGAAGAAGCTCAGGATGCCATTGCCGAATCACGTGAGTTCAGACTTGTGCCAATGATGACCTGTCAGCCTTCCCAGAGCATCCGTGAGTTGCAGACCTCTCTGATCGAATCTGAGACAGGATTGGTTGGTTTGGTTGAGCCTGCCAAGGACCGCTTGATAGGAATTGTCACCTTGCATGACCTTCTTCGCCGAGAAGTGGCTATAGCCAGGGACGAAGTGGAGGAGTTTGGGCCCTGAATGGGATCAGGGATTCAACCAATGTTGGTAATGGGCTTCAATTTGCTCCCGATGGGGCATCTTGGCGCGGATGGCAAGTATCCTGTATTTGACTTCAAGAGTTTGCCCAGCCTCTAAGGCTGCGGTGAAAAAGGCCCCAAAGCGACCGTAGTCGCGATAAGCTGAATACCTCGTCGGCGTGGGGTTGGCGGGATGGTTCATGTGAATGAGGGTATAGGTGCTTGTATCAAGGCTTATTTCCTCTGCCACCCAGGGCAAGTCGAGGTCCTTCCTGGGATCCTGGCCTGCTTCCGGAAACAGGAAGCTTGTCTTCGTCGGGTCCACTTCATTGGCTGGGCGCAACTGGATGCCGGCGTGCTCGGGATCACCCCCCAATTCCAAAGCTTCCAGGGCGGTGATTCGACTGGTCAAATCGATGATACTCATCGTTTCGGGTTCGTTTCCTTCGGCCAAATGCATGGTGCGCACTTCGCGTACGACCGGGGGATTTCCCTCAGGAACCCAATCAATTTGAGAGCTTACGGTAGCACCTCTGCTGGAAATTTCCTTTAGTAGGAATGCGGTGTGGATCTGATTGCACTGGCTCATATGCCAGAAGTCGTATCGGTTCGCCCCTACCTTGACCCGGTTCCATCCAATGAAAAGACCGCGATGGTGGGTAAACTGACCACCAGGCCCCTTGGTGATGGTGCGCTGGGTGATGGGGTCCACAAGATGGAGAAAGGGCTTGTAGGTTTGCTGCCGGCTATGCTGGGTCGAAGGATCATGGGCGAATTGGTAGCGAGCGATTGGGCGATCCTGGACTCTCAAAACAAGTGATTGATCCGGATCCTCACTCCACTGATAGGCTGCGCCCCTGATCTGGAAGACTCCTGCCATAAGGGTCATCAGCCAGAGGTTGACTAAAAGATACTTGCTGGTGGCGGGTTCATGCATAGGGCTATCTTATGGATGAGTTATCATGAAGGACAATGTCAGATTGAACGATGCCATGACTCCATACAATGGTTGATTGACTTCCCCAACTGGGCTAAAATTTAAACAATGAAAGGCGTCACCCTATCCTGCGTCACCCAATCCTTGCCCAAGGCAGCGCTCGTTTTCTTAGGATTCGCTATGCTTTACCCGGGGCAGACGTGGTTTGCTCTGTCGGCTCCAGTGGTGATTCAAGGAGATCACGAGGAGCACTTTCGTGACGCCGTTTTA
>Ga0181577_10001323_pt1 | contig 20001 bp, 25 predicted proteins | sample 101ome_21_FD_132468 | JGI IMG/M metagenome (GOLD analysis project Ga0181577, IMG submission 132468) | Coastal salt marsh microbial communities from the Groves Creek Marsh, Skidaway Island, Georgia - 101413BT metaG (megahit assembly) | ecosystem: Environmental > Aquatic > Marine > Intertidal...
TCTTGTTGATTCTTGTCATACAGAGATCATCACCCTTTTTGCCACGACGCTTGTATCTATCATCCAGCATCAATAGTTCTATGTATTGCTCTTCTGAGATATCCCACTCTTTACCTCTGTATTTGGCTTGTGCTCTGTTGCGTTGACACTGAAGCCATAACTTGTGTCTAATGGGACATCTTCCACTTTTCCATAGTTCTGGGTATATACCACTCTTTCTCATAACAATATTTACTCCTTCTATACTAGGGCTTTCAATAACTTGGCTTCACCAGTCTTAAACAACCACTGAATTCCACCTTTAATTTTTTTTATGTGTCCTACATACACATAATGCCCATTAACAATTAAGAATACATCTTGTATAATGCCCTGTTTGACTATTTCAATTGTTTTAAGATTTTGCATACGCTCGCCTGTTTCAAAACGTGCAGTATTGCGTTTTATTGACATATCTTGTGCGTGTTGCATAACAAAGTCTGCTTGTATTTCTTCCCACAACCTATTTTCTTGTTCACGCCAAGGTTCCTGTGGGTAACTTCTGTCAATCCAAGCAGTAAATGGCACCTGTCTTTCACGCCACTGTATTTTTTGTTGTCGTGTGTTGTTATGCCACATAGTTAGACGTATATCTTCAGCATTTTCTAATTTGTGTATGGGACGTTCACGTGGTAACTGACTTTCTTCTTGAAGTGCCTGCCAATTATAATCTACAGTTTGCATTACCAACCTCCTGGCGCTGTTCCGCCTGAAACAATAGTCAATGGATTTCTATATTCAGTAACCATATTGTAAACACCTCTGTTAGAACGGTATTCAAATTCCTGTTTCCAATCATCCATCCAAACAACCTGTCTTAGTTCTTCATCTTGTGGTAACCACATAAGAACGCCTACTGTTCTTGGCACTCTTACATTAGGTTGTATTTCGCCAAGTTTATATTTCTTTTTGTGATTGGCTTTTGCAACCCATAGCGTTATGCTTTTGCCATATTCTTTTCTGCAATCACGCCATAACTGCTCTGCTTCACGAAATCCATACCAATCTTCATCTTCGTTGCCCTTTACTGAATTCCACATTTCACGAAGTTCTCTAGTATAATTCCAAGCCAAATATATCATATTTTCAGCAGTTGTGGCTCTTATGCTTTGATTAATTCTATAACGAGGTTGTGCTCCTTTCCATTTATAGAGTGAAAATTTGGTATAGTGCATTGTGTTTTTATTAAGCGTTCCCATTTGCACCTCCGCAGGGCATACTGAGGCTAAAGCCACCCCAACAATCAACGCGAAGCGACGCCAGAAGAAAGATATTTCTTTTGCCATTACGCGGATTTATCCGCGAAGGTAAATTAACTCTTACTCTCTTACTCTTATACTCTCTTACTCTAGTATTATAATCACGGTTTACAAAAAAATTCATTTTTTAACTCCTGGTATTTTTCATAATCTTGTTTGCTTAACCACGCTATGTGTTTCTTGTGCTTTACACAATAAAAATAGGCCGCGTGTGGACCTTGCTCTGTAGGTATTATTTCTACAGGGCAGTTTTTATGCCTTTTGAGAGGTTGAAACTTTGCCATTGCTTTGCCTTATAAGTATATTTAGTCATAACCTAAATATAGTATAGCAAAATAGGCTGATTTAGTCTAGATTCTTTTTTACCAAAACAGTGGTTTTACCACATTCTGCACAAGAGCGTCTTGCCAAAACGTGAGATAATGGGCCTCTTTGACTTTCTGCTTTGCCGCAATGATTAGGGTAAAAGCGTAGGTTCCAATCTTCACAGCCACAGAATTGGCAAGTGTGAAAATAGAACATCTTTTTTGGGGGTAATTTATAGGTGTCTGGTTCTACCTTGAGATATGGCATACTACTGCGCCAATGCTATTGCTAAAACCACTAATAAACCACCTGTTAAAAGCACGGAACCAAGCCTTAGAGCGGCGATTATGCTTTTTAGGTCCTTTTGTATGTGTGCTAGATGATTGTTCATTAAAACGTCTATTTTACGCTCTAAACCGTCCATTCTAGATTCTAGTTTATCTAAGTCTTTCATTATAATACTGTTCCTAATTGAACTGCACGCCAATCATTGCCATCCCAAACTGCCAAACAACCAACGCCTGCACTGTCATCTCCGCCATCACTGCAAAACGCAACATCACCTGTTGCTTGATCCGTTCTTGCGTTTAGTTGTGCCGCTGTTTGTGGATTTAGGTTAATAATATGTTCAATTGCAACCTTGTCTGAACTAGGGTCCAGTGTTAGGTCCTGTCCGCTTGAACTGTTTAATTCATCTGGTAGGTATGTTGCTACAATTTTAGAACTTGCGTCTAAACCTGCAACACCATTTGCTGTGTTTCTACCATCTATTACTGCTGTTAATTCATCCAGTGCAGCCTTTATGTCAGGTCTTGCCAATGCTGGTGAATCAGTATCACTATCTAGGTTAGTTGTGCTTACGTTTCCGCTATTTCCCCAAGCCATATTCTATTCTCCTTATGTTGACTGCACTATGTTACCGTTTGCGTCGCTTTCAATGCCTGGCAGTCCTGTTACGAAAGCATCTATTACAACATCTGTAATAACACTACCTGTATAGATGTATAATCTAGGTGGTGTTGGTTCTTTGTCTGTATATACATTAACCTGATTATTATTGGTTTCAAATACATACAAATCAAATGTAGAATCCTGTGGTCCAACATAGTAGTCTGTGTCTGTTGCACCTTCTACATATTTACTTGCGACACGCTGAACCTGGGTAATAATGGAAGTAAAACCACTAATTCCTGTTATGCCTGTAAGTTCTCTATAACCTGCTTCATCATAACTATTACCACCACTTGGCAGTGTTGCTGTATCTAAATCAGTAATAAACTGTTGAACTTGTTCTTGGCTGATGTTGTAATCTATGGATGTAAAGTAAGGATCACCATCATTATCTTCATTACCTGCACTGTCATCAAAATCAATTGAAACAGTAAATTGAAAATATCTTGCCTTTACTGCTGACAGCGTTTGGTTTGGTATTACATTTATTGTAGAAGGTGAATCAATTGTGCCACCTGAACTGTCCACTGTGTTGCCATAGTTTACTGTTATGTTTACAGGGTAATTTGCGTTTACTTTTATAAAATAATTTACAAGTGCAACCTTACCATAATCAACAACATCTGTTGTATAAGTTAGCGGTAGACTGGCAGTGCCTGACCAAGTGCTTAGACCTGTCCAATCATTGCCTGAACTGTCAGCAGTAAAGTCAGCCCAAGTTTCTATACTCTTAGGCTTGTATCTGCCTGCTAGTATATCATAATAACCGTTTCCTACACTCATCTACTGCTCCTAAAATGCAACACTGCCACCAACTGTTGTGCCTGTATTAGTTGCTGTTACACCGTGATATTGATCTCTTAAAAAATTACAATATGCTTCAAGGTTGTTGTTTAACACACTCAAACCATTTTTCAATGTATAGTTTGTAAACAAAAATCCGTGTGCTTGAAACAGTTGGCTGCCATCTTCCCATTCTTGATCAGTTTTTGAATTTCTCCAACGTATCTGTATTCTACTGTTAGGTGTTGTTCCTTGAAAATCTAATACAATAGGTAATGGCACATAAGCACCAGCAATTGGTGTCTTATAGGGCCAATCAGTTGGATTGGTTGCTGATATGTCAAACTGCCTGCTGTTATTTGGGTTGGCAGGATTTGCACTATACCACGTATAAACAGGCATACCAATTCTTGCCTTATCGTGAACACCAATTAGCACATTTATACTGTTTTCAAACTCTAGATTTTGATTAGAATCAAAACTTCTCATAACCAAGGTATCTACCTGTGAATTTGTAGGTGGCTTAATTTCTACATAGTAACCATCATAGGTTACATTTTCATATTGTCCAAACCCAATAACCTTAAAGGTTGTTATAGTTTCTCTGCGTGCCATCCAATAGAGATCCTTGGAAAACTTTGTATTTCTTTCTGCAATGGATAAGCCAACACGGGTTTCTAAATCTGCACCATAACGACTAGCACCAACTAGGCAGGTCTGGACATCTTCATTTGCTGTCAGTTGATTTATGCCAGCAAAACCGTCCCATTTGTCTCTATATGCTCCACCAGGCCCTATAGTAGGATAAAACACTTCAATACCTTGTCCTTGATATCCAACTTCTACAGATTCAGGTGGTGGATTTGTTTCTGTGCCACTGTCTGGATCTAGAGGAACTGAAATACTTAATGGTGTAAAAGGCAATGGTTTTACATATGGTTCAATTAGATAATCATCTGGTATGTATAAACTTGGAGGTAACTCAATTTGTGCACCTACTGTAAATGGATATAGTGTTGCATCGTGTTCAGCCGCTTCAATGCTAACCAAACCTTGATTGCTTAATTTCATTGAATACACTCTAAATGTCTGTTGATTTAAATCAAGTATTGTGTCTGTAATTCTTATTATATCGCCAACTTCTACATCTAGTAATTCTTGTGTTGCTGTAAATGAAATACGTCTTTGGCTTCTTGATTTGTCATATATCATTTGTGCCAAATCATTTGCAATGGCAGGATTAGTTAGTGTGTGAAATGTAAATTCACCTGTAAGAACTTCATTGTTATCATTGGTTAGATCCGCAGCCACCTCATAAACTTTCTGTTGATTTGTAAATTCTAAGTCAGGATCAATATAGTTTACAATAACCTTGTTATACTTTGTTCTCTTGCTTTCACCAACAAGGCTAATTGAACCAACAATTTCTTCTTTGGTTACATCATAGGCACTTGTTACAGTTGCACTTGTTATGTCTGTTGGATGTCCGCCATCCTCTACTTTTAATTTGTATCTGCCTTCTACATATGGCATAATACTTCTTGCACCTGATACTAGTGTTTTGACATTATCAAATATTTTTGCCTGTGTGCTGATTACAGCATTGGTAGTCATTGCTCTACCTGATTGATTGTTTGAATAGTTTACTGTTTGATTAAATTTATTAGCCGCAATCTTAAATGCTTCTGCATCAATTTCTGTGTCATCTAATCCAGCACCGTATCTTGGATTTTGCAAATAGTCTAACAAACAAGAAGCAGGATTGATTTCATATTTTTTAGTTCTACCTGCATAGGTGCCTGATAGATCCTTGCCTGTGCCGTGTGTTGTAACGTCATAAACTTTTTTGCCAAATACGTCAAATGAAACTTTAGGAATACCACCACTAAATGGATTGTATTCATCCTGTGATTCAACATTCTTCCATTCAAAACGCATAACAACATAGGCTATGCCAGGAAGTTTACGCTGTTTTTTACCCCAACTTGCTGTTTCACCACCTAGTGAACTTTGTCCTTGTGTTTCAGTGCCGTTGAAACATTGATATTTGACTCTGTTCTTAAATCTACCTTCTGTTACAGTATAAACAGTGCCTGCATTTCTTACACTGGTAATTGGCAGATTAACATCATTTATAATTATATTTCTAAAACCGTATATTTCGCCCTCACATACAGCATAGACAACATATAAGAACTTGTTTGTTTCTCCATTTGATTCTACAAATACAATATTGCCACCTACACGTCTATAACCATAGACAACAGGTATTTGATTATTAGTTCCTGTCTTACTTACTGTTACACCTGTTGCCGCATTGCCTGGGTCTGGAACTTCTGGTGTGTCAAATGCACCAAATGGTGATACAACAAAACCAACAACATCGCCAACAAAGTCAACAACAGTTTCTACAACGTCAACAACAAAATCAACAACCGTGTCAACTACGTCTTTTACAAAATCAACTACACCACCCATTCGCTAGACTCCAAAGGTTTAACATAATGATATCCAACTTCTTGCATATCTCTGTTTTTGAAATATGTTTGAATTCTGTGTAACCATTTGTCATTTGGTTTGTAATCTTCTGTGTAAGTCATACAGGATGCCTGCATAAAATCACAACGCATTTCTACAAACCAATCACAAACATATTGATACAATGTATCTGCTAGGTTTTTGTTTCTTGCTTCTGGATGCACAAAGATAAAAGTCAATTCTCCATATCTTTTGCCATTCCAAATCTTTTGACAGATTTTGCCAATTGCGTATGCAACAAACTTACCATTTTTTTCTTCTACAAATATTTTGAAATCTGGTGACATCATCATATGTTTGAATGCTTTCTTGACAAAACTTCTGTCCACATCGTCGTGTCCAGCCAATCCTGCATCCTTGGCGTGTTCAATTGCAATATCAACCAGCAATTCTAATTCTGTTGTTTTTGGAAAGCGTATCATTATACCTTACCCCATTTTATGTCACGTATTGATTCGTGACTGTATTGAAATCCAAAGTCCTGTGGAAATTCCTGTTGTAGGCTTGCTTGGTTTGTTCTTCTACCAGTAAGTCTATTGAAGTTGGTAAACAGACTGTTGACATCAAGTGTAATGGTTGCTGTGTCTGTTGCGTTTACAGTTTTATATCCTGCAATCTTGCCTTTAAAAATAATCACACTCTTATCGCCTGTGCTGTCTCCAATAAGACTGTAATCATTTGGATCTAGAAATACTCTGCGTATTGTTACCAATTGATTAATTTGATTTGAATTACAAAATGTCTGCACATTGGAAACATCAAGTCCATTTATTGTTAGACTGATGCTTGTAATTTGTAATTCAGAAACTTCAGAAGTTTCAGAGATGCCCATAAAGTTGCCCTGTGCTTCATAGGTGTCACCATTAAAAGTAATGTCAAAGGGACCATCTGTATATCTTACAGTTGATCCTCCGTTTACACCAATCTCTACAAGTGTAAGAGCAAGTAAACTATTACCTGCGAGATAGGTATTTTGGACATTACTTAATCTGCTCATAATACCTCTCTAACGTCTATTTCATAATTTGTATATTGCTCTGTGGTATAACTAAATTCTTGAACATCATTATCAAGTATCATTCTAAAAGGCACATCGTTTGTTGTTACTGCTTCACCATTTACTACTGCTTCAACAAGTCCTGGTTGAATGTTTATGATTGCTTCTCCATTTGCTTCTGAGTTGCAATCAGTTGTAACAACATATACCTTTGTGTGATTAGCAAATCTAATTACATCACCTGCCTTAAGAACATTGTTAGTTGATATTGGTGTTTGCACCTTAATGGTTGTATCACCAACAGCGTGGTTGCCAGCACTGTCTGTTTCTACTGTAACATTGCCATCTACAGCGGCTCTGTTTGCTGAAATACTTTGACTGACAACAGGTATAACAATATCAAATTCATTTAGTTTACCCTGTGACAGTGCAATAAATGCCTGTATGGGTCTAAACTCTGCCGCACTCATTGTAGGAAATGCAAGTGTGCCTGTAAACAGTGTTGTGGCGTTACTTGCTCTTACAGTTCTACCACTTTGTGTTTGAACTGTTTTTGTTACTGTGTTCTGTCTAAAATTCGCTGTTGTAAAACCAGGCGAACTTGGAAAATTACCTATATAAGCCATTATGCTATAACTCCCTGTTTGCCCTGTTTGGTTAAGGCATTGTTAATAATACCTGTAATTGTTGCTCTGCGTCTTATTAGCAGTTCATCAAATCCTTGTGCATCTACAGTTGAAATATTGAAGTTTACAACAACAGGCTCATTCTTGCCACTCATATTTCCAATAGCATCTGCAACCTCTCTTGGTATAACAGTTGAACTTTGTTTAGGAACAATAAGTTCTGGTCCATCCTCACCAACAATGGCTGACTGTCCACCTTGTAGTGCACCACCACGTTGCATTGTCTGTGCTCTAATAGTTGCTACCTGTGCCAAACCACTAGCAACAGTTGCCGCTGCCGCAATAAAGTTAAATGGTGGTGGATAAGTTGCAAGTGCCTTGGTTGCACCTTGGTATGTGTTTACAATAGCAAGTGCAATCGCTGCCGCTTTCTGTGCCGCAAAGAACTTTTTGTTGACTCTACTCAAGCCTTCAAACATTGTAACACCTTGTTCAAGAGCAAATTGAGTTTTTTGCATTTCTGATTTCTTTTCAAACTCAATTCTATCTCTTACAATTTCTGCTGTCCTTTCTTCTTGTCCCTTGCGTTGTAAGAATTGCTTATCGCTTTCACTTAACTGTTTTGCAATAGCACCTTGTGTTGCTTTCAATCGTTTTTGAAGACTTGACATATATTCACTGTCTTGTCTCTGTAAACTTTCTTTGTTAATTCTTTCTATTTCATTTGCATAGGCACTTTCTAATTGAATCTTTCTGTCTTGAAATTCTGTAAACAGTATTTCACCGTCTTTGTATTTTTGTTCTTCAATTTCAAGTGCTTTTTGTAAACCTTGTTCAAGCAGTTGCACTTCTTCTTGTCTATGTGCTTTTGTAAGATTGAATAGGTTGTTAGCCGCTCCTGTAATCTCTTGTTGGATCTTTAACTGTTTTGAACTTGCCGCAATACTTTCATATTTTGTAAGCAGTTGTTTTCTTTCTTCATCAGTTAGGTCTCTACCTATTTCTAGTTCTGCTTTTTTAATTGCTTGTTTTGTTTGATCTGTTTCAAGTGCAATCAATGCCAATGTTTGTTGCTTTTCAGCACTTCTTAAAACTTCATCAAATGTCTTTTTGGTAACACTTAATTCATTGGCTTGTTCTTTAAGATTTTCGTTTGTTTTACCAGTTGCTGTTTCTGTGTCTCTGGCTTTGCCTTTTAACTTATCAGCCGCTTCGTCTGCCGCTCCAAAGTTAGGTGCAAGTTTGGCAGCAGTTTCATCAATGTTTTCCATTGCCTCATTGAATTCTTTAGCGCCTGTGATATTGTCTTCTATAATAGTTTTGACTTTATCCATTCCTTCTTCAAGGACCTTCAAACCTGTTTCGCCACCTATACCTGCTAGTTCAGACGCCATATCACTAATTGCGCCTGTAAGTAATTCAACACCACCAATAATAAGTGCCGCGGCACGAATAATTGGATTTGCTTTCATTACAACCGTAAAGGCTGCGAAAGCACGAGTGGCTAATGCTAATCCTTTAACTAATACACTACCAAATGCAAATGCAATAGAACCTACAGCCAATGCAATTTTTAATCCTAAGAATGCAACAAAAGCCTTGCCTATTAAATCAATATTTTTTATAACAAGAATTATGCCTTCTTTTACATACAAGAATGCTTTGGTAAGATTTACACCAATTTCGTGAACTAAATCTTTGTTTGTTTCAATGTAATTGGTTAGTTGAACAGCAGTTTCACCAAGTGCCTTTGCAAAACCTTGGCTACCAATTTGATCTGCCGCATTTTGAATTGCAATTTGTAAGTTTGAAAACTGTGTGCTGACGTTGTTGATTCGTGATGCAGTCGCTCCACCAAATCTCTCTCTGATACCATCTGAAAGGGCACCTAAGATTAAGTTGGCACCTTCTGCAGTCTTACCTAAGTCACTTAACTGTAATCTGTTTCTTCCTAATTTTTCTTGTAGGATATCAAATACAGGAATACCTCTATCTGCAAGTCTGTTTAGTTCTTCAAGTCCTAAACCACCTGCTGTTGTTCTTGAGAACAAGTCAGTGATAGCCTGTAACGATCCTAATTGATCCGTTGTTACAGCCGCCGCATCAGTAAACAATGTAAGCAAGTCTTTTGTAGGTTCAATACCACTTGCTTTTAGTTTAATGAAAGTCTGTGTTAGTTCTTCAACACCAAACTGTGTTTGTGTAGAGAATTTTGCGATGAAGTCAAATGCTTCAGCACCTTCTCTTGCACCACCTGCCACTGTTGATAGTGTAGTTCTTAGGTCTTGGAATCTTGCAGTTGTTTTGACAATGTTTGAAATGACATTGGCACCACCTACAGCACCTAAGGCTGTTGCCGCCAGTGCAGCCACACGATTGACACCTAACAATCCCTTGTTGAGATTGCTTAACCTTGTGCTAATATTAGATAGGGCTCGTTGAGTTTTATCTAATACGCGGATTTCTATTTGTTGTGTTGCCACGGCTCATTGTCTCCCTTTGTGCATCCTGCTGTAATTTGAACCAAGCACCCCATATCTGCAATTCTAGGACACTGAGTTGCATTGTTTCTTCAATACTCTTGCCCAGCGTTTCTGCTACTCTTAAAACTAATTGAAGTTCAGTGTCCTCTTTTAGTTTTTTGAGATGTCCTCATATTCAGACGTTGCATTGTTCAATTCAGCACATACCCTCAACAACACACTTGGATCTGCTTCGTTCATTAGTGTTACTTTGTCTGCTCTTTGAAACATTAGATTGCCTTCTGGGTCTAATGCTTTTTGAATAAGACTTTCAACTAGTGCTTCTACAGTCTTGCCTTGTTGTTGCAGAGAAAGAATTTTGCTTTCAACTGCAAATGGATATGCTCCTTTGTGGTAGATATCAGTCTTCCACTCAGGCACTGTTATTTTTTGTAATCCTCCAGACAATTTCTCAGCGAAATGTCCTTTGATATTGTTTATTACATTACTCATCTATATCTCCTTCTAGATATCTCCCTAACAGTAGGTCCAAGTATACCATTAGGTGCTTGTTTTGAATGCCCATTCTCAAGTGCGTCTATGTGAGGAACGCGGTTAACGATTTTCTTCTGCTGAAAAGTAGATTCTAATCGCCAACCACGCCTCGCTTGACCCTTGTCAATTGGTGTCTTGGATCTCGCAACAACCAATGTATCCTGAGCAATCGTGGAAACCAACTTCTCTTTTTCTCTTTCAAGAGAAGCAGTCACCTGTCTTTGTCCTGTTACCTTAATTGATAACATTCTATGCCTTAGACGTTGTAGTCGTCAGTTCTTAGTGCACCAGTTCCCTGGAAGTTCACTGTCGCTGTAACAAGATCATCAAAAGATGAAGTTCTTGATACAGAAGTAACGATTACATTGCCTGCAAACTTCTTGCCCGCAGAATCACTTGGATAAAACTCAACTAGTAAGTCTGTGTCAGCATCTGGATTGAATGCACCTAGAGCAAGTTGCCCTGAAGTGTCATCATAGATAACTTCCATTGATCCTGTGAACTGGTGAAGTCCACTTTTATAAGTTCTCGCCGCATCGCCCATCACAGTATCTTCAATAACATCCTTTGAATGTTCTACTGTCCAGGAACGAACTTGTGCGACTTGTGTTTGACCTGCGGAATCAGCCCCAATAGTGACTTTTCCGTTTTCGCCTGTATAAGTTGCCATAGTCTAGTCCTCCTTTTTGGCAGTTTCAAAATCATCATAAGAATAAGTTAACGTATCAATAGCATCTGGGTCATCCCCATAAGATTCTAATGAATTATTTTCTTCTTCTTTAGATGTTTTATTTGAAGTTACTTGGGCGTCTGCTGTAATTTTATTTTTACTGCTTTTGCTCTTCGTAACTTGCTTTTCTGAACTTGGCTTATCTGCTAATTTCCAACCAAGTTCAAGAAATCTGTTTACACGGCCCTCTTCAATAAATTGCTTACGACCGTCTAAATCTATAAGTTTGATATAATTTACCATTATACTGCTCCTTTAGTAAATGAATAATGCACTTCAACAATCATTACAAACTCGCCTAGTGGCGGTGTTCTTTCAACTACTTCAATTGAAGCAACGTGAGTTGTTGCCGCTCGTGCAGAATCCAGTTCTCTTGTGCGGTCCGTGTTTAGTGCTTCTTCTATTCTTTCAATTAAGTTGTTGCGTTTCTCATCAACTGATTGAACGAATCCTTTTCTACCATCAGAGCGAACAAATCCTCTGATATTCACTTCAATTATCCCACGTCTATAACCGCCCATTGCTTGATCCTCACGTGTCTCATTGCCTGCGGTTACTAATAGTGCTGGGAACTGTGTCATTGCCAACTTGTCTAAGTCAAATGGCTCTCTTGACACAAATACGGGTCTTGGTGGATTCATATCCTCCAAAACGTCTATGATGTTTCTTACTGCTAGTTCTCTATTGTTGGACATACTACCTTACCTTTTTAGGCGGAGGTAGTGAGTTGCTTCTCTTTCGTCGTCTGTAACTGTCCCACTGCTATCCGCATCATATTCAACACCATCACGCAAAATCAAATCAAGTTCTCTTTCGTATTCTTTACGATAGAACTCCATCTTGCGTTCAAATAAATCTTGTTCTGGTTCAAATTTAGCGAGTTTAGGATAAATGTGGAAACCCAGTGCATTGTAGGCACAGGCTCTAGTCAATTGGCTAGCAGTGTATAGATCTTCATCTGGCTCATTGCTCATAGTGAGTTTTGCCAAATCATAAATGCCATTGTGGTATGTAGGCCACCAACGGATTCTTAGGTCTCTAAATACGTCTTGTTGTGCTTTTGTGATTTCTGAATCAAAATCAGGTATACCAAAATCTATAATGTCTGGTTCATATTCCTGAATGTCAGATATAGTTGCTAGTGTTATCGCCATAGGATACTGTCCTTTAAGTTACGCCATTGGGTCCTTCCCAAGCCGCTAATTTGTTAACAGTATTATTTAGCAGTTTGGTAGGAAACCATATAGTTTTCAAAAGAAAAGGGCGAATTGCTCCGCCCTTTCCTAATACTATACGTCTAACAATTATTAGATAACTGCTGCCGCGTCAGTTGAGATAGTAACTCCGTATGCGTCAAAAAGTTCTAACACACCGTAAGCCATAGAACCTACGATTTCAGTTGCTCTTAATGAAGCATCTCTTTGAGTTTCAATTCTCATATCACGCTTTAACATATAACCTAATGCGTCTTGAGTCATTACAGCACCGTGGAAGTTGCCTGTTGAATCACCGCTAATAACAGTAGATTCAAAAATGTCAACACCAGCAATTCTGCCAATAAAGCCACTTTCTAATGCTCTGTTACCTACATCACTTAGATTGTGTGACAAAGTTGCACCAGCATTTGTTAACTCTTTCTTAATGTCAAATGCTTGGAATGGGTGTAAAACAGCAACATAACCACCGTTTTGGTCTGCTTTGTTGTTTTTCAAAGTTGCCGCTGCCTTGAAGATATCTTCAATACTTACGGCTGCACCAGTTTTGTTGATTGCATTTGAAAAACTACCAAATAAAGCCGCAATATCTGTGTCAACTTTCTCAGCCATAGCCGCACCTAATTGTCTACCAACTGCTGCCGCTGTGTCATCTGCTGATGCTTCTTCTAACAAGTCAGTAAGTGTAACCATAACACCAACTTCTGATGCTGTGATTTCTTTCTTAGTTGTTGCGAAAGCAGTGTTTGATAGGTCTGACCCATCACCTACCGCTGCGGCAGATACCGCTGGGTAAATTGGAACTTGTGCTGTTAAGCCTGGAGTTCCTGTCATATTGTAATTTCTTACAAGAGGACGGATAATAGACTGCTCGTTTAGTGTAAACAAAGCAGACTGCATAATGTTTGCGTAAAGAGCATCTGCTCCTGATACGCCTGTGTCAAATTCATTCGCCATAGTTATTCTCCTTTAGATAGCAAATTATACGCGAATCCCTTTTGCCTGCATTATCTCACGATAACGCTTACGATGTTCAGGATTCTGCATATTAAGTTTAGTAACATCGTTATCTACCACAGGATTTTGTTTGCCTACACCTTGTCCAGTTCCAGAACCTTGTGGTCCTGCACTAACAAAATGAGGATTTGCTGTAAGGAATTCATTTACCAAGTTTGATACAGTTAATGCGTTACCATTATCATCATATCTTACCTGTCCGTTTGTGTCTACAACATCAACGCCACCTGCATCATTAAGTTTCAAGTTGCCTTTAAGCAATGAAACCACTTGCTGTGGATTTACTGCTCTTTGGTTACTTGCCTCACCTAACAGTGTGCCGTCAACCTTGATAGAATGCAATTCACTTTCGTATGTTTGTATTTTAGAGTTAAACTTTTCAGCCTGCTCTTTCAATAGTTTTTCATACTCTCCACGCTTCTCCATCTCTTGGGTCTTGCGTTGTTCTTCTGCTTCTACCAACGTATTGTAGTGGTCCAAGTCAACATTTGAATATTTCTTTTCAAACTTTGCTCTTTCCCTTGCCACTCTCTCTGCGATGATTTTATTCACTTCATCTTGAGTAAGTGTATTGTTTTCCTTAACAACGTCCTGTGTTGCTACCTGCTCTTTAACCTCTGGTTGAGATGCAGTTGTCTCAGTTTCGTTTACCGCTGTGTTTTCTGCGTCCATTTTATGTCCTCTTTATAATTGGTTGAGTTCTACCACCTGCCCTCTTTTGGCAGTATGTTTTATTATTTATGCCTTTGGGCACAAATTCCTTTATTTACGACGTCTTCCGCCACGTGATTTCTTGTCTTTCTTCTTTTTGCCACCACGTGTGCTTTTACGTCCACCTCTCATAGCCATAATCGCTCTCCTTATGTTTCTACTTCCCAGCGAAAAGGAACTATATCCTTTTTGCGTTCTAGTATTTCAAGCCTGCGTATTTTTGTTAATTTGCCTATTTCAAGTAAATTGTTTCTTGCCCTTACGCCTGCTGCCTTTGAGTCTTTTATTTCAAAGCGCCATACGTTTTCCTTATATTCATCTATAAGTTCACGCAGGCGCTTTTCTGTGGGGAGTTCATTGATGAAATCTCTTTCAGGAATAAACTTACCCATTGTCTCCCAATTCGCCCCCAGAATTGAATAATTGTGCTAGTTCAGGATGTAATGATTTTATTTCATCATCTGTATATCCTGCTTCTACCATTTCTCTTAAATGTGTAACCAAGTCGTCTGCAGAAGTTACAGGTGCGTGTAAAACACTGTCTTTTGCAGGTTTGTTTTCTTGTTTCCATTCTTGATACCATTCCTTAACATCTTCATATGGCATTTCAGTAATTGTTTCTAACAACATCTTGTCAATCTTGTCAGTAATCATTTTATCTTCAGGTGCTGTTTCTTTTGCCATTTTCAACATTTGAACATCATTTACTTTGTCCTGTATTGAGAATGAACGTGGATATTGCACTTCGCCATCCCAAATTGTGCCTTGATACTCAGCCCATAGTCTCCAAATTTGTTCTTCTGCGTGTTCTAGATTCATTGCAAAATCTGCCAAACGTGCATTTAACATTTGGAATTCAGTCTGTAATCCCACTCCAGATAATCTACGACTTTCTACAGAGCGGATGCCTCCAAGTGAAGCCATTCTATCAATGCTTTCAACCTTTCTTTCAATTGCCTGTAGCACTGCCTCAATACTTGCTCCATCTGGTTGTAACAAGTAAGGTTTTAGGTTGCCATCTAGGTTTTGTGGCATTTGAATAATTGAGCCTGCACCAGCCGCCGCTTCAGTATCTGCTGTTTTTACAAGTGACGGATGATTTGTTAGTCTAATAATCTGTTCAATTTCACTTGACATTTCATACAGTTCTTTTTGTATGTCTGCAATATCACCAACAGGTGAAACACCAACACCACGTGTTTGACTTCTTGAAGCGTAAACACAAACTGCTGGCACTTTGCCAAGTGCATTTGGTATTGTCATTGCAAGTTCGCCTGTGTTGTTGTCTCCGTCTACAACGTAAACATTGATTTCTTCAGGTGTGTATTCTCTTACATACTGTCTGCCATTAACTACTTCTTCTTTTACTTTTAGATATGACAGTGTGTATAAACCATTAGGCTGTCTTGAATATTCCCAGTCTAACACATTGTCTGGTGTAAACATAGAAACATAAGGACGTATACCTTGGTTAAGTTCATCTGCTCTTGTAAATGTCTCTGCATTTGGTTTGTCTACGATAACCCACACATTACCATATACCATAGCCATTGCACTTAGTTCTCTAAGGAACTGGGCAAAACTTCTACCATCTAGGTCCGCATCTGCAAGGAAAGGATTTAGTCCTGGAAGGTTTTCAATTGAGCCATACTGTCTCTTAGGTTCACGTCTAAACAAGAATGAGTTGTATATTCCAACAACGCTTTTTGTATGATTATCAAGTCCAAGCATTCTAAGTCGCTTTTCATAATCATCTCTTGATTCATAATAGTAGGGCTCTAAATACTTGCCTTGAAAGTATTCATACCCACCGTGATAAGAGTCACCTAAAAATACCCAACGATTAAGATAGTGTTTGTAGGCAGGATGTGCCTCCACTATATAATCAATGGCAAGTTTAGCGTCACCCTTAATTACTCTGTCTCTAATAACGGGCATCTAGTTCCATCTCCTTGCTTGATTGTTGTTACCTGAGAATGCCCATCTTTGTGGTTCTTGTGGTGCATATTCAGTGCGAACTGGATATAGGAAATCAACCAAATAGCCTACTGCGTCTGCCATATGATCCAGTTTTCCGTCTTTGTCTACGACGTTAGTTCCTGGTTTGTATACCATTTTTTCTAAACTGTTTATAATGTTCTTACATCTAGGATCAACATACAGTCCAATGTCTCCCCTTGCGTTCTTTAATTTACTATTTACTGCATTGATTCTGTCACGAACAGGAGTGTGGCTATTTCTTACCTGCACATTGAATTTTGCATTCTGTAGTATTGAAATATCTGTTTTACCACCTGCTGATGTTTTTCTTTGTTTGCCTGCAGGATCTGGAAATATATTAATTCTTGAATTTGGATATCTACGTCTTAGTTCATCACAGGTATCTTCTGTGCTTGAACTATCCAATAACAGTTCATCAATAAAATATACACAACCATTTTCAATAACAGCAATGGCGCTTGAAAGTGCGCCTACGTTAAAGTCTTGTCCTATGTATATTTCAGTAACGTCTGGATTTGGATAACTCTTAAGATGTCTTTCTCTATCAAAGTTATAGTATACCATACCACTGTATGTGTTGAATGTTGCAAGGTATTCTTGTTGAAATGTTTTTTCATCCATATCACGTCTTGCATCTTCAATCTCACCTGAAGGCACATTACCTCCATCCAGTGTTGTATAAGTCCACGCTTCCCACCCATCAGTCGTTAACGCCATTGAATACATCTCGTGGCTAAAAGATCCTACTCCGCGTGGTGTTCCTGTGAACAGTGCGTGTCCCTTTTTGTCAGATAGTGTGGGACGACAGACTTCTGTCCATACCCTAGGATCTATATCCTGAAACTCATCCATTACAATAAAATTCAATCCAACGCCTCTAAGGCTGTCTGGATTATCTGCACCTTTAAGGTGTATAACGCTTCCATTCTTTAATCTTAATTTTAGTTCTGCTTCATTACTAGCATCAATCCAACGCAGGTCTTTTAGTTTGCCTTTGAGTTGATCCCATACAATGCCTTTTGCCATTCTATAACTTGGTGCAACATACCATACTTGACTGTTTGGTATACTTGCAAATTTTGCCAACTCTCTCATAGCCACGTGTGTTTTGCCAAAACGACGCCCTGTAACAGCAACACGAAAACGGCTGTCACTTGAACAAATTTCTTTTTGTGGTTCGCTTAATGGCATTAGTCCTCCCAAGGCAGAGGCTGTGTGTTTTGTGTATCCTCTGGTGAATCTTTCATACCAAGATATTGTTTAGATAGGAAAATCTGCACACGGGTATCACCATTGATTGCTTTTTCCCACATAGCACGTCTTAGGCTCTGCTTGCCTGTTTCTTTGCCTTTTTCTAACAAGGCTTTGAATCTTTTCTTTAGTGAAGCAGGACTACATCCAACTACCTCAGCAATTTCTTCTGGGGTGCATTGAATACAGGCAAGTTTGTAGACTAAGTCTCTGTCTACTGTTCTGTATTTTTTCTGTTGTGTTTTATTTTCTTCACTCATTAGGCTTGTCTCTCAATTACTTTTATTCTAAAGTTTCTAGAATCTTGTAATGCGTTTGATGTTACAATTTTGTATTCTACGTTATAGATTTTGCCTGCTGTGCCGCCTGATATTGTTGCTGTTGCTATAAAATTTGTGTTTGTTGTTGAGTCAATTGTAAGAGGAGCCGCATCACCTGAAATCGTTTCTGCTGTAATTGTAATTGATGATATTTGGTCCCCACTTGGCATCCAGTTGTGCCAATCTAAGGAATAGTCAAGAACAGCATAAGGGTCTTTTTCAATAAAAACTCCTACCCTGTCTTCCTTAAAACCTGTAAGTGCGTTTCTGTCAGCCATTATTTATTTCCTTGTATCCAACGGGTCTCCTGCCACTTCTTCTAGTGTAAGGTGTTGAACAGTTAAATTGCGTGTTTCAGGTTTGATAACTTGAACACGGTTCTCATCTTGTATTGTATTTACACGATTTTCAGGTTTTACTATAATTTTGCGGTCTTCTTGAACTATTTGAAGACTTCTAGTCTCACCTGGAACACTGTAAACTCTAAATGGATCAATTTTATATAGTGTTAGTGCTGATAACACACTGTTAAATGCGTTGAGTGTTGCACTGCCTCTATATACAACAATACCTCTTGAACTTAGGCTTGCACTGCTTGATATGTTACTAGTGCCATCTCTACTTAGAGTAGAACTTGCTGTAACAGTTGTTATTGCAGGCAATAGAGCATTACCAGTTACGAGTGTTGAATTTGCTCTTACTGAGAATGTAGGTGTAAGTGTTGTTGATAGATCCCTTGTTCTAAATGCATCTACACTTAAAGTTCCGCTTGATACTTTTAGAACTGTGCCTTGTGAATCCTTTCTTGCCTGAACAGTTACAGTTGCTGTCATTGGCATTATCACTTCACGGAATTCAATAATCCTTACACCATCAACACTCAGTGTGCCAAATGATGCTTGAAGTGTTGCACCTACTCTTGTTCTTTCAGCATCTGCTGACAGTGTTGCTTGACTGTCAAACTGTATGTTCTGTGGTGTAGAATCTTTTCTACCTGCCACAGTCATTGTGCCTAAACTTGCTTTGAGTGTTGTGCCTTGTCTTGTTCTTTCGCCACTAACAGACATTGTGCCTGATGAAGCAACAAGTGTTGCAGTGTTTCTAGTTCTTAATGCGTCTACTGTAAAGTTAAGAGCACCTGAAATATTTACAACACCAAATTTACGTCTTACACCATCTGCTGATAGTGTTGCAGTTGTGTCAAGTGTTGCACTTGTATCTCTAGTTCTTAACGCATCAACTGTTTGTGTTGCTGTTGATGTAATTTCAAAATTAAACAGTTGTTTTCTTCTATCACCAATTGCTGTAACAGTTGATTGTATAGAAAGTCCAGCCGTTCCTGCAACAACAAGAACACCTTCTGCTGATAGACATTGCCATCTTTCTTGATTAGGACGTTCCCAAGTATTTTGGTTATCCCAAGTTCCAGGACAGGTAAACAAATCAAGACTTACATTTCTTGTTCTTTCACCTGCACTGGTTAAGGTTGCACTAGCATCTATAGTTGCTATAGGACGCTTGGTTGCGTTTGCACTTATTGTAAATGATAGGGCACTGTCAATGGTAGATGAACCATCCCTGGTTCTTACACCATCCGTTGATAAGGTTGCTGTTGCTGACAGTGTTACAGGTTGTGTAACATCTGTGGCATCTCCAGCATTTGCTGTAACTGAGAATGAAGATGCAAGAGTGGCTGAGCCTGAAATTATGCCTGTGACATAACCAGGGTCAACGTATGTGCCAGCAGTATATGTATTGTCTACATAATCACTGGCGACATATAATCCACTTACAAATTCACTGCCAGCCACTTGGGTTCTCCCCTACAGTGACTTACGCCAATGTAACAGTTAGGTTGCCTGTTGTGATTTGAAATGTATCGTCTGTTAAAATTTCTCTGGCTGTGTCTAATGCACCATAGAAAAGAACATTACCAGCACCTGCTGAATCTGAAGTTGAATCTGCATCCATTACAGCCACGTGTGTGATTGTGCCCCAGTTTGCTGTTGCTGTGTCAAATGTAATATTTCCTGAGTTAGAACAAGAGCCATTTGAAATAGCACCAAATGTGACTGCTTTTCTTTCGTATGAAGTTCCAGAAGTTGATACTTCGTTTGTTAGTGTTCCTGCTTCTAGGTTGTCTGATGTTCCACCAGTTGAATCATCTGATGTAAAAAGCGCCACGTATACCGTTGCTGGCGCAGTTGAAGACTGTGAATTGGCCTTTAACCAAAAGTCCAA
>Ga0181577_10001328_pt1 | contig 19951 bp, 24 predicted proteins | sample 101ome_21_FD_132468 | JGI IMG/M metagenome (GOLD analysis project Ga0181577, IMG submission 132468) | Coastal salt marsh microbial communities from the Groves Creek Marsh, Skidaway Island, Georgia - 101413BT metaG (megahit assembly) | ecosystem: Environmental > Aquatic > Marine > Intertidal...
CCCCAGCCTGGAAGAAAAGGCTGAGACAAGCTCAGCACATCAAAGAAAAAGAGAAGCGTGAATATGAAAAGATGTTTGCGTGTAAACCCACTACAAAGAAGGAGTTTAAACCCTATGTACCACCGCAGACCTTTCGACGCAATTCAGACGACATTACAAGCCTCAAGACGTCGGACACAATTCCTGCAGGTACAACAGCAAGAAAAGAACCGATGCGATACACAGGAGACTACATCGTCGGAATCGCCACGATGCACAAGTCGAACCTGGTCCCCGTCGGAAGAGAACAAGATCCGAAGGATTTTTCGACCATGAGGAGAAACTAATGGAAATGAATTTTGGTACGATTAGATTCGTATATGAAAACGAAGGTGATCATGTTGTCGGTAAAAGTAAAATCGTCCATGAGATAGGCGGTGAATCTACTGTCGATGAAGTGATTGAAGCATTTGAACATTTTTTAAAGGGTGCGGGTTTCCATCTACAAGAAGGTGTCCATATCGGTTATGAACATGATGAGGAGTTTGATCGTGTCCAAAACGACAATTGAAATTGATGTATATGCCGGAATCGAACCTGCTGGTTTATATTCTGCTGTATATTTCGGTGACGCTGAAGACCCAGTCGAATCCCGTATTTCATGGGAAAAAGTGATTGAATCTGAGATCGAGATGCATACTGTCCCACATAATGGACCTTATGTGTACAGTCCACGATATGGATCGGATGGCGTCAAAGATCTATTTGGAATTATCAACAAGCTGAGGGAGGTAGCTGATGTTTTAGAGTCAAGCTTAGATGAGCGTGGAATTCTCTTTCGAGATGAATTTGACGATGCGTGCGAGGGATATTTTGTTAATCCGCGACGTGATGAATTCGTATTTAAATACGAAGACTATATTAAAAAACTTTTGGAGCAAAAATATGACTAGAGATGAAATGCTAGATGCACTGCGTCAAGGTGTATCAACTGTGACATTCACAAAAGTGAATGGTGATGAACGTATTATGGAATGTACTCTACGTAGTGACATGATCCCAGAGGATCATCTGCCAAAAACAGATACAAATCTGACTGATGGTCTAGATCGTACAATCGATGTGATTCGTGCCTACGATGTACGTGCAGCTGGATGGCGATCGTTCCGTGTAGAAAATGTGAAATCTTTTGCATAAAACTGTGTACAATCCCCAAAAAGCAGTGTATAATACATATTATATTATGAAAAAGGATTGAAAACTATGGGTATGCCAGCATTAAAACGTAAGAAAGTCCGTGCACCTATTCGTCGTAAGACAGGTCTAGCGGCTGTTCCTATCGATAAAGGATGGGAAGCAATCAAATACTACTTCCACTATGAGGTTGATTCTAAACAAGTGGCGGAAGTAATCAAAGCTTACGTCAAAAAGAACTGGTCTAAAGCAGATGCAAAGTCTGCACTGGCATGCCCAGAGTATAAGTTCAAGATGTTCTCACACTACGCTGCAACGGCGTTCATGCTTGACAATCCATCGTTTGAGTTTGAGGGTAAGCTGGCCGAATATCCAGTTGCCCTCAAACGATTCGTTGATGGTCTTGTTGAAGAAGGCAAACCACTTGTCAAAGAGAAACAAGAAGAGTTAGCATCTAAGAATGTAATTGTACTCACACCACAACAACGCATGGAGAATAAGATCCTTGAGACCGTGGGAGCTGATTTAGATGAGCTCGAAGATCAATGGATTATGGGTGAGAAAACCCAACTAGATATGTACAATGCTATGCAACGTCACGATCTAAAAGGAATGGCTGTACCTTTCCTTGTGAAACGATTGACTGTATGGCTTGAAGAATACAACGATGCTTATAATAAAACCTGTGACCAAGCTGTTGAGGCATACTCACACATCACACGTAAAGAGCAGAAGCGTCGTATCGATGCTATTAATAAGATGCTAGAAGATCTTGAGAAATTCAAGAACGCAGCAAAAGCTAAACGTGCACCACGTAAACCTAAGGTGAAGAGTGCAGATAAGCAAGTAGCAAAGATGAATTATAAGAAGGAAGATAATGACTTCAAGATTGCGTCAGTGAATCCTACTATGTTGGTAGGTGCTGGTAAGGTGTTCCTATTCAATACCAAGTATCGACAGCTGATATGTCTCATCACTAACTCAGCGAGTAAGGGGTTTGAGGTGTCAGGTTCAACCATTAAGAATATTGATGAGTCTGTCTCTTGGAAGATGACACTGCGTAAACCTGAAGAAATGCTTCCGCTAATTTTATCCAAGACTGCAAATCAGATTGACAAAGCAATTGGCAACTTGACTACTAAGAAAGCTAAGGCCAATGGTCGTGTCAATAATGAGACAGTCATATTACGAGTATTATAATGATTGACGAAGATACAATTCTAACAAAAAAACGCTTCGCCAGAATGGTAGAGGAATGTGTAACAAAGAAGTCTATGTCCTATATGGAATCGATTCTACATATCTGTGAGGTACGTGGTTTGGATCCAGCTGACATTAGTAAGTTTGTCACACCGCCTATTAAACAGAAACTCGAAGCAGAAGCTATTGAACTAAGATTAATACAAGGTGGAAATCAATTACCGGTATGATCATGATCGAACCATTTGAAAGTTATCGTTATTATCAAGCATTAAAGTTGCACTTTGAATCTGATAGTTACGATGCAACAAAATATAATTATAAGACTTCGGCAAAACCACAATCATTTTGGAAACGTAAGGACAAGTTATTCTTTACGAAGGTTGGCCGCAAGTTTAAAAAACCTATTGACCTAATCAACTTCTATGTTGCTAACTTTGTTAATGACGTGAAGTGGGTTGGTGAAATGTTGGACGCTGATTCTTATGACAAATGGCAGAAGAAGATACAGTCCATCTCATATATGTTTGAACAAGACCTCTATAAGTTGTCAGAGCACGTCGACACTTTTGACGAGTTGTTCAACATAGACGTGCATCCATTTGTAGTGACAAAGTTTCTTGAGGAAGAGATTAATCTCGAGACCGTTGTCATTATAAATAAGCTTACAGGCTTTATGAACAAAGCCGATAGAGAAATCACGGAAACCATTGTGTGGCCTGATGTCTCTAAAAAGATCCGAAAGTACGGTCCATTCATTAATGTCGATATGAATAAAATGAAAAAGATTGTACTTAAGGTGTTTACATCATGATACAAACATGATATAATATAACTGTTACATTATGAATAACGTGGATAAAACTAACATACAAGGAAAATACAAATATGTCTTTTGCAAACCTCAAAGGCCGTACGGCCGACATCTCTAAACTCGTTGCTGCAGCTGAGCAAGCTGGTGGTGGCGCAAGTCAAGAAAAGAAATCCTACGTTGATGATCGCTACTGGCAGCCAGAAGTAGATAAGTCTGGTAACGGCTATGCTGTTATTCGATTCCTACCTGCTGGTGAAGGTGAAGATCTACCATGGGTACGTTACTGGGATCACGGATTTAAAGGACCTACTGGTCTATGGTATATCGAGAACTCTCGTACCACTATCGGTGAGAACGATCCTGTATCTGAGATGAACTCAGTACTATGGAACTCTGGTAACGAAGATGATAAGAAGATTGTGCGTGAACGTAAACGTCGTCTGCACTATGTTTCTAACATCATGGTAGTGAGTGATCCTGCTAATCCATCAAACGAAGGTAAAGTCTTCATGTACAAGTATGGCAAGAAGATCTTTGACAAGATTATGGATGTAATGCAGCCTGCGTTTCAGGACGAGCAACCTGTAAACCCATTCGATTTCTGGGAAGGTGCTAATTTTAAACTTAAGATTCGTAAAGTTGAAGGTTATCGTAACTACGATAAATCTGAATTCGATGCTCAATCACAGTTAGCTGATGATGCAGCACTTGAAGGTATCTACAATCGTCTCTATTCATTGAAAGAGATTACAGATCCTGCCAACTTTAAATCATATGAGGAACTTAAGGCTAAGTTAACTCGTGTACTTGGTGAAGAAGGTGCAGTATTGACTACTGCTGAGTCTGTGTCACTAGATGAACCAGCTCCAGCTCCAACATTTGGTGCTGCTCCAGAGCCTGAAGTACATTATGCATCTGCACCGGGTGAAACCGCGGTAGCTGATGATGACGATGATACTATGTCTTATTTTTCCAAGCTTGCAAATTCGTAGTGCTGAGGAGGTGATGAACACCACGAACTAAGCGAAAGGGGTGACTGGTCCGGACAGTTGCCCCTTTTTTTTATGGCCCGTCAGCCTGGAGGTTGATATCTCTATTGTTAGGATATGGCTTGGCTTCAATTGGTACAACAGTTGTACCACCGCCGGAACCACCACCTGAGTAATAATTATTGATAATAGTATTACCGCCAGATCCGCCACTAGCATTTGCACTCTGTGGAATGGATAATACATCTTTTAGTTGTTGAATATTTGCGGCAGCTTGTTCATAAGCACCAATATTGTTTGCAAGACCCTGGATCTTAGTTGTAAATAACGTTCCGTCTTCACCACCAAGTACTGCTGTCTCAATAATAGGTACTGCAGTTTTTAGATCTTCGGCAAACTCTTCAAAATCAAAATCAGTTCCTTTGAATTGTAGACCAGCAAATAGCTGTAATGATTTACCAATAGAATTAAGTGCTTTACCAGCAGTTGTTAGTTCTTCGGCTTGATCGGCGATCTTTGCGATCTCGTCAAATGGCGACTTAGCACCAAAGAATTCTAGAATAGCAGTGCCAGCACCTGCAAGTGTACCAACAAATTGACCAGCACCAAACTTAGTCAACGCAGCACCGATGTCTCCCATAACAGTAGAGAATTTAGCAGCGTTTTCAACTGTCACACGTTTATCATCTAGAATACCAAGTAATGAAGTAACTTGTTTGTATACACGTTCACCAATAGGATCTTCACCAGTAAATTTAGTTATTGCGTCAGCTGCACCAGAAGCACCTTTACCAAGAGCGAATGCAACAAGACCTGCAGAGATACCACCCATGACAGCAACAAATCCTGCGGTGTCTAATGCGATACCAGGTAGAGCCGGAATTTCTAGAAGCTTCTTGACATTATCAACAATCTTCTGTGCCCAATCTGTTTCTTGGAATTTCGAAACGCCAGCAAGAACAGCAGATCCAGCACCAAAGACAGCAAGACCAGCACCTAGACCAGTCATTAAGAATGCGAATGAACCACCTTCTGTTACACCACCAAGTAGTTTAGTGAAACCATTACCACCAAGTAGATCCGTAATTCCTAATAAGGTTTTTACGTTATCGACAATCTTTTGTGCCCAACCTTGGACCTCAAACATTTCTGCAGCTTTTGCAACAGTAGATCCAACACCAAATACACCAAGACCAATACCGATACCTGTCATTGCAGCACCAAATGCACCACCCTTAAAGAGTAAACTTACATTTGATCCCTCGGCAACTTGGTCGCTCAACGATAATAATGTCTTAACGTTGTCGATAATCTTTTGTGTCCATCCTTCTTTTTGGAACATCTGAGCTGCGCCTGCTGCTGCACCACCAATTGCGAATACACCAAGACCAATACCGATACCTGTCATTGCAGCACCAAACGCACCACCTTCTACAAAGAAGTTTCCGATACCACCAAAGTCGTCTTTAATTCCTAATAGATCTTTGACGTTTGATCTTATTTTTTTACCGTCAAGATCTTGTAATTTATCTAATAGGTAACCACCACCAGCGGCAAGAATACCCAGACCACCTGCAAGAACACCACCGCCCATTGCAAGGCCACCTGCTAATCCACCGAGTTTTCCAAATAATCCGCCACCACCAGTAGCTTTTGCTTTACCGCCACCTGATCCCGTGCCACTTAAGCCTTCGAGAGCGGCAAGCATTTTTTCTTGTCTGGCTACATCTTCTCGACGTCTTTCTTCATCTAAACCCTGAGATGCAGGATCACCTTGAACTGTGTCATACATAGTTCTGATTTCGGTGAGCGTTGCATTCGTAGTAACAAGTGATTCATTACCTTGTGCGATGAGTTCTTTGACAGATCGTGTTGAGTTGGTACCAGTATTTCTGGTAATATCACCCTCAGTTTTCAGTCTGTCAATTACGTCTTCTAGCGTCTTAGCCATTTTTTATCTCTTTTATTTTTTACCCTTCAGAGCATCAGCACCAAAGAATGCTGAAACCAATACCGCAATCGATGCAAAGTAAGTAGGTGCAATATCAGCAATAAGTGTTGCAGCCTTATCTAAACCAAGCAAAGAAGTAATTGCGATACCACAAGGATATACCAACAATCCAATCAATGAGAACCATGCCATCTTACGAATAGCATCTCTCTGTGCATCATCATCTTCCATTCTACGTCTTTTATCTTCTAGGTAGATGTTCATCTCTTCTTTTGAGATATGTCCATCACCATCTAAATCAGCCTCTGCTAATGACTCATAAGTTTCGTCACTAATACTAGGACCTTTTGGTTCTACATCTTTTGTGGTTGTTGCCATGTTAATTACCTTCTATTTTGTTGTGCTTTTAATCTCTCATTCTCTTCTTCAACATAATTAACTAACATACTAACGTAGATCTCTCTTTCCCAGGGCAACATGTTTTCAAGGTCGTCTAAATTATAACCATGATGTTGCATCATTGCAAAATTCGTTTTGAAGTAAGCTTCTAACGAATCATGAGAAAGAGCTACCCGAAAAAATCCTGCAAGCCCTCCAGCTTGATATCATTTGATGTTCCACATTTGTTACAATCAAAATGGACATCTTCAGTTACCTTAGGAATCTGCTCAAAGAATTTCTGAATTTCAATGAACTGTTCTTTATTCAACTGTTCAATAAAATCAATTAATTCCTCAGGCTTATGATCCTTGGCAGGATATACCGAGTCGTTATCAAAAATACTTTCAATTGCTGCTGCCATAATAGCAATAGCTACATCACCATGAGAGTCGTCTATTCCATTCATGACGTGTTCTAAATCTCCAACAGTTGGAAACTTCATCAGAACACCTACATCATCTGATAACATAATTTTATTTTCAATCTTATCAGCCTTTCTTACTTCAATTCCTGATAGATTGACATGTACTTCGTTTTGTGCTTCGCACTCTTTACACTTTAATTTAAATCCTGCTGATTCACCAACGGACTTAGATCTCAGTTGTAAAAACAAATATTCTAGATCAAAAAATGCCAGATCTTTAATATTCACTTTATTAAATGTACACGCTTCGACTAAATCTCTTGTTGCTTTTGAAATAGCAGCAATATCATTAGACTCAACGGCCATTAATAGTACCTTTTCTTCTTTCATTAGGAAAGGTCTGTACTCAATTTTTTTACCGTTAGACGGTAGTGTCAATTCATACTTTGCTGTATTCAGCGTAGGTAAAGCCATTATTTACTCCATTATAGAAATTTACTAAGCAATCTCTGTGCGCCTCCAAGTAATGCACCACCGAGATTTTGTTCATCCCAATCATCATATGCGAATGTGACTGTCACACGAGAAATAGTATTCTCGTTCGTATTACCAAGATCGATTTGTGAGATCGATACCGGATAAGCCTTTAAAAGACGACATGTATAAGCCGGGTCGTTATTATCATTTAGCTGTTGAATAATAACAGTAGATGTAAAGTCGTCCTTATATTTTGCTGTCTTATTTTCTGTATTCACAATGGAATCTTGCCATTGTGTGAAAGTATTTTTAATGTACATATCACCAGTCAATAAGAATGTGAATGATACATCATCGTTAAGATAACCTTGTGGCATCTTACGAACTTTCATATTTGTTTGATAATCAGCAGTATTAATTGTTCTACCAGGTAGAGAAGCAGTTTCACATAGTAACGAAATATCACGTGGATCATTGAAGATCTGTAACGGATTTGTGTTACCAGAAATAATATTAGTTAGAATAGTACCTGGATTTACTGAGATCAGTGGTAGATTCATATAGACAGCAAAACGGTTTGCCTTTGCAAAACCTGTTCTACGACCAAGTGTCGATTTAAATGTGTCTATACTAGAGTCGAAATTAGCCATATTAGATCATTGCCTTACTATCTTTCCATACTTGAGTTGCTGTTGCACCCTTGAATCTCTGTACAGGCATGAACATCGCAACTTCCCACTCAGTTGGTTGTATCTTTACAATACGTGAATCAACCTGACTGGTTAGATAATGTTTAAAGCATGGTTTAAAATATCTTAATTTTTGTACATTTTTAATCATTCTATATCTTGTTCTCAAACGAGTACCTTCATCATACTTGTCGTCTGTAGCAGTTGCCAATAAAGCATCAAAGAATTTTGCACGAAGGGGTAATGGAAGGTAATGTACGTTAATTCCATAGAAACCTTTTGGTGCTTTCTCTACCATAATAATCAGTGGAAACTGATCGTAATACGGCAATGTGTCTTTATGTTTTGCATCATAATAGAACATGTACATATCGCCCATTCTTGGACGTTGTACCTTTTCAACAGCACTATCTCTTAAAAGCTTTTGTCTATTGATATTACGCATGTTCATCAGCTTCTTACGAAACCACATCTGAGAATCTTTTGTTCTCGGCGTAACACCTGCCTTATAAGCTTGTGCCTGTAATGTATTGAATAATGAATCTGCCATACTCTTATTTATACCTATCCTTTAAGTACTTTGATACCAAGTGAGCGTAAAGTGTCTTCATGCCATATCTCGAATTTATATCCACGATCCAATGAGAATGCTTTGGCTGCTTCCCATTTAGATTGATTCTTAATATATGTCATGACCTCATTTAGATATCGTTTTGTCTTACGAGCTGGTTGTTTTGGGGGTGAACATTGACTTTTTGGTTTAATCTCAATGAGATATTTTTTACCATTTGCTGTTTTAAAATACAGATCCACAAAGTATCTGTGTACTCTATTATCTGTTTTGCAACGATATGGTATAACTACTTCTTCGCTATTCCATTCAACGATATCATCTCTTTGGTCCAGCCAACGAAAAGTATTGCGTTCCCACAGAGATCTGTATATAATCTTTGTTGGATCACCTTTGTATTTCTTTATGTTTTTTGGCTTAAACTTACCCTTGTAACTCATATAAATAACTTTAGAACATTTCAATAATAGTGTGATAATTTTATGGCTCAATACCGATTTCCGAAGAATACAACAGAGCATCAGAACTGGACTCGTATCTCAATTCACAAAAGAGAAAACGAATTTAATGCATCAGACTCAGTAATTGGTGTCCGTTCAGTTGATGAAGCATTACATCAAATATATTTATACATGCCTGCTGCGATTCAGGTTAATGACGGTTTGACATACGAAAACGTGGATCTAAATACAACATTAGGTATTATCGCTGGTGCCATTGAATCAAAAGAAGGTATGGCAACGGGAGATATGAAAACCGCAGCACTAAGTAAGGTTGCACAAGGTGGTGTTGGTTCAGGTGTTGCAACACAGGCATTATTGAAAAGTGGTGAAGTATTAAACCCAAGAACACAAATGTTGTTCAAAGGTCCCGTTCTAAGACAGCTAGCACTTACATATAAGTTAATGCCTTCAAATGCTGATGAAGCAAAAGAAATTTATGAGATGGTTAAAGTATTAAGAGCAAATGCTTATCCAAAATTAACTAAAGCAAACTTTTTTGTATTCCCAAAATTATTCAGAGTTGGTTTTGTTAACCTAGAAGGTGGTGATGTCAATATGATTAAATTCCAAGATATGTATTTGACTGCTATCAACACTAACTATAATGCTACTCAACCAATATTTTTTGAAGATGGTAATCCTCATGAAGTAGATTTAACACTAAGCTTCCAGGAAACAGAGGTTATTACATCTGAAGATGTGGAGGCTGGATTCTAATGAAATATTTTAGATACTTTCCAAAATTAGATTACGACCTAGATGATAATAAACAGTTTCGTCAGGCCGTAGATTTATTTCGTATTTCAAAAGTTGTAAGTAGCGTAGAAGATGATATTACATTCTATCGTTATTATACTATTCAAGATGGTGAAAGACCAGACCATGTATCACAATCATTATACAATACAGTAGATTATTACTGGACGTTTTTCCTGGTCAACACAAATCTTAAAAATTATTATACTGATTGGCCTAGATCGCGTCAAAAATTTGATGAGTATCTACAAGAAACATACAAGACAGAATATATTGGTATCGACACATACGACTTCTTTGATAAGTTTGAAGCAGGTGAAACTGTACAGGGTTTGATTTCTGGCGCAAGAGCTACAATTGTTTCAAAGAATACTTCAATGGGTTGGATAGAAATTAAAGATAGAGTCGGTACTTTCCAATCGAACGAGATTGTTCGTGGTTTAACATCATTAGACTTTATTACTATTTCTGGTGTTGGATCATTTAAAGATGCTGCTCATCACTATGAAGATGGTGATGGTAACTGGGTACCAAGATCTGAACCTAGTGCTGCGATCGTAACTTATGCTGATTATGACTTTCAATTGAACGAAGACAAAAGAGAAATTCGTGTCATTCGTCCAGAATTTGTGGATCAAGTTGTGTCACAGTTTAGGGAATCAATAAATGGCTGAACTTTTAACGCCATCTGACGTTGAAGTCAAAGACGTTTACATTGAGACAAGTACAGGTAAGAGATTAAAGATCGATGACCTGATTGCTGAATTCAACGTCTATGAATCGATATACACACCAATATTGCGTGGAGACATGCTTATTCTCGACGCAACGTCATTATTTTCTTCTTTACCTATTGTAGGCCAGGAGAAAATTAGTGGTACTATTATTCGTGGCGATGAAACAAAAACATTTTCATTCTATACTACAGACGTTGCTGATATTCGTAATGTCAATGATTATACACTAGAATATAAATTAAATCTTATCGAAGAAGCATATTATTATAATGCAGTATCATTAGTATCTGAATCATATGAAGGATCTGTATCTGATATTGTAAAGCGTATTGCCGAAGACTATCTTAAGATTGATATCGAAGTAGAACAAACATCAGGTAACTATAAGTTCGTAATACCTAATTGGAATCCATATAGAGCAATTCGTTGGTTAACTCGTCGTGCCTATAACGAAAATAATGTACCATTTGTTTGTTATAATACATTCTATAATGGTGTACAATTCAGATCATTAGAATCTATATTTGGAAAAGAATCAACAGAGACTTTCTCGTATAAAGAAAAGAAAGCAAATAAAACTGAAGCACAAATTCAGGCCGGTACTTTTTCTAACTATATGGAATATGCACGTACTGCATTTCTGTTCAGACAATTAGAATTAGCACCAATGACTGAGCTAGTAAATAATGGTGCTTATGCATCTCGTACTCAGTTAATTGACACCATGAATAAAAATTATAAAATATTTGATTACAATTATAATGAAAATTTTGATAGACAACCAAGAGTTGCAAAAAGTAAAGTACTGTCAGATAAATTTTTAATTGGTGAAAAATCAGTATACGAACAACCAACAACAAAACAAACAAATTTTGTACATTCTGGTTTATCTTTTGGTGATTCACATTACGATTATAATGGTGATGTATTCAACTCATCTCCACACCTACACTCATATTTAAATACGTTAAATAATTATCGATACAGAATGGGTGTGCCAGGCAGAATGGATTTAGAAGTTGGCAGTGCAGTTGGTGTAGAAGTAAATAAAAATGCTGTAATGACAGAAAATGAAAAAGGCGACGTCAAAGATGTTCGTAGAAGTGGTAAACATATTATCACTTCTTTAAGACATCAATTCAGTAACAATGACAATTATCAATTAATTATGGACGTTGCAAGAGATACTATGGGAGCAGATCACGATGAAGCAGTTTAATGATACATTGGGTAATATGCAATGGTGGATCGGTGTTGTAGAAGACCGTGATGATCCAGAGCAGGTTGGTCGTGTACGTGTTCGTATCTTTGGTGATCATACAGCAGATAGAAATAAAATTCCGGTAGCATCATTGCCATGGGCACAAGTTATGATGCCAGCAACATCAGCATCTTTGGCTGGTGTGGGTGATTCTCCGACAGGCATACTCCAGGGTAGTTGGGTTGTCGGTTTCTATATGGATGGAGAATCAAAACAACAACCATTAGTTATGGGAACAATCCCAGGTATTACATCACCTGCGGATCCGCTTAAAGGCTTTTCAGATCCAAATGCTGTGAATCCAGTTCGAGTTAACGAACCAGACACACCATATTCTGCAATGCCTTCTACATATAAGGAACACGGATCTTATATTACAAAAGTAGATACAAGAGTAGATGACGTTGAATGTGCAGTACCACCTAAGGTATCATCAGTAGCGGTTGATGAAGCAGATTCATATTACGAACGTCCTACATGGAGTTCACCAAGTGTGCAAAGTGACACTCCACCAGTATATCCGTATAATAAAGTAAAGGAAACTGAATCCGGTCATGTATTCGAAATTGATGATACGCCAGGTAATGAACGTATCTCTCAGTTCCACACATCAGGAACAGCCTATGAAATACAACAAGACGGATCAAAAACTGAAACTATTATTGGTAACAATTACCATGTGGTTCTTGGTTCTGACAACATTTACATTGTTGGAAATGCTAATCTCACTATAGATGGTAACTTAAGAACTTTAGTCAAGGGAAATTATCACCTTGAAGTAAATGGAAATAAAACCGAAGTAGTTCGTGGATCCAGACAAACAAAAATTTCACTTAACGATAATATTGAAATCGATCAATCATATTCTGGTAATATTGCAGAAAATTCTATTCAAAGAGTTGGACAAAATGAAACAAGAATTGTTGGTCAAAGTAGAAATACCACAGTTGGTATTGATGATGATTTAACAGTCAATGGAAATTATGGTCGTATCGTTATTGGTGATACATCAGAATTTTCAAATGGTAACTATGCATTAACAACTAATGGACAATTAAATGTTACTGCATCTGGAAATATTATTGTAGAGACACCATCTAATATGACAAATAATATTGATGGTAATTTAACAGATAACGTTGTTGGTAACGTCGACGTTAACGCAGCAAGGATTGATCTGAACTAATGCCAGCAGTAAGTAGAGTAGGTGACAGTTTATCGACAGGACATGCTTGTACAGGCAGTACAACTATTGCTTCATCAAATACAGATGGAACAGTACACGCAAATAATATCGATATCATTGTAGTAGGAGCTCCAACGGTTTCACATCCGTTTCCTCCCGCACCTCCTTGTGCTCCTCATGTAGCAAATTTAAATGCAGGATCATCTAGTGTTTTTATTAATGGTATTGCGGTAGGTAGAATCGGTGATAGTGCCGATGCTGGTGCAATGACCAGTGGTTCAGGTAATGTATTCGTTGGAGGTTAATTATGGCTTTTGAATTACCAGATATTAGTAGTCTAGCAACAAAATTCTCTGACTCAGTCAGTAGTAATGTTAATCTAGACTCTATTCAAAAAGCTCTAAAAAGTGGTGCTTGTGGTGCATCTGACGCATTAGACGAAGTCAAAGGTTTTGCGGATGACATCAAAGCTAAATTAGCAGAAGGTAAAGACGCACTTGGAGAACTAGGTGATCTTGCCGGTGATCTACAAGCAAAGGTTAATGATAGCCTAAAAGAATTAGAAGCAGAACTTGATGAAGCCACATCATCTATACAAGATGAGATTGCGGAACTACAGGGTAAAATTGGTGAAGAGTTTGCTGAAGCTCAGGCAGAACTCAAAGAAAAATGGGGTGATGTTGTTGATGATATCGATGAGTTAGTTGATGGTATTCCTTCATTAACAGATTTATTATCTGGTGATGGTGAACCAATTGACTTATGTGCTGATGTACCTGACTTAGAAAAGAAAACAAAAGAAGTAGTCGACGAAGCTACTGGTGAAGTTACAACTGTTATTGAAGATATTAAAAAAGCAAAAGCTCCAAAGGTTGCAGATAAAGTTGCAGAAAAAATGCCTGAGTTCAAGGCAGAATTAAATGCTGCTTTCAATAAAATATCTACTGCTAATAAGAAAACTGGTAAATCATTTATATCTGTTTCTATTGCATACGGTTCAGTACAATTCAAAGAAACATCATTAGCCAATGAATATTGGCTAGGTGCTACTCAAGAAATGGATGAGATGAAAGCTGAATGGTATGAATCTGATGAATGGAAAGCAATACAAAAATTATCAAAAGAAGGTGCGATGACACCAAACGAATTACGTGATGCTGATTTATTAGACGATGCACAAGAAGCTATTCTGAAAAAACGTGACCAGTATTTGTTAAACCTAAAAGAATTTACTAAATTTAAAGGTGAATATTGGGCTGCTGTTACAGCAAATAAAAAGATTATTGTCGGATCTTTGACACAAGAAGTATTCGATCAGAATCTAGAAGGATTAAAAGACTATTACAGCGGTGTACCAGATAAAGCATGGGACACACTTGACAATATTATTGAGTATCATACAACAGATGAAGCCAAACAAAAGATTATTGACTTCAATGAATACAAGAAGATTTAAATTTGAGGTATAAATAAGAGTATGCCTAGAACACAAAATAGATCAGATTTAGATACATCACGTGCAAAGATTACGGCACGCAGTTCACTGTACTCGGATTTCCATTTGGACTTTACTCCTCATCCGAATACTGGTGATATAACCACATTGTTTGATATTAACTCTATTAAACAATCGGTCAAGAATCTTATTTTGACAAACAAAGGCGAGAGACCTTTTAATCCTAGACTAGGTTCGAATGTCAGAGGATTATTATTCGAACCAGCTGATCCTTTTACGGCATTAGATATAAAAGAGGCTATCAAGGAAACAATTAATAACTATGAGCCTAGAGTAAAACTCCTTGATGTCACAGTTAAAGATAATTCTGACGCCAATAGGTATCGTGTAGAAATTGAATTTCAGATTTTGACTACACTTGAAACTGGTGATGTATCATTTTATTTAGAAAGAATTAGGTAAATTATATGGCTACAACAACATCAAAGAATAGATTACAGGTATCTGAATTAGATTACGATCAGATCCGTACTAACTTAAAAACATATTTGCAAAGTCAAACTCAATTTCAAGACTATGATTTTGAAGGTTCGGCATTATCAACTGTTATTGATGTATTAGCATATAACACATTCTATAATTCATTCAATGCTAATATGATGGCAAATGAATTATATTTGGATACTGCTCAAGTACGTAATAATGTTATTTCACATGCAAAGACTCTTGGTTATATTCCAAGGTCTCGTACTTCTTCTTTTGCTGGTATTGACGTTACTGTTAACTCACCGGCTGGCAATCCAGCATCATTAACTATCGATCGTGGTACAGTATTCACAACTAAGATTGATAATAAAACATATCAGTTTGTTAACCTTGAAGCTCAAACAATTACTCCTACTGCTGGGGTTTATAAGTTTGCTAACTTAATTATTAACCAAGGTACATTACGCACATACGAATATATTGTAGATAATACAGATAAGAGACAGAGATACGATATTCCAGATGATAACGTTGACACATCTACTCTTATCGTTAAAGTAAAAACTAGTGCTTCTTCATCTGATACTTCGGTTTATGCGAGAGTACAAAACGTTGTTGATGTCGATGGTGATTCACAGGTTTATTTCTTACAAGAAGGTATTGACGGTAAATTCGAAATTTATTTTGGTGATGACATCTTTGGTAATAAATTAGAAGCAGGTAATATTGTACAGCTTGAATATTTGGTGAGTGATGGTAAAGATGCAAACAGCGCAAAAACATTCTCACTGAGTGGTAACATTCAAGGTAATACAAACGTCACTATCTCAACGGTTTCAAAATCTGGTGGTGGTGCTGATCGTGAAGATATTGAGTCTATTCGATTCAATGCTCCATTATCATTCCTATCTCAAAACCGAGTTGTTACTGCTGACGACTATGCAACAATTATTAAGAACAACTACTCAGATGCGGAGACAGTAGCTGTTTGGGGTGGTGAAGAAAACGAACCACCTGAGTATGGTAAAGTTTATATCTCAGTAAAACCTAAATCTGCAGAGACATTGACAGACGTACAAAAACAATTTATCATTGATAATATTCTAAAAACAAAGAATCTTGTATCAATTACACCTGAGATGATCGATCCTTCTTACACTTATATTTCATTACATGTGTTCTTTAAGTATGATCCTAACTTGACATCATTAACTTCTGGTGAATTGAAACAAAAAGTTATCGATATTGTGTCTAACTATAATGACACTGTACTACAAAAGTTTGATGGTGTGTTTAGACAATCACAATTGTTATCACAAATTGATAATTCTGATCCATCAATTCTTAACTCAACTGTCCGTGTATTCATGCAAAAACGTTTTGTTCCTACTGTTGGTACAGCACAAAAATATGAATTAGAATTTTCTTCTCCGATGTATACAACACAATCAAACGAAGAAGTTATTGATTCATCACCATTTGTTTTAAACGGACAAACACACTTTATTGAAGACTATAATCTAGAAGGTATAACTGAACACAAATTAAGAATCTATAGAATTGTGAATAATCAGAAGATTGTTTCTGTACTAGATGCAGGTTATATCAAGCCTGAGACTGGTATATTTGTTCTTAATTCGTTTAATCCAGAATCATTTACTGGTTCTTATATGGAAATTACTGCACAACCTAACTCTAACGATATTGCACCAAAACGTAATCAACTATTACAAATCGATATGAACAATGTAACAGTTGAACCACAGATTGATACTATCGCAACTGGTGGTGTTGTGGCAGGTATCGGTTATAATACAGTACCGAGACACGAAGGATAATTAAATGTATGAACTAAGAGGTTCATTACCTGAACACATTGTTGCTGATAGACCAGATCTAGTTGCCTTTCTAGAGGCATACTTTTTATGGTTAGAAGAAGAAGGTAATCCTGGTTCAGTCCTTAGTGACTTAATGGCCTATCGTGATATCGATAGAGCTGCAGACGAATTCCTAGAATATCTACAAAGAGAAATCGCTGTATCTATTCCAGAAAATATTCGTTCTGATAGAAGAAAATTATATAAAAATGTAGTTGACATTTATTTGTCAAAAGGTTCGATTCCATCATACCAAGCATTGTTTAACTTGGCATTCTCAGATGAGGTAGAATTATTCTTCCCTCGTGTTGATATTTTAAAACCAAGTGATGGTAAATGGGATGCGGCTAACAGTCGATGGACAAATGATGATGGTAAGTTATCTGTTAAGAAATATATTCAAGACTCAAGATATTATCAGTCATTCTCATACGTTATTAAAACAGGTCAAACAATTGACTTCTGGCGTGACGCAGTAAAAAGATTATTGCACCCAGCTGGTTTTGCTTTCTTTGGTCAAGTTACTATTTTCTCTAGTGCTACTAAAGTTATGCCAACAGCTCAGCCTGGTCGTGCTCCTGTGTCAGATATACCAACACCAGTTATTGGTCCGGTTGTACGAGTTCCTATTTCAATCTACAGTGCTATTAACCTGAACTTCGAATTAAGAACACAAGCAATGTACGCAGTTGGTCCTACATGGAAACATATCGACCATGCTAAATTCGTTATGCAAGATGTTATTGAAGACTTTAAAGATTATCAGATTTCAGAAGCTGTTTATGGCGGTAAGTTAAATAGATCTATAGATTCTGAAATAAATATAACGACAACCCCATAGAACTAGTATAAATAATACTAGAACACAAACGGAGTGATATTATAAAATGGCAGCAATTATTACACAAAGAATGCGTATTAATAACGCAAACGCATTTATCGATACGGTAGGATCCGATTCGGTATATTTTTATATTGGCAGATCTCAAGAATGGCCTTCATCTGATACGGCTGTTGCAACTCCTGTTGACTCAGAAAATGATCAATACGGTGCACAACAAAAGATGATTGCTATGAAGAAGGTTGCACAATCTGATGTGTCTACAGCAATTACTCGATACAACTGGGTATCTGGTACAACTTATTCTGAATACGACGATCAAGATTCTGCTCTATCTAGCAAACAGTTTTATGTTATCACTGATGACTTCAACGTATATAAATGTTTGCAAGCTGGATCTGGTGCATCTGTTGTTAAACCTACTGGTACAAATACTTACGCTAATCCCGAAGCTGCTGACGGTTATATTTGGAAGTACATGTACACATTGTCTGGTACACAAGCATCTAAGTTCTTAACTAACACTTTCGTTCCGGTTGTTACTCTTGCATCTGATGATGGTTCACTCCAATGGGATGTACAAGATGCTGCAGTTGATGGTGCAATTCATAGAATTAGAATTACAAACGGTGGTACTGGTTATACTTCTGCTCCGACTGTCACAATTGATGGTGATGGTGTTGGTTGTACTGCTACTGCTACAGTTTCTGCTGGTGCTGTGACAGAGATCGAAATCAATACTATCGGTTCTGGTTACAGACAAGCAAATGTAACATTCTCTGGTGGCGGTGGTTCAGATGCTACTGCAAGAGTGGTTATCTCACCTCCAGGTGGACATGGATCTGATCCTGTTTCAGAACTTGGTGGTTTCTTCACAATGGTTAACGTTCAGTTAGATGGTGAAGACGGTTCGGGTGACTTCCCTGTTGACAATGATTATCGTCAACTTGGTATGATTAAGAATCCTGTTAACTATGGTACAACTACTACATCAACAGCAACTACATTGATTGCGACCGAATCATTAGATTATACTGGTATCTCAGGTGGTTCGTTTACGGTAGATTCAACAATCACCGGTGGAACATCTGGTGCAGTTGCATATATAGATTCAGTTGATTCAGCTAACGGTGTTATTCGTTATCACCAAGAAGCAGCAACTGGATTCGAATCGTTCCAAGCAAGTGAAACGATTACTTCTGGTTCTGTGACTGCTACGGTAGATACACTAAATGATCCTGAGGTTGAGAAATTTTCTGGCGAAGTACTGTATATCGAAAATAGATCTCCAGTAACAAGAGCTGCAGATCAGATCGAAGACGTAAAATTAGTACTCGAATTTTAAGGGTAGAACATGGCTATTAACTTCAATAATGACCCGTATTTTGATGACTTTCAGACCGCAGGGACTGATGGGTTATCTCCGCAGGAAAAATACTATCGTATTTTATTTAGACCTTCTGTTGCTGTACAAGCAAGAGAATTAACACAATTACAAACCACACTTCAGAATCAGATTACTTCATTTGGTAATCACGTATTTGAAGATGGCGCAATGGTAATTCCTGGTCAAACTGCTTTAGATCAAGAATATGGTTTTGTTAAAGTTGAAGATAATCACACTTCATTAGATGTTGAAACATACAGAGAAGAGTTTTTAAATACTACTATCATCGGTCAAACAACTGGTGTAAAAGCAAAGGTTGTTGGTACAGTTGCAAGAACAACTGGTGGTGATCCTATTACTCTATTTGTTAAGTACCTAGATTCTGGTACAAATAAAACAACTAAGACATTCGAGGCCGAAGAAGTTATTGCTTCTGATGGTTCACCAAACAGATTAGCTACTATTCAAGCTTCTTCAGAAACTCCAATTGGTTTCGGTGCTGCTGCTAATATTCGTGCTGGTGTTTACTATGTGTCTGGTGTATTTGCATACGTTACTTCACAAACATTAGTATTATCTAAATATTCAACTAATCCTTCTGCTCGTATCGGTTTGACTATCGCAGAAGAAACTGTTGACTCTACTGAAGATGCATCACTTAATGATAACGCAAATGGCGCACCTAACTATGCTGCTCCTGGTGCTCATCGTTATAAGATCACATTAACACTTGATTCTAAGACACTCACTGGTACTGATAATTCTAACTTCATCGAATTACTTAGAGTTGAG
>Ga0181577_10001329_pt1 | contig 19950 bp, 20 predicted proteins | sample 101ome_21_FD_132468 | JGI IMG/M metagenome (GOLD analysis project Ga0181577, IMG submission 132468) | Coastal salt marsh microbial communities from the Groves Creek Marsh, Skidaway Island, Georgia - 101413BT metaG (megahit assembly) | ecosystem: Environmental > Aquatic > Marine > Intertidal...
AGTGGTCACGCGCCGCACGGTCTATCTGCTCAGGCGCGCCAGAGCGCGAGGCCATGTGCTCGAAGGGCTTGCGGTGGCTCTGTCGAATATCGACGAAATGATCGAGTTAATTAAAGCGAGTGCTGATGCGCAGGAGGCCCGTGAGAAAATGCTGGCGCGGTCATGGCGTTCAGAAACGGTCGGTCGGATGCTCGAGCGCGCAGGGCCCGATGCAGCGAAGCCCGATGATCTCGATGCGAGATTTGGCCTAAAGGAAAACGGCGAATACTTCCTCTCCGAGCAACAAGCGCAAGCGATTTTGGAGATGCGGCTTAACCGCCTGACCGGGCTCGAGCAAGAAAAGCTGCTCGAAGAATATCGAGAAATCATTGATACCATCGCTGAGCTTCTTGAGATCCTGCAGAATCCGGAACGATTGAAGGCAATGATTAAAGAGGAGCTGGTCGAGCTTCGAGAAACCTACGGCGATGAGCGCCGAACTGAAATCGTGGAGTCTCAGGAAGATCTCACGATGGAGGACTTGATTACCCCGCAAGATTTGGTTGTGACGCTCAGCCGAGGCGGTTACGCCAAGACCCAGCCGCTGTCAGATTACCAAGCGCAGCGTCGGGGGGGGCGAGGGCGTTCAGCCAGTGCGGTCAAAGATGAAGATTTTATCGAGCGACTGATGGTGGCTAACACGCATGACACCATTTTGTGTTTTTCGAACTTTGGTAAGGTCTACTGGTTACGAACCTTTCAGATCCCGATTGCCTCTCGTGCTGCTCGAGGGCGTCCGATTGTGAATATCCTGCCGTTGGGAGAGGATGAACGGATCACGGCCATGCTGCCTGTTCATGCATATTCTGAAAATGCGTTCGTTTTCATGGCCACCTCCAACGGAACGGTCAAGAAAACCCCGCTGCTTGATTTTTCTCGGCCACGAAGCAGCGGGCTGATCGCGATTGAGCTCGAAGACGGCAACACGCTCGTTGGTGCTGCGGTGACCGATGGTGAATCCGAGGTTATGTTGTTTCAATCTGGGGGGCGCGCCATTCGATTTAAGGAACGAGACGTTCGAGCCATGGGTCGAACGGCCCGAGGCGTGCGAGGGATTAAGCTCCCCGCTGGAACCTCAGTCATCTCGCTTATTATCGCCGACCCGAACGGGGTGATTCTTCTCGCGAGTCAAAATGGGTATGGGAAGCTGACTGAGATTAGCGAGTTCTCCACGATCGGCCGAGGCGGTCAAGGCGTCATTGCGATTAAGGTGTCAGACAGAAATGGCGCCTTGGTTGGTGCCGAGCAAGTCACTGCCGCAGACGAAGTGCTGTTGATTAGCGATCAGGGCACCATGGTGCGAACGCGTGTTCAGGAAGTGTCGCTTCAAGGCAGAAATACCCAGGGCGTGCGACTCATCAATGTAGGCGCAGACGAACATCTGGTAGGGATGGCGCGCATTGAAGATCCCGTAGACCCGGCGGGTGAGGCTGCAGCCGACCATGAAGCGGCGTCTGCAGCAGGATTAGAAGCGTCGTCAGATGGTGTTGATGAGGGCGAAGCAGGTACTGAGACGACCTAGTATGAGTGACGATCTCGATACCCTACGCCAAGCCATCGATGCGTTGGATGAGGCCCTTCTGAAACAGCTCAATGAGCGGGCAAAGCTTGCCCAGCAAGTCGCCGAGGCCAAGCAAAGAAGCCAATCAAACTCGGATGAGCCGCTGGCTTTTTATCGGCCTGAGCGTGAGGCGCAGGTCTTGCGTCGGATCGCGCATCTCAACGAAGGCCCGATTCCAGACGAGAAAGTGATGTATCTATTTAGGCAGGTCATGTCTGCCTGCTTGTCACTTGAGCAACCTTTGAAAGTGGGTTACCTCGGTCCAGAGGGCACCTTCACGCATCAGGCGGCGATCAAGCATTTCGGTTATGCCGCAGTCGGTATGCCGCTCGTGACGGTGGATGAAATTTTTCGCGAAGTGGCCGCTGAAGCCTGCCAGTACGGTGTGGTCCCTGTTGAAAATTCAACTGAAGGCTCCGTCAGTCATACGCTCGATACCTTCGTGAATTCGTCTTTAAAAATATGCGGAGAATGTGAACTACAGGTTCATCACAATTTCATGGTCTCGAGCGAGGGGCTGATCGAGAGAATTTACGCGCACGAACAGACGTTCGGCCAGTGTCGAAAGTGGTTAGATTCGCATTATCCAAATGCGGAGAGAATTGTTGCCAGTTCGAACGCGCAAGGAGCGAGGCTTGCAAAAGAGGATGTGAGCGCAGGCGCGATTGCCGCCGAGGTTGCGGCAGAGCTCTACGGCCTCAGAATCACAGCGAAGAAAATAGAAGACTCTCCCGAGAATACGACGCGTTTTTTGGTGATCGGGCAGGAATCGGTGGGTGCCAGTGGTGAAGATAAGACATCCATCATGGTCTCAACCAGGAACCGGCCCGGCGCGCTCTATGAATTACTAGAGCCCTTCCATCGACACGGCATCTCATTAACGGCCTTGGAAAGTAGGCCCTCCAAAACAGCCAAGTGGTCGTATGTGTTCTTTATTGATTTCGAAGGTCACGTGTCCGATCCTGCTGTGGCTGCGGTTCTAGAGGAAGTTCAAAAGGGACCGTTAGAGGTCAAATTGTTGGGGAGCTACCCCAAAGCATTGAGCGTTTCATTATGAGTTTTCAATCTTATGTCAATCCTGGCATCGAGCAGATAGCGCCTTACCAGCCAGGGAAGCCCGTTGAAACGCTGGAACGGGAGCTGGGCATTAAAAATAGCGTCAAGCTCGCGAGCAATGAGAACCCACTCGGACCCTCAACACGCGTGATTGAAGCGTTGCCCGCGCAACTGAGTGAGTTGGCTAGATACCCTGATGGGGGTTGTTTTCTTTTGAAAGAGGCCTTGAGTCACCGATTTCAGGTGGATCCTCGTGCCATTACTGTGGGCAATGGATCAAATGATGTACTTGAGCTTTTAGCTCGTATTTTTCTGAGACCAGGCTTGAATGCTGTGGTCTCAGAGCATGCCTTTGTGGTCTATGGACTGGTGACCCTCGCTCAGGGTGCTGAGGTGAGAGAAATTCCAGCGAACAACTACGGTCAAGATCTAGAAGCTACGCTCGCTCAAATTGATTCGAATACGCGTCTCGTGTTTATCGCCAATCCGAACAATCCCACGGGGACTTGGGTCAGCCGATCAACCCTCGAAACCTTCCTCGATGCGGTGCCGTCTTCAGTCATTGTGGTCCTTGATGAAGCTTACTTTGAATATGTAGACGACCCAGAGTACCCCGATGGCCTAACGTTGATGCAGCGTTATTCGAATCTGGTGGTGACGCGCACGTTCTCTAAAGCGTATGGGCTTGCAGGGTTGAGATTAGGCTGGTCTGCAACACCGCTTGAAATTGCTGATCTGATGAACCGGTTACGCCAGCCGTTTAACGTGAATGCTTTGGCTATGGCGGCCGGTCTCGTGGCATTGGAGGACCAAGCCCATGTGCAGGCAGGTATCGAGGCGAATCGAATGGGTCTCCGTCAAGTTCGGGCGGGCATTGATGCGATGGGCCTTTCAGCCATTCCTTCTGTGGGTAATTTTTTGACCGTTGAGTTTCAGCAGGACGCTGGGTTGATTTACGAGGCGATGCTGAGGGAAGGGGTTATCTTGCGTCCCGTTGGCGTTTACGGATTGCCTCGACATTTGCGCATCTCCATCGGCACCCACGCGGAGAATGATCGTTGTCTTCAGGCTCTAGATCGAGTGTTGAACGCCTGATATGGCCGATTCGATGCGGGTTGGAATTGTCGGTCTTGGGCTGATTGGTGGTTCCATTGCGGCTGGGCTGAGATCTGCGGGGCAGTACGAGATTCACGCTCATGATCTCGATTCATCGGCTCTGGTTCTCGGAGAATCGATGGGCATCGTTGATCGGATCCATCCAACCCTAGATACCCTGGCCTCAGTCGCTGATGTATTGATTTTGGCTACACCCGTGAGAACGTTGCCGTCGATATTGCCGCATTTGACACAGTTTGAAGGGGTGCTGACCGATGTGGGTAGCGTCAAGCAACCGATTGTCGATGCGGTGCTAGTAAATGCCCCACGGCTAGCGCAGCGATTGGTCCCTGGGCATCCGGTGGCGGGCTCTGAGCGACATGGTGTTGACGCCGCGGACCCCAATTTATTTCGGCATCACAAGGTCATTCTGACCCCGTTGGATGTGACTCAAGCAGACGCGCTTGCGCGAATTCAAACGATCTGGATGAGCCTAGGTGCTGAGGTCGTTCAAATGAGCGTCGATCATCATGACGACGTTTTGGCGCAGACGAGTCATTTGCCCCATCTTTTGGCCTATACCCTGGTCGACGTCTTGGCAGGATTTGGTGATGAGCGAGAGGTATTTGAATACGCAGCAGGTGGATTTCGAGACTTCTCTCGCATTGCCGCCTCAGATCCCGAGATGTGGCGGGATATCTTTCTAACGAACAAAGATGCCTTGTTGCGACTAATAGAGACTTTTATCGCGGCGCTGAATCAAACATCCAAACTGATCGAAGCCGAGGATGCGGAGGCGTTAACTGAGCGATTGACTCGAGCGAAGGCGGCTCGAGACTATTTCACGTCCATCCAGCCCAAATCCTCAGAAAACTGATCGCTTTCCATGGTCGCCGACCGTTTACCGAAAGGAAGCCCCGTATGAATACAGCTGATGCGAGGGTGCCCGTTGTCACCATTGATGGCCCCAGCGGGTCCGGCAAAGGGGCAGTGACGGCACAAATCGCCGAATGGAGCGGTTTTCACGTGCTCGACAGTGGTGCGCTTTATCGACTCGTTGGTCTAGCAGCAAGGAGAGCCGGCGTCAGTTTGGATGATGAACCCGCGCTGACGGGGATCGCGACCCATCTCGATACCACCTTTCGCCCGGAGGCCGGCGAGGAGGACTGGGCGGTCTATCTGGGCACCGAGGTCGTGACGGCACTCATCAGAAGCGATGAGGCTGGCGTAGATGCGTCCCTGGTCTCACAGTTTTCGGGTGTGCGTGGGGCGTTGATTGAGCGACAGCGTGCGTTCAAAGCCGCGCCCGGACTGATTGCAGATGGGCGAGACATGGGAACCATTGTTTTTCCTGATGCCACGCTCAAAATTTTCTTGACAGCGAGCGCCGAGGAGCGTGCGAACAGGCGATATAAGCAGTTGAAAAATAAAGGAATGGATGTTAATTTTGCCGCCCTTCTGGAAAGCATCCAAGCAAGGGATGTGCGAGATATGACGCGTTCCATCGCGCCGCTCGTGCCAGCAGAAGATTCAGTCGTGATTGATAGCTCTGACTTGAGCCTGCCTGAGGTGGTTCAGAGCGTACGATCATTGATGATTGAACGGTCCATTGTGTGAGCCAACCTTTCTCGCGGAGTGGACAGATTAACCATTAGCCCTGACTCGGTTGGAAGTCAGTGGAGGCATTGCCTCAAGGATATTTTAATGAGCGAAAGTTTTGCAGAACTGTTTGAAGAAAGCCTAAAAACTGTTGAGTTGAAGGCTGGGTCCATCATCACTGGTGTGGTGGTTGACATAGATAGCGAGTGGGTCACCGTCCATGCGGGTCTAAAATCTGAAGGGGTGATTCCAAGAGCCCAGTTTTTAGATGAAAGTGGTGAATTAGAAATTGAAATCGGCGCCACGGTCAAAGTGGCTATGGAGACCGTGGATGATGGCTTTGGTGAGACTCGATTGTCTCGTGAGAAAGCCCGTCGCAATGAATCTTGGGAGATGCTAGACAAAGTCTATACCGATGGTGAGACAGTCAAAGGCCTGATCAGTGGCCGAGTCAAAGGCGGTTTCACAGTGGAGATTAAAGATATTCGCGCCTTCCTACCTGGGTCGCTTGTCGATGTTCGACCGCTCCGAGATAACGAGCAGCTGGAAGGTCAAGTGCTCGATTTCAAAGTCATTAAGTTAGATCAGAAGCGAAACAACGTAGTGGTTTCTCGACGAAGCGTTCTTGAATCAGAGAACAGCGAGGAGCGAGAGAAGTTGCTCAAGAATCTTCAGGAAGGCCATGAGTTGAAAGGGATCGTGAAGAACCTCACTGACTATGGCGCGTTTGTTGATCTTGGCGGTATCGATGGCCTGCTCCACATCACGGACATGGCGTGGAAGCGAATAAAGCACCCCAGTGAGATCGTTGCTGTGGGCGATGAGATCGACGTCAAAGTGCTCAAGTTCGATCGTGAGCGCAATCGAGTATCTCTAGGCCTGAAGCAATTGGGTGAAGATCCCTGGCTTGCCATTACCCGTCGTTACCCAGAGGGAACGAGAACGATGGCGAAGGTCACAAATCTGACGGACTACGGTTGTTTTGCTGAGCTCGAAGAAGGGGTTGAAGGTCTGGTTCACGTCTCGGAAATGGATTGGACCAACCGCAACATTCATCCCTCGAAAGTGGTTCAGGTAGGTGACGAAGTTGAAGTGATGGTGCTCGACATTGACGAGGACCGTCGCCGGATTTCCCTTGGCATCAAGCAGTGTAAGGGCAATCCCTGGGAAGAATTCGCAGCGCTTCACGGTAAAGGCGATCGAATCAAGGGCTACATCAAGTCCATCACTGACTTCGGGATCTTCATCGGTCTTGATGGCGAAATCGATGGTCTCGTTCACCTGTCTGACATCTCCTGGAACGAACCTGGAGAGCAAGCGGTGCGCAATTTCACCAAGGGTGATGAAATCGAAACGGTGGTTCTGGCGATCGATCCAGAGCGAGAGCGCATTTCACTTGGTTTGAAGCAGCTTGAATCAGATCCGTTCTCCGACTACGTTGCTCAAAACGAGAAGGGCACAGTGGTAACGGGCACGGTGAAGGAAGTTGACGCTCGTCAAGCCGTTCTGACTCTGGCCGAAGAGGTTGAGGGCGTACTGAAAGCCTCAGATATCTCGATCGATCACGTCGGCGATGCTCGAACGATGCTCAGCGTAGGTGACAGCATTGAAGTCAAGATCGTTGGCGTAGACCGGAAGACGCGAAGCCTATCGGTCTCGATCAAGGCGAAGGATATTGCCGACGAGCAAACCGCAGTGCGCGAGCATCGTGAGCGAGAAGTTGCAGCGGTGACGCCAGCAACCCTTGGTGACTTGATCAAACAGGAGCAAGATCGAGCAGCCGCGGACGGAGACGCTTAAACGTCATGACCAAATCTGAGCTCATAGAACGGCTCGCCGCGAGTCAGAGTCAGTTGACCGCCAAGGATATGGAATTGGCGGTCAAGATGATTTTGGACCAGATGGCCGATTCGCTTGCTCGCGGCGAGCGAATCGAGATTCGTGGGTTTGGAAGTTTCTCCTTACATTACCGAGCGCCCAGAATTGGGCGCAATCCCAAAACCGGCGAGCAAGTCGCGCTTTCAGGCAAGTATGTTCCACACTTCAAGCCAGGCAAAGAATTAAGAGAGCGGGTTAACGAGAGTTTGCTTGGAAGCGACGCCAGTACGCCGATGGATACAGACGCCAGCAACGAGTGGTAGAAAAACAAACTGCTCGCCCTGACTCTCTTGAGTAATGCGCGCTTCTTGGACGCTTTGTTGTTCGAACGCATAGGCCACGTTTTAATTTCCTGACATCCTAATGAGGATAGGTTGATGCACTGGGTTAAGAGCTTCATCGCACGGCTCGCGCTGCTGGCCCTTTCTGTTGTTGCCTTTGTGTTGGCCACCGAAAACAGTGACCCTGTGGCCTTGAGGCTGCTAGATTTTGAAAGCGAGGCTTGGCCCATCTCTTGGTGGATTATGCTCAGCTTTTTTGTTGGGGTGTTGGTTGGTCAGGTTTTCTCAAGTGCGTCACGTTGGCTGTCTCGGAAATAGGGCCTTGAGCCGACTGATGCGTTTAGTTGAATCTCTTTCGCGTCGAGTTCCGGAATGAGCGAACTAGGACTAATGCTGTTATTCATGGTTGCGCTAGGCTGCGGCTGGGCTCTGGGCCGACGTGAGCGAAAAAATTCAAGATCCTATGAACTTGGTCTGAGACACCTTCTCAACGAGCAGCAGGATGAAGCTGTCGAGACGCTGGTCGAAGCTTTGAGAGTAGATCAAGATAACATCGACACCCATCTTGCCTTGGGCGGGTTACTTAGACGCCGGGGTGAACTCGAGAAAGCGGTGTTCGTGCATGAAAACGTCCTGAGCCACGCGCGGTTAGATCAAAAAACTCGCCACGAAGTTCAAATTGAGTTGGCAAGAGACTACTTGCAAGCGGGATTGCTTGATCGCGCGGAAGATATGTCTGTGTTGCTCGCGAAGGAGAACCCTCAGTTCAAGAGAGATTCGCTTCAAGTCACGCTTCAGGTTTACGAGCGTGAGCGCGATTGGCTGCGTTGCATCGAAACAGCAAAGAGCATTACCGGAGGCGAAAAAGAACGTCGGCTTGAAGACGCTATTTCTCACTACTACTGCGAACTTGCCGAGGAGCAGATCGAGGCTAAGTCCATCGAGGCGGCGCGGGCATCAGTGGTGGAGGCGATTGGTCATGCTTCGGATAATCCCCGCACGAGCCTGATTTTGGGCAGGTTAGAGATGGCCTCGGGTAATGCTGTCGCTGCCATTACGGCGCTCGAGAGAATCATCGAGCAAAATCCCATTTATGTCGGCGAGTCTCTCTCGCTATTGAAATCCGCCTACGAGCAAGGTGAGCAATCCATTGTCGGATACGAGGCTTATCTTAGGGCGTGTTTAGAGCGTGGACCGTCGATTTCCGTAGTGCTGGAACTAGTCGACCGAATCAAAACCAACGAGGGCGCGCTCGCGGTTTCTCGTTTCATGGCGGAGCATCTTCGTTCGAACCCGACAGTTCGTGGACTGATCCATCTGATTGATCTCCATCTTTCAGCTGCTGAAGGGGAGACTCTTCAGTATCTTCAACTCTTAAAAGATTTTGCCGAAGCGCTGGTTCAAGATAAGCCTACGCATCGCTGTGGTGAATGCGGTTTCGAGGGGAAAAGGATGCGTTGGCATTGCCCGAGTTGTCGAAACTGGGCCTCCATTGAGCCGATTTTCGGCCTCGAGGGTGAGTAATTTCGCCTTGCGTTACCAACATTGTCTGTGAAGCCTCCTAACGCTTCGCGTACATCGCTTTTTTTATAACTTTCTACACTTCCTCACCGTTGTAGCCAACGAGTCATTGGTCGTCTTTTCGTCTGCTGAACCCATCGTTAGATGAAAGCTTTAGTTTCTGGGCGCGGAGATTGACTTGGTATGGCTCACGACACGGTGTGATTTCCCTAAAACAGAGAGGATGACTATGTTGAGAAAAATAACGAAAGGCGTTGTGGCATTTGTGCGAGTCACCGGGCAGCAAATGATCGGTTGGGGCATAGCGTTGCTTTTGTCCCTAGGGTTTGGCGTTGCAACCGCAGCCGCGAGCGAGATCTCGCTATCCGCTGGCAGCGAATTGGCTGAAGTGACCGCCGATATCGAGATCGTAAATATTAATGAAGCAGATGCAGAAACGATCGCCAAGCAACTGGTGGGTGTGGGAATGCGGCGTGCTGAGGCCATCGTTGAATACCGTGAAACCTACGGTCCTTTCTATTCTGCGGAAGAACTGAAAGTGGTCAAAGGCATCGGGCGCGCGACCGTCGAGCGAAATCGAGATCGTATTCGCATTAAATGAAGTGAGCGTACTGCGCTTTCCTCACGGCTGACCAGGTCGATAGATGATGTCGGCCTGGTCATGGGGCCGGGGCGCTTGACCTCGGTCCCTTATTCCATTGATGAGGGTGTCAAGCCAAAGGCTGATGATTGCTTAAGGCTTGTGTCACTGACCATGCGAATACCATCTGGATTGATGGTTCTTCATATCACACTCGATCCAGCCTTCGACCAAATAGCGTTTGGTGTTGGCTTTCATCAGCGCGAACGGCGCTGTTTGAGGGCCCTGTCGGAAGGCAGAGGCATCAGCCCGCATACGTCAAGTGCATCACGGGAAGTGGCGTTGAGTGGGTGGGTGGTTTGATCATCGATCTTCTAGCCCTCTCAGAGGCGCGATATTGGCTGAAACGCCCAATCCAAGCCAGTGCTGCATCCGAGGTGACAGATCCCGCTGAGACGCTTGCGATAACCCCACACTATGATTCCACTGGGGTCTAATAAACGCGCGAGAATAGTAGCCGAACAGCAATGCGCGCTCTTGATCCGTGGTGACATTTTTTCCCGAGGTGTGCCAAACGCGACCGTCCATCGCGATAACGCTGCCGGCAGGCGCTTCAAATGCGGTCATCCTATCTGCGATATCCCTCGGGACCTCGCTGAGGCGCTGAAATCGATGACTGCCGGTTAAAAAACGAGTGCCACCGTTGTCCTTCGTTACGTCATCCAGGCACCAGATGATGTTCAGACTCCAAGGTTCCAGCCAAGGTTCAGGAAGCACGATGGATAAGTCGGAATGGATTTTCATCGAACCGCTGCCGGGTTTGGCGATGTTGGCCGTGAAATTCGAAATGATGAAATCGGGTCCCATCAAGAATTCTGCAGTTGCAATGGCTAATGGGTGTTGGATCAACTCGAGAAAGATCGGATCCAGATCCATCAAGTTAAAAACGCGGACATTCCGTTCATTGGGATCGAGCCCCTCGATGTAAGTCGGCACCCCACGACGTTCACTTTCCTGCGCGGCGAGCACCAAGCGCTTTCGAACGTCAGCAACTTGTCTTTTAGAGAGCACATTTTCAATGATGCTGTATCCATCTTTTTGAAGTTGTACTTGGTGCGAAGCTTTGAGCATGATCTTTTTGATTTGGGTGAGTTCGTCCCGAGCATAATCATGCTCCCTGAATGAGATCAAGAGAACGGTGTGCTCGGATATCTATCCAGACAATGTGCACGGGGCCACGGGACAAGTGGATAGCAAAAAAACAATGAGCGTCCAAGCTATTGCTGCTCCTCGGTGCAAAATCAGCGTGATCAGTTTTGATTGCTCAGTCCTGAGCCTCGTGGTGATCAAGACCGTGACCCACAGTCGTTGAACGGCTTTCACGGGGTACCGGAAGGCGTCAGCGGATGGTGTCTCGGGCACTTGCTGCGAGGGAAACTATTCCCCGATCCAATAGGTTCTTTTAAGGGTGACTTTGAAAGGTGTAGGAAATCATCGTTGAAGATAAGGGATTGCGAGCGCATGCTGTGAGAGCTCAGTGCGCAGAAGGGGAGGCAACCTATTGTTTTGCTCCCGTATCTGGCGGCGAGGGCTTTTTGAGAGAGTTGATGCGAGCAGGAATGGAGACCCACGAGCTATGAATGCCCTACCGCCGCTAACAACCAATCTTGAAGATGCGAAAGCCCACTTGCATACCTACGGCATGGCATTAATCGCCAACCAAGTGAGCAGCGAAGCGCTTGCGAAAGCCAGAGAAGCCACTTATGACGCGGTTGAAGAGGATGCGCAGGTCGGCCGTAAGGCAGATCGATTCGGACTGGATTATGGCGATAAGAATCTTCGGGTTTGGAACCTATTGAACCGAGCCCCTATCTTCCAAGATCTTGTTCAATCTCGTGAGGTGATGGTGTTACTGCAATATTTGTTGGGTTGGCCAGCGCTACTGGGAAACATTTCAGCCAATATTGCCCAACCTGGCAGTGATGGTGGCGTTTGGCATCAAGATCAGTTGTTCATTCCCAGGCCTTGGCCGGATGAGCCCCAGGGTATGAACTTCGCTTGGTTGCTCGACGACTTTACACTCGACAATGGCGCGACCGAGGTCATACCGAAAAGCCACCGCAAGTCGGACGCATTTGATCAGGCCGCGCTGGATGATCATGCCGTTCCAGTGGTTGCACCCGCAGGCACGATGATGGTGTTTGAAAGCCGAATATTTCATCGAACAGGTAGAAATCGATCAACTGCACCACGAGCGGCACTCTTTGGTTGGTACACGAAGCCGATTTATCGCACTCAGGAAAACTGGTTTTTATCGCTAGACCCTAAGATCGTTGACGAGGCCAGTGAAACGCTTTTGGTGCTCCTTGGGTATAAGTCGCAGGGTTTGGGTCTCGTCTATGGCCGCTCCCCCAGATAGAGCGTTTCTAAGATTAGACCGATTGATCAACCTAGAGGGTCCAGAGTGACGTTTCAAAGAGGCTGTATTGCAGGGCCCAACTCGCGAGGCGGTCAAGAGGTTAGCGTTTGTCTAATGAGAGGGTCGCGATGATGAGTCGCCCTTGGTTTCTGAGCCCGCCTTGGCGGCTTTTCGCAATTCGGGATGCCAGCGTTGTTCTTATCTCCTTGATGTGTTGGATGAGCGCGTCGCAATTTGACCCTCTGGCATGGATAGCCGGGGGAGGCCTTGCTCTCTCGGCTTATCTGTTTCATGAGTGGTCCCATCTATGGGCTGCCCACCGGGTGGGAGTAGCCGTGCAACCGGCCAAAAAGTGGTACGCGCTGTTCTTATTCAATATGTTGCCAAATGGGATTGCCCGCGAGGCTTTTATGCTGATCTCTCTCGCGGGGTTCGTTGCAACCTTGGTTTATCTGTTGGTGTTTCTTTCTTTGCCGAGGTCTGCCAGCACGCAAACCGCCCTCACGGTGGCGCAGGGCCTTGCCACCCTGACGTTGATCTTCGAGGCGCCGATTGCCCTTTGGGCGATGGCGAAAAACGCAGTGCCCCCCGTGAATATTCCGGGTTTTGATCGGTTTAACTGATCATCTTCGAGGGGATGGTGGTCAGCTCGGGTCCGTCGGCTGACTTTGACGCCTAACATCAGACACTTCCTGAGAGAGACTCGATTGATGGCCAACGGGTTTCACTCCTGTGATTGAGAAGGATCAAAGGCACTGTGCTCGGAGGGTCTAATTGACGCTGTTTCGTAAGTATCTGTTTTTGAATCGGTCAGCGTATGCGGCATCGTCAATTGAAGGTGGTTTCTGTTTGAACGAGATGATCCTCCAGGGTTGTCGAGTAGAGGGTTCGAGTGAACCTAAACAAAGTGGTCTCAATGACGTGCGGAGTCGGTGTTCCCGCGCTGGACAATTCTGACCATCAATGCTCCTATCAAAACCCAGAACAAGAGGAGAACGCCCATGATCGTTGTGAATGCTGTGATAGAAACCACTGAAGACAACATCGCTGCACTTAAACAGGCGATTCAGGTGATGGAGGAGAAGAGCCGAGCAGAATCAGGTTGTCTCGATTACACCTTTTCTGTCGAGTTGAACAACCCAAGTGTGATGCGAATCACAGAGAAATGGGTGGACGCGGCAGCACTCCAAGCGCACTTCGGCGAATCGCATATGGTGGATTTCAGAGAGGCGATGGCAGCGCATCCAGCGCGGTCATTGACGGCAACCTTTTACGAGGCAACGGAAATTGAGATGCCTAGATAGCCGGACCGGGCAACGGCTTAGGGGTTTGGCGTCGTTCAAGACTTGCAAATGAGGCCTTTGGAAAGATGAGAGGCAGTGAGTACATGCATAAATTTCCGACCGGGCTTGAGTCGCTACTGTGACGAGTCGATCAAGCATAAAAATAACCCCGCTGACCCCGCGGATTGGCGCGTTAGTCGAGGGCGTTGATTTTACAAAGCCGCTCACAGACGAGATCTTTGATGTGATCCACGAAGCGTGGATGAATCATCTCGTGCTGTTTGCGCATGGCCCCGCGCTCACACCCGAGCAGCATCTGTCGCTGGGTGAACGTTTTGGCCCGTTGCACATCCATCCGGCGGCGCCCTATGCATTCGGCAATCCCGCATTGATGCAAATCCACACGGACGCATCGTCGAAACGAAACAATGGCGAGGGCTGGCATTCCGATGTGTCCGCCGATTTAGAGCCACCCATGGCCAGTATCCTGCAGATCCATCAAACGCCTAGTTATGGTGGCGATACGCTCTGGGCCAATATGTATCTCGCCTTTGAAATGCTTTCAGACCCGATGCAACGAATGCTCGAAGGGTTAAGCGCCACTCACAGTGCGAATTACGACGGCTATTACGGGGATCATCAGCCTCAGCGGGAGAATCCAGTAGCTACGCATCCAGTGGTTCGAACACACCCCATAACGGGCCGATCAGCGCTGTTTGTGAATAGTGGATTCACCAAGCGAATCGAAGGACTCACGAAGGGTGAAAGTGATGCCTTACTCGATTATCTGTTTGAACACATCAAAAACCCCAATCTTCATTGCCGGTTTCAGTGGCAGGAAAATGCGATTGCGATCTGGGACAACCGATGCACACAGCACATGGCTGTCTGGGATTATTATCCCGAAACCAGGCGCGGGATTCGTGTGACGGTGAGGGGTGATCAACCCTTTTTTAAATCGCGAGGCATTGAGAGCTAGGGGCATCGCAGTACATTGCAGAGGGAATGAAGGGTGACAAACATTGTAATCGAAGGTGGACATCGGCTGGATGTCACCACGATGTCCGTGGTTCCAAACGATCGATTAGTCATCAGTGAGGGATTGATCGTCGAAGAAGGCGGTCAGATCCCCGAAGGTGCACAAACTGTCGATGCCTCAGGTCAATTCCTCATGCCAGGATTTATCGATGCCCACGTGCATTTTCGACTGGCCACACTGGACTTTCGTCGAATGGCGCAGTGGACCGAAGTTCAATTCGGTATTGCGATGGCGCAATTGGTTGAAGCAACCCTGAAAAGGGGGTTCACGACGGTGAGAGATACGGGGGGTGATCTAACGGGCCTGATGCGAGCGATCAAGTCTGGGATGGTCTCGGGCCCGAGAATCGTGCAGTCGAACCGCTTTATATCTCAGACAGGAGGCCATGGGGATGTGGATGGTGGTGCCAGATCCGTGCCAGATTGCGCGTGTCAAATGTTGCATAGCGCTTTTGGCATTGTGGCGGATGGCCCAGATGCCGTTCGTAAAGCAGCACGCCACGTGCTGAGAGAGGGTGCGGACTTTTTAAAGATACATGTCTCAGGGGGCGTGGCAACACCCTCAGACCCCCTGGATTGCACGCAGTACACGGCTGAAGAAATTCAAGCGGTGGTCCAAGAGGCTCGCAACAGAAAAACTTATGTCACCGCGCACGCCTACACGCCAGAGGCGATCCAGCTCGCAGTGACCCAAGGGGTACGATGTATTGAACATGGTAATTTGCTGGATGCGCCAACGGCGAGATTGCTCGCTGAGAAGGGTGCTTATTTGGTCCCTACATTGGTCACGTACAAAGGGATGGCTGAGGATGGTCGTCGACTTGGCTTGCCCGAACGCAACTTGATCAAAAACGAACAGGTACTGAACGCGGGTCTCGATGCGTTAAAGCATGCTGACGCAGCTGGCGTGATGATTGGTTGGGGCACTGATTTGATTGGTGAGTCCCAAATTCGTCAGCGACAGGAATTCGCTATCAGAGCCGAAGTTCAGTCACCAGAGGCGATTCTAGACGCTATGTTTCGAGTTAACCCACAGCTCCTCGGCTTGCAGGGCCAAATTGGGTGTTTAGACCCGGGCCATGTGGGCGACGTTGTCATCGTTCGATACCACCCGCTTGAGTCCATAGCTTCGTTAGCTGAGGATGATGCGGTAACCCGAGTGATTCAGGGCGGTCGGTTTATCGATTGATCGACCGGAACGCTCAAACCTAGGACGTCACCGTGTCGAAGATAGGGTAGCTGTGCTGAGGATCGAGCAGCATAGCTTGGTACTCGGCTTGTAGCGCACAAGTGATGGGGCCAACAAGGCCTGACCCTATAGGTTGTTGGTCGAGGTGGGTCGCGCCGACAGGACCACTCATGGTGCCTAGCAGCATCAGCTCATCTGCGGAAGCCACGTCGAGCGGGGTAAGATCGGCTTCACACGCCTCAATCCCGAGTTTCTGGCAGGCCTCCAAAATCGCTTGTCGGGTCACACCTTCAGGGCAGCACCGAACATACGGAGTAAAAAGTTTGCCAGACCGAACGAGTGCCACGTGCGATGCGGGTGCTTCGGCGAGATATCCCCTCGGGTCATACATCAGCGATGACGTCGCGCCGAGCCGCTTCGCTTCGGCGAGCGCCCTAGAGGATGCGTTCTGATTATTGTCGTGGCTCGTTTGATCCACCATGTCGGGTCCGGGGCGTTTAAAACTCGACGTAATGAGCGATATGCCTTGCTCAACGTCGTAGACCCAGCCTCGATACTCAGGCATCACGATCAGGTGGGGTTCACTGATGTCACCCTGCCAATCAATGATAGCAGCCAGATCCATGCTGGCAGTCACCTGATTCCCGGGCGTCAGTAGCACTCTTATATGGACGCCGTCGGTCATTTGATTTTCGATCAGCGTTGCTCGAATGGCCTCGATGAAGTCGGCCTCGCTGGGTATGACGGGGAAATGGTTGATTGCGGCCGAATGCCTGATTTTTTCGAGGTGCGCTTCGAGCTTGAATATTCGATGATTGATGAGTCTTGGCGCGCTCCACACCTGTTTCCCATGAAGAAACCCGGCGTCAAACAACGACAACGCGGATTCGTACTGAGAGACAAAGCGGCCGTTAACATAATGCCTAACCGATCGATTTCGAGCATCACTGATCATGACAGGCCTCTGATTTTATGTTCGGCGATGCGCTGATAACTGGGTAGACAATATTCTAAGACGGGTTTCAGCTCATCTGGAATTCTGATGGTGCGTGCTTGGTACGGTTGAAGGCCTTCCGTTGCAAACACCGATTGATACCATTCATCAGCCCAAGCGCCATCATTCGGATGTTTCCCTGGCGCCCATCGAATCGATGCACTCGGATCGAAAGGTAGATCCACTCTCTGACAGAATTCAGCCAACACGGCGCTGGGTCGTTGCAGCACATCATTGGCGTCGATGACGGTGGGGATGCCGCCTTGAATGCGAGTGGCTTCATTGAAAATTCGTTCGAGCTGAGGAATGCCCACCAAATAGGCTGCGGCAGCCACATCGGCATTTGTTTTGGGCTTAAGCGATCTAAAGGCAGCCATCGATGCAATCACCTCGGCCGGGTGCCGAATCAGAAAGCAATTTTGCAATTCCGTCATGAAACCGATGTCAACCTCGGCGAGCATGTGGATCGCCATATGCTTTTGATAACTTCGTGCGTTTGCGCTGCGGCCGGCAGCAACGACCATTTCGGCCACGCGGCGCCAATCCGTCTCGTGTTGTGCCAGCGTCGCTAAGTAGCCGGGGTCGTCTTCTTTCTGGGTGGCCTTAAGCCAATAGGCGTAAAAGGGCTCATCCATCACCTCGCAGCCCAAGGCCTCAAATACTCGCATCATCATGGTGCTTCGTGCTCGGGGTGGGGACCACATGGCAATGGGTTTGAACTTCAATGAGCGTGAAGGGGCCACGGTGTTAAGTCTGGGCAATGGATGAAAGCCAATCAATGGCCAGTTGGTTGAGGCTTTCAGTATCAAGGTGATGGTTAAGGCCGATAGCGACCAGTTGTTGACCTTTACGTTCTATCTCGGATCGTTTGCGCAATGTGCGTCGTGCGCCGACCACTTGAACCTCCAAAACGCCCTGATCGGAATCGATCAAACCTTTGAGACGGATTACTGAGGGCGGGAGGTGCTCCAGAAAGCGCGCCAGTGATTCACGTGTGACGGCGCAAGGTGTTTCCCAGGTCCAGCGGGCGAACGTGGGGTGGGCGGGATCAATTTCCAAAGATGCGTGGTCTAACGTAGTAAGGGATTGTTGTTTGGCCGTCGACTCAATGCCCAAAGCAATCTCGATCGGAAGTGCAGCCTGCATAGAGGGCCAAACGAGGCTTTGCGGACTTTTTTCATTCAGCCAGACCCCCAGATCCCTTCGTTCCTGCTCTGAGATCAGATCCTGCTTGTTAGCGACGATGAGATCGGCTGCTTGCAAGTGTCGAAGCACGGTGTTGCCCACGTATCGATCCTCAGCCTGTTGGCGAATTGTCTCGCTGTCTATTACGACGATAACGCCTGAGAGTGACAAGCCGGGATGGTGGCCGTATTGGGCCAGGGTTTTAACATCTGCAACCCCACTGGCTTCGACCAGCACATGATCTGGGCGAGGATTAAAGTTGAGCAGGGAGGACAACGCTTCGTCGAATCCGTCACTGAGGGAGCAGCAAATACAGCCATTGGTCAGCTCGACCGTGTTGTGGTTTGCGTTTGAAATGAGCGCTGCATCGATATTGATTGCACCGAAGTCATTGATTAAAAGTCCGAGACGTTGGCCTTCAGGGTGCTCCAGGAGGTGCGCAATCAAGGTCGACTTGCCTGCGCCGAGATAACCTCCGATGACTGTGTAGGGTGTCACGACCAATCGACACCAGCGGCCGGAAATTTTTGGCCAGCAAGCACGGTACCCAGCACTTGGATGTCTCGAATATGATAAGGATCAACGGTCAATGGGTCTTCTGCGAGCACGGCTATATCGGCCTTTTTTCCCGCCTCCAGGGAGCCGATCTCGTGATCCAAGTGCATTTGATAGGCCGCATCGATGGTCACGGCTTTCAGTCCCTGGTAGGCACTGACTTTTTCGCTCTCCCCGAGCGTTCGTCCTGAGGGGGTCAGCCGGTTCACCGCGCACCAGAGTGTATGCAGCGATCCGAGCGGTGTGACCCCGGCATCGCTGTGAACTGAAAACGGTACCCCTTCACGAACTGCAGACGCGCAGGGCTCCAGCTGGTGGGCTCGCTCTGGCCCGACCGTAATCTCGTAATGCTGATCACCCCAAAACCAAAGGTGGTTAGAAAAGAAGTTCGCGCAGATACCGAGCTTGGCCATCTTCCGTAATTGCGCCTGGGTGGTCAGCTGAGCGTGTGTGATGGTGTGTCTGTGGTCAAACCAGGGTGATTCCCGAAGCAGCGCATCCAGTGTTTGGATCGCAAGCTCTTGCGTCGCGTTGCCATTGCAGTGCATGTGGATGTTGACGCCTTTCGAATGAAAGGCCATTAACATCGATTTAAGTTGTTCTGGAACGACCAACAACTGGCCATGGTCTTCACCTCTGAAGTAGCCAGGGCTGTTGAGCAGCGCGCTGAATCCTTGAATCGAACCATCCAGAATGAATTTCACGCCTGGGAAGCGAAGCTTCTCGTGCGCTTGACGTCGGATTTGGATGAGACGTTCGGCGGCCGCCTCGCAATCAGCCTGGCTCCCGGGAATGGCGCCGATGTTGTACTGCGCCACCCTGAGGGGATAGTCGTCGTTCTTCGTGACTCTTAGCCATGGTTCAAGGAACTTATCCGAGAGGAGCGACAACCCGCCCAGATCCGTGCAGGTGGTGATACCGCAGTTGGTCGCTTGCCGCGCAAACTCCCACATAGCCTCTTCAGTGTTATTCGCACGTTGGACCGTGCCATAGCCGGACCGGCACAGGGCCATAGCCGGAGGTTCCCGAAGCTCGCCATCGAGCTCTCCATCGGCATCTCTGCCCAAACCTTCCACTTCGAGATCGCGTGTCACATCGTGTGCGTCTAGCATGGCTGTGTTCACCGTCGCGAGATGACCGCTTGCGTGGTAGATGAATATGGGGCGGGTCGTCGATACCTGGTCGAGGTGATGCCGAGAAAGCCTGGGCTGGTCCGCAAAATAAATGGGATCAAAGCCAACGGCGACGAGCGGCTCGTTGGGGTCCGAAAGCTTGGATTCCTCGTCGCGCAGGGCATCGATTAACGCGTCATAACTTTTGATCCCTCGCGCGAGGGTGCCATCCCCCCGCATGCGATCGAAAAACCCCATAAACGGCAGCAGCAACATACCGCCCGCCATCACGTGAGCATGTGCCTCAACAAAGCCTGGCACGAGGATCTGGTCGGCGAAGGTTCGATCTAATTCATAAGGTCCCCAGCCTTCGAGCTCTTCAAGTGGGCCAACCCCCAGAATGATCCCATCACGAACCGCGATATGCGTCGCAAAAGGATTGCCTGGATTCATGGTGATGATGTGTTTGGCTTCGAATATAGTGATCATGCGCGAGGTATGCCCCCCATGAGGTTCGATAACGAGTCTGACAGGGATTGACCGCTCTTGGTGGCAGAAAGTGCAC
>Ga0181577_10001330_pt1 | contig 19949 bp, 18 predicted proteins | sample 101ome_21_FD_132468 | JGI IMG/M metagenome (GOLD analysis project Ga0181577, IMG submission 132468) | Coastal salt marsh microbial communities from the Groves Creek Marsh, Skidaway Island, Georgia - 101413BT metaG (megahit assembly) | ecosystem: Environmental > Aquatic > Marine > Intertidal...
AGGCAAGAAGCGGTGGTAACATTACGCTAACCTCTCCATTAGTACTAGAGAGTGGAACGACTATAAGCACTGGTATCGCTACAATGCATGCTACTTCTGCAGATAACAATAAAGCAGAAGGATATTGGTATTTAAACAGCTGGGACGCATCAGATATTGACACATTTTCAAATGTAGCCAATACGTCAAATGATAGGTTTGATATTCCAATAGATGGGTATTATGAAATTTTTTATCAAGTTTATATTGGTGTTACTAATGAAGGTAATAGTTTAAGAGATGCGGCTATTATTATTTCACAAACTACAGGAGGTGTAGAATCGTCAGTTTCATCAACACACCATCGCTTCTATGACGGTAGTAGCGATACTAGTGATCATACAATGAGTACTCATGCTGTTATTCAGTGCTCGACCGGAGATCAAATTAAGATGTACTATTATGCAAACACTGATACCGGCACTGCATTTGACGTTTATGCTAAGGTTGGGGAAGAAGAGAATTCTCACCTTTATAGCAATCTCGATCAATCATCAAGTATGAGTGCGGCTGCAATACCAAAGGCCACACATTGTTGGTTGAAGAAGATAGCATAAAAGAGTATAAATAAAAGAAAAGAGTTTCTACTATGGCTACAAGAATATTTTCAACAGAGGACGGGAATTTATCAAACGGAAGTTTGACAAGTTCTATGACCAGACGATACAAGGATATTGATTTAACCTTTCAGAATCGAACCACTGGTGATATCTTCAAGAAGAATGATGCAGCCGCTGTTAAGCAATCTGTAAAAAATCTTTTATTGACAAATAAGTACGAGAAACCCTTTGAGCCGTACTATGGCGGAAATTTAAACAACTTTCTCTTCGAGCTTACGACTGAGTTTGATGAAACTCAGATCGAAGAGAACGTAAGAAGCGCAATACTCAACTATGAACCACGAGCAAATGTTATGCAGGTCGTGTCAGTTCTACAGCCAGATTATAATTCAGTAGAAGTAAAGGTTGTGTTTCAAGTAGTATCTACAGGCGAGCTCGTAAGCGTTACTGTTCCATTAACGAGGCAAAGATAAATGGCAACTATTCAATCATCTGATTTAGATTTTGATGCGATTAAATCAACTCTAAAAACATATCTGCAACAACAAAGCGAATTTGTTGACTATGACTTTGAAGCCTCAGGATTATCAAATCTTCTGGATGTACTAGCACATAATACCCACATTAATGGTCTCATTGCTAACATGGGCATTAACGAGTCTTTCTTATCGTCTGCACAGGTGAGATCATCTGTCGTATCTCATGCAGAGAATTTAGGTTATCACCCATCATCAAAGACCGGTGCAAAAGCAACTGTTAGCCTAAGTGTCTCAACGAGCGATCTAGTTACAACTACCGTGACTCTTCCTAAATTTACAGCCTTTACATCGACGATTGATGATGTCGCATATACATTTAGAACATTAGAAGCAGTGACTGCTACGAATAATGGTGCAGGATTATTTAATTTCGTAAATGAATCAGGTGGCTCTTCAATTGAAATCTGTGAGGGTAGATTTAAAACAAAGAGATTCTTTGTAGGCGATGTCACAGATGATCGTGTTTATGTAATACCTGACACTGATATCGATATTAATACTATGCAGGTCGATGTCTTTGAAACTGCTACATCTTCAATTGCAACTAAATTTTCAAACATCGATACTGTAGCAAGGATAGATCCTACGTCAACCGTCTACATCGTTCGTGAAGCACCAAATGGATTTTATGAAGTAACATTTAGCGAGGGAAATGTTCTAGGAAAAGCTCCTGCAGCAGGGAATAGAATCGAGATATCGTATCTAGCTGGTTCTGGTGAAGATGCAAATGGTGGTACTACATTTACAGCTGATAATCAGGTATCAGTCAATAGTGTTAACTATACTTTAAATGTCACAACCGTAAGTAACTCTGCCGGTGGATCACAAAGAGAAACTATTAAGTCTATCAAAACGAATGCTCCATTGACATTTGCCGCACAACAAAGACTAGTTACTGCCGAAGATTATAAAGCTCTGATATTATCAAATTACTCTAATGTAGTTGAGGATGTTATATCGTGGGGTGGAAACGATAATGTTCCACCTATCTACGGAAGAGTCTATGTGAGCATTGATTTTAAAGATGGTGTATCAGCCGATGCACAAACTACTACTAAAAATAATATCGTATCACAGCTATCTGACAACCTATCGATTATGTCAATTGATACTGAGTTTGTTGACCCAGCTGAAGTATTCTTAGAAATAGAGACTACGTTTAACTTCGATCCTGATTTGTCAAGTCAGACAAACCTAGCTGCACAAACATCCGTGCAGAACAAAGTAATATCGTTTATCAATTCAAATTTGAGTGGATTTGGAAAGACATTCAGGCGTTCGAACCTATTAGCAGAAATCGATGCATTAGATCAATCTATCTTGAACTCTCAGAGTGCTATAAAGATGCAGGTTCGATTTACTCCTACAGCTGATGAGATGGGTCTTTTAACTGATTATACAAGTAGAATTCAGTTCCCAGTAAAAATACTAGCACCGGATTCAGTGAAGCATTCGATTACGACAAGTGAATTTACACATGCGGGCGTTACAGCAAGTATAAAGAATAAGTTGTCATCAAATACATTGCAGCTTATTAGTTCGGGCGATGTTATTCTTGATAACGTAGGGTCCTTTAATTCTGAAACTGGTGCAGTCAATTTAACAGGACTGACAATCGGTGCATCCGGTGACACACCTGTTACTATAAAGTTTACTGCAGTTCCAGCTGATGAAAGTACAATCAAACCATTAAGAAATTATGTTGTAAAACTTGATGCAGACTTATCATTCTCTACAGCTGTGATTGACTTCCAGAACACTACGGGTGTAATAAGATGACGCATCGATTGGAAGATCAAAATAGAAGAGATCTTAATTTCCATGTATCGAAGGTACGAGAAATATTACCTGAGTACATGCAAATTGAATATCCTACTCTTATTACCTTCCTAGAAAAATACTATGATTTCTTAGAGAGCGAGGACAGTAAAGCATTTTCAACTGCGATTCAAGATCTCTTTGTGGTCCGAGATGCATCGCAAGCAGAATTAGAATACTTAGACCTCCTTATTGGTGAGCTCGGTAATGGTCTTACATCATCTGCGTTCTTTAGTCAACCAAGATTAATGACTAAGTTGCTTGCAAGATTCTATCGGTCAAAAGGTAGTCTAGTTTCGGCTGAAGGATTTTTCCGTGGCTTCTATAACCAAGAAGTTACGGTCGAGTATCCAAAGAAACAAATCATGACCATCAATGATAAAGACAATAATTTTCTTTCGCATACAATCGGATATGATTCTCAGAAGTTTATACAAAATAATGCAAGGTTTCAAACGTTTTCAATTCTCTTAAAACTTGGTATCTCAATCGATGAGTACGAGACTCTTTATAAGAAATTTGTGCATCCGGCTGGATTCTATTTTGAGGGTGAGGTTACAGTTCAAGGTGAAGGTGCCGTAGCACTAAGCGGTACCGGAGAAAATCCAATAGCAGAAGAAGAAGTACGGCCTGTTTCAATTGTGAGTTCAGCAGACGCAACGGCAACAGTCGGAATCGATGTTCTTTCTGGTGTAGCTACAGTAGAGGAGTAACGTAATGGCTGATAGTGCAGTAAGAATATCTTTTAATGATCCTATATCAAATTACCAGTCAATCACAATTACTAATCTAAACGAGCTTTATAGATCAAACAAAGAACTTTCGCAAATGAATTCATTTACATTTGATGATAGCGCGAATAATGGTCCTGATCTTTCTTTTACAGTAGAAAAAATGGACGCATCAATGTTTACTCGTTATCTCAGTGACTCGATTTTTTGATATAAATAAAACTATAAATTTTTTGTGGGTGTGTAATGGCAAGACAAAATATCAACACAGGATCGGTCGCGAATGACGGAACCGGAGATACCCTTAGGCAAGCTGGTCAAAAGATAAACGACAGCTTTATAGAGATCTACCAGTTACTTGGTGGAGATAGTGATACTTTAGCAAGTAAAATATCTCTTAATGATAGCGCGATTGTGTTTAATAACGGTGCTTTTGATACAATACTTGAGCATGCTGGATCTAGTACTAATAGAACTATCACATTACCTAATGCATCTGGTAATGTTGTATTAGATGCTGCAACACAGACACTAACAAACAAAACCCTGACTACACCTACATTATCAACTCCAACCATAACTACTGCTATTAATGGTGCAGGTGGTGATGAAATTATTGAGTTCGATGACCAAGGCGCATCGTCTGTCAATCATATAAAAGTGTCTAATGCAACTACCGGGAACCCTGCCGAGATTGAAGCTGCTGGGGATGATACAAATATAAATCTTAGTATATTTGGAAAAGGAACAGGTTCGGTTGCTCTTAAAACAACTGCTTACACTGCTGCAGAAATGACAGCTGATGGAGATGTCCCAACATCAGTTTCCTATATTATAGGTAATAAAGGAACTGCATTAGCTGCAGCATTACTAGACGGAACGACACAGGGTGAATATAAGATATTTACAAATAAAGGTGCTGGTGCCATGACTGTTACCCCTACTAATTTTGCTCAGGGAACATCATTTGCACTTGCTCAGTTTGACGGATGCACATGTATCTGGGATGATTCAAACTGGTATTTAATCGGAAACCAAGGTGAAGTCACAATAGCTTAATAGGAAATAAATATGGCCGCAATAGTATCGGACTTTCTTAAACAAAAATTAGTGAACTATCTCTATGATGAGATCACTAATAGCACAGATTCAAATGAATATTACATCGGAATTGGTAAATCTGACGTTTATGATTCTGCGACCGATACGACTGTAGATCCAGTACGTACGGATCGCGAGACCCGTCTTGCTCGTTCGAATCTTCAGGCAGTCAAAAAAGTTTCATTAGTGTCATTTGCTGCAGCAAGAACAAATTGGTCAGCTGGAACGATTTATCCTGCGTGGTCTGATTCTCGTGTAGGTATCCCGTCAATTGCTCACTATGCATTTACGGAAGATAATCACGTTTATCTGTGTTTAAGACAAGGTACTAATGCAACTGGTACTGCGGTTGCATCAACTGTGAAACCAAACTATACAACGGCCGGTGTAGATAAACATAAGGCGTTTGCAACGGCAGACGGGTATATCTGGAAGTATTTGTATGAGATCGATGCAACTGCATCAAGCAACTTCTTATCATCTAATTTCTTACCTACTCAGTTCTCTGTATTAACAGACAGTAGCGGTGATAATACATTAACAAATGCTAGAAGATTCCAGGCAGCAGTAAGAGAAAATGCAATTGGCGGTCAGATACCTTCAACAATTGTTCAAGCTGGAGGAAGTGGTTATACATCTGCGCCGACTGTTACGATTAGCGGCAACGGATCAAATGCTGCAGCCACTGCAACTATATCTGGTGGCCAGGTTGTAAAGGTTGAGATGAACAATGAGTCAGCTGCTTTTGGTAGTGGATACGATTATGCATCTATTACCCTTAGTGGTGGCGGTGGAAGTGATGCGATAGTGCGACCTGTGATTGGTCCTTCTCGCGGATTTGGCTTTGATGCAATAGAAGATATGAAGTCATCGTCAGTCATGTGTGTTGCAAAAGTAGCTGGCGCAGAAGGTGATAATTTTGTTGTTGGCCAAGATTTTAGACAAATTGTTTTGATGCGTAATATCGAGAAGGGTGATAGCGCATCGGTCGATTCAGCTCACTTTACTGGGACAACAGCAAATGCCCTAAGATTTGTAACTCTATCAGCTCTTACAACACCGTTTACTAAAGATAACAAAATTGTTGGAGCTACGAGTGGAGCAGAGGCATTCATTGACAATACAGATAGTAATGGCTCAGGCACTGAACAAGTGTTTTATCATCAGAATGAGACAACTGGATTTAAGACTTTCCAAGATGGAGAGAATTTAACTGAGACTGGAGGAAGCGGTGCAGGCACAATTGACAGTGCTTCTCCTAACTTCACTATAGATACGTTTAGCGGAGATGTTCTATATGTTGAGAACAGAGCTTCTATAACAAGATCAGCGAATCAAACTGAAGACATTAAAATTATTATCACCGTTTAAGGTTTAAATATATGGCTACTACTGTACAAAAAAATACATTTTCAACTACTTATAAGGATGATTTTAAAGATAGCGATAACTTTTACCGCATTCTTTTTAATGCTGGTAGAGCCCTACAAGCTAGAGAATTGACGCAATCTCAGACGATTATTCAAAAAGAAATTGAAAAATTTGGATCTAATATATTCAAAGAAGGTGGTGTAGTCAGATCTGGTAATGTTACACTTAACGCTCAAGCCGAGTTTATTAAGCTTGACGCACTTCCAAGTGGTGTATCGCTAACCGATCTTCCAGGAAAAGTATTAACTTCAACTGACGCCGCGGCAATCAAAGTTGAAGTATTAGAAGCAATCGCAGCATCTGGTAGTGATCCGGTTACAATATATGTTAAGTATTTAGACACCTCTTCTGGAACAGCTAGTGCCTCACCCATTCGTGTGAGTAATGCCACTCAATTACAGAATGCTACTCTAGCAGGTAATCTAACAGTTGCTAGTTCTGCAGCGACTGGTCGAGGGACAAAAATTTCAGTTGATAATGGTGACTACTTTGTTCAGGGTCACTTTGTCTTTGTTGATCGTCAATCTATCTTTGTAAACAAGTATTCATCTACCCCATCCGAAATTATTGGATTCAAGATTGTTGAAGAAGTAATTAGTACAGATGATAATACTGCACTTTTTGATAATCAAGGGGCAGTTCCAAACATCGCAGCTCCTGGTGCGGATCGCTACAGAATCAGATTAGTACTAACAAAGAAGTCAGATATAACAGCCTCTGATAATTTTGTTTATTTGATAAAGATAGTAAACGGCGTAATTGTCGACGAATCATCTTCTGATGATGCTTATAATCGAATCAACGATTTATTAGCGCTAAGAACAAAAGAAGAATCAGGTGATTACGTTGTTGAGCCATTCACAGCTAAGTTTGATAATCTCAATGATTCAAATCTTGAGTTAGACGTATCATCCGGAGTTGCTTATGTTGACGGATACAGACTTGATATCCCGACTAAAAAAATTACAGTACCGAAGGCAAGAGATACTATTACTCTTTCAAATCAGGTAGTCATCGCAAAATACGGTAATTACATCATAGGTAATGCGTCTACTAATAAAGGTCTTCCTAACGTCACGACAAATGAATTAGTTAATTTAAGATCAGCTGCTACTCATGGTGGATCGACTATTGGTACCGCAAGGGTTCGTGCCATTGAAGAAGATGCTGGAAGTAATAACTATAGATATTATTTAATCGATATTCAGATGAATGCTGGATCTTCATTTTCATCTGTTAGATCGTTTGGCACTAGCGTTACTAATTATACAGATGTTGTCCTTGAGGGTGGAAATGCTGTACTCAAAGAGACGTCAAATAATTCACTGTTATTTAAACTTCCTGGTGAAAACCCAACCATAACAGGCATTCCTGACACAACTCTTACAGTTCAAAGACGATATGCATTTAGTGATCAAAGCTCAGGTGTAAAAGTTTTAGCTGTCGATGCGCCTTCTGAATACGATGATGGTGTGTTCACACAGGTATCAGACTGGATTATATCAGAAGTTGACAGTGCAATTAATGGTGATCACGCTACTCCAACATTTGCTCTTGGACTAACTAATGACTCAGTCACTATTAGTAACCTAGTTGACACTAAATCATATGAGTTAATAGCGTATGCTTCTATCACTGGAACTCATTCTGTTAAATCTAAGCAAACAACTAGTGTCACTAAGCTCTGGCCGGACTCTGCAGACTCAGATGGAAATGGGCTCAAGTATATAGATCTAGGTCAACCTGATATTCTTACCGTTGCGTCTATTACGGCGGACTCAGCAAACGGCCCAAGTCTTGCATCAAACTTTACAGTTGATAATGGTCAACGTGATAATTTCTACGCGCTCGGAAGAGTAATTGCAAAGGGAGGTACCTCAATACCTTCTGGCCAGATACGAGTTGGATTTACTCATTTTACTATTAGCACACAAGGTGATTATTTTTCAGCTAAATCATATAGCTCAGCAATTTCTTATGATAGCATTCCAAGTCACAGGAAAAACGATGGAGAAATTGTTTCACTAAGAGATGTCCTAGATTTTAGACCATATCAAACGTCTGCTGGAGCATACAGTACGACAGCTGGATATCATCATCTTCCGCAGACAACTGGTGCAATCACAGCAAATAGTATTGTTTACTATCTACCTAGAAGCGACAGACTCGTTGCAAGCGTATCAAATTCAAGAGATGGCAGAATTGGTGCTGGTGATGTTAAAGTAATACGTGGTGTATCTTCAACAAATCCTGAATTACCGGAAATTCCAACTGGCTCAATACCACTTTATGATATAAACTTGAATGCATACACGTTTAGTCCTACTGATCTGACAACTTCGGTTTATGATAATCGAAGATTTACGATGAAGGATATTTCCCGTCTTGAAAGGCGCATAGATGATTTGAAAGAGCTTACAACATTAAGTTTACTTGAGACAAACACTTCAACGCTAACCGTTATTGATTCTGCAGGTCTTCAGAGAACTAAGGCTGGGTTCATCGCAGATGCATTTTCCAACTATGACTTCTCTGATACTGATAGAGATGAGTATAGAGCAGCAATTGATGCAACAGAAAATGTGTTATCGCCAGAAATTTGGCCTAACAATGTTAGATTGTTCTTTGATTCAGCCACTAGTTTCACTGCTAATGGAAATAAAGGATCTCGTAAAGGTGATCTACTTATGTTACCGATAGATTCTGATGTGTCTATCATCAATCAGGATCTTGCAACCGAAGCATTAAATGTAAATCCATTTGCTGTAATTACGCAACTAGGACATACTGATTTATCTCCTGCATCTGATACATGGGTTGAAATAAAATACGATCCAGATAGAATTATTGATGGCGGAACAGTAACCAGAAACGTAGGAAGACGGCGTGTTAGGAACCTTGATGCATGGAGAGGTTCTTGGTTTGGTCAAAATCAGTCAGCTAGCAATACACAACAAAGAGTCATTGATGGCATTCAGGTTGTCACCGGAAGTAGAGTAATTAGAAGAACAGTTGGTGAAAGAGTACTTGACATCGAGATACTACCTTTCATGAGGTCAGTAAAAGTTGAATTCAGATCACAAGGGTTAAGGCCGAAGACACGATACTTCCCGTATTTTGGTGGAGTAGCTATTGATGACTTTACTCGACAGAATTCAGGTAATGCCTTTACTCGATTTGCATCGAATAATTCATCAAACGGCAACCTGTACACAAATGCGACTGCACATCCTGATGGATCGACAAATCTATTCTCTGATTCTGCAGGAACACTTACTGGATCATTCATCATTCCTAGTACGAATAGCCTAAGATTTAGAACTGGTCGACAGCAATTTAAACTTTTAGATATCTCGGTTAACAACGATAACGACGCAGTAAGTCGATCAGTAGCTACATTTACATCTAGCGGAGTACTCGAAACAAGACAACGAACTATAAGATCTACTCGAGTACTTGATATAGCTACAATAGTAGAGCGAGAGCTGCGATCTGACGATAACGATCACGATCCATTAGCACAGTCATTCCGAATCGATCAATTCGAGCATCCAAACGGTTTATTCTTATCAAAAGCAAGAGTTTACTTTAAGACAAAGAGTACGACTGGTGTTCCTGTTCAGGTTCAGATTAGAACTGTAGAAAATGGTGTTCCTACTGGTAGAGCAATGCCTGGTGCGGTGAAGTTCTTGAGCCCTTCAGAAGTCAATGTTCCTTCAGATCTAACAGAGAATGCTGGATTACTTGGTCGAATCAGATCATCAGGGACTGACTTTGAATTTGAGGAACCAATTTTCCTTGCACCTGGTGTACAATATGCAGTTGTCATTCTTGCTGAGTCAACAGAATACCAAGCATACGTCGCAAAAACTTATGATTTTGTGATTGGTACAACGGCTTCAAGAATTGCAAAACAACCGACACTAGGATCGTTATTCTTATCCCAAAACTCTACAACGTGGACACCAGATCAAGAGCGTGATCTTATGTTCCAATTGTTTAGGGCACAGTTTGCTTCTTCATCAACTATAACAGCTAATAATGCTCCGATGCCAAACTACTTGTTAGAGACAGATCCTTTCCAGATGGATTCTGGATCTGCCGTGATAAAGGTATTCCATGACGGCCACGGATTTTCTAAGAACGATAAGGTTGATGTAAGCGGGTTAACATCTGGAACTCGATATGCAGGAATCTTAGGATCGTCTCTGAATGGAACTAGAGACGTTGTGAATGTCGATCATACTGGCTTTACATTCACAGCAGATTCAAGTGCTACTGCGACAATTAGAACTGGTGGAACCACTGCGACTGTATCGCAGAATGCAATGATTAACAGTTTCTTCCCAATGGTAACTAATATATTACCTGAGAGTACTACGTTGAGCACTGCTATTAAATTAACGGGTGGAGATTTATCGTATGCTGGTTCACGAAATACTAGTCCTGCGTTTACGAAAGATACAAGCTTCACTACGATATCGTTAAATGAACTTAACTTTACTGAGGATCCAAAGGTAATTTTAAGTGACTCGAATGAAACAACTAGGATCTCCGGCGCTAAATCGCTGACCATGCAATTTACGCTTGGTACGACCGACGATCGTGTTTCTCCTGTTCTTGACTTCCAAAGAGCTTCGATCACAACCTTCGAGAATGTCATCGACAAACAAGATTCTGCTGCGACTTCTGGATTCAATATTCCTCTGTCATTTGTTGCAGAGACACATCCAACAGATGGATCTTCTGCAGCTAAACATATTACAAAGATCGTGACACTTGAAGAGCCTGCAGTCGGACTGAAGATTTTATTCGCTGCTAATAGACCTTCAACTGCAGACTTTGAGGTATACTATAAGATAGGAACTGCGGACGAAGTACTAGATGATAAGAACTGGGTTTATATTGAAAAAGAAAATACAGTTCCTGCTGATAATACTAGAGGCGTGTTCAGAGAATATGAGTATCTTGCAGGCGGCATAGTTGGTAACTTAGATAACTTCACGCAGTATCAAGTGAAGATTGTGATGAACACAACTAACTCATCAAGAGAGCCCAGGATAAAAGATCTGAGAGCAATCGCTTTGGTGACATAATGAGATACGCTAATGTGAAAGGACAACCTGGGTTGATGAAGGATACTATCTCAGGTGCGGTGCTAAATATAAATAAAAATGAAATTGCTCAAGCACGACAGAGAAAAAAATTATGGCTTGAGGAAAAAGAGAGATCTGACAAACTCGAGACTGATGTATATAAATTAAAGAAGGACATGGATGAGATTAAGACTCTCCTACATAAAATTTTAGAGGTAACAGATGGCCGTAACAACGATTAATCTATCGGATCCAGTATCTACACTGGTTACCAAAACAAATACGATATCCACTGATCTCGGAGATGTCTCTACACTTGTTACTGGTGATGCTAATGTTGTTGCTGCAATTAATAACGTAAGGAATATCGTTAGCCGCTTTGATGATTCTGCAGAAATTATTGCCCTCGCTCGCGAAGGAACCGGCATTCAATCACAGCTAAATATTGATGCAGCAGATTCTCACACTGGTTTCTCTTTGTCGTATGATTCTGCATCTGGTACAATTTCGTTTAATAGCAAATATCCATTCAGTGCAGGATCTGGACTTGACTACGATTCTTCTGGTAAATACAATATTAGTTTACTTGGTGTGACTAATGATATGATGGCAAATAATACTCTGACCTCATCTAAGTTTAACTCAGCAGTGTCATTACAGATTCTTGATTCAGACGGAACAGTCTTAAAAACATTATTTAGTCCAGGTTCGTAATTATGGCCGTGGTTTATCCGCTCTACTACAGTTCTGGAAATCTAAGAAAGGTTTCCCCGTCTCAGCTATCTGATCAGCAAGACTATGGAACTATATTATGGGGAAAGGCAGCTTATCGTTCAGTTAATTTATCTCATGTAGGTAGTAGCGGTGCATTAAGGAGAATGTTAGATACTCGTGATGAAGCTGGTGATCGAGGTAATGAAGCTAACGCTGTAAACAGCACAAGCTTTTCAAACAACACTCCTGATAATGTAACTGATGCAGGTGCTAGTACTACATATGATCATATCGATCGTACTTTAGATAGCTCATTCTCTACAGATGGATTAAATTATCCAGTATATAGAAATTCTGATGGTAATCTACAAATTATGACTCGCAGTGACGTCAGAGATACATATATAGATCAGATTGTTGATAACTTAGTAAGTAGCACCGAGAGAGGTGGTCAGTATAGAATATCAACTAATCCAACATCGCTTGCAAATCATACTCTTATGAGCAGTAGTCCGGTTTTTGTCGACAAGCGATTTGATAAATCAATTCATGGTGGAGTTACAAGTACTACACAGATGGATCTCTTGCCATTGTCTAGTGTTGATAAGCCGAGTGCAGCTATTGAATCTTACTATCTTTACAGACGTGATGAACAAACTGCAGGCTCATTTCTGTATCCTTTATACTGGACAGGGTCTAATTTAAGAATGTATTCTCCTGCAGAATGGGAAAATTTTTTAGGAACTCAACTTGCAGTAGCTGCTTATGGCGGGACTGGATATAGAATCAGATACCAGGTAGCTGCATCTGGAGAAGATGCCGATACATTTCCTACTAACTTGAAACAGGCTATAATGGGTACAGCGATGGTTGATACAACGCTAGCGTCATCAGTCAGAATCAATGACCAGGATGCTGATAACTACAGATCTGCAAAACTACCGACTGGTGCTTCTGAAACAGAAACAACATATACTTTGCAAATTTACAGGGTTTAACATGGACAATAATCATACTTTTATCACTGCAAGATTTACTAACAATGATAGGACCACTATCCAAGTAAAATGGCAAGATAAGAATGACGAAACTGTTTTTCGAAATACTTACGTAGTGGTTGAAGAAAATAATGCTCAATATAAAGAACTTCTAGAGTTGATATCTGAGGATCAGCTTCATGAAAATACCGCTTTATTTTGGCGTAATGAAAAAGAAGAATATGATCAATTACTCGTAAACATTGCGAAACAGTCTGGTGATTGGGTTGATGTAAACGATGATGCTAGATTCTTAGAAAGGTTAGTTGTTCTTCTCGCAAAGAATGAATCAGAGATTGATAATGAAGAAATTTTTAAATTCAAACTTGCAGTATTCGATCATCCAAAAGTAGCTGATTCTAAGAATAGAAAATTAAAAGCATCTTTGCGCAAAGCAAAAACATACATAGAGGTAGTACAATTACTATCGGAATTCTAAATGAAAAACATATTATGTGTAAAGTGGGGTGACAAATATGATGACTACGTTGAAATACTTAAAAAGCAAGTAGAGAATCATTGTTCTCTCGATTACAAGTTCTATTGCCTTACAGATAAGCCAGAACGAGAATACGATATTCAGCTTCCTACCCATTGGGATTCATACTACATTCCAAAAAAGAATGCATTCTGGGCTTATCGAAAATTCTATATGTTTAATGAAGATCTATTTCCGCAGTTAGACGGTGACGAGTTCTTGTTTTTTGATCTTGATATTCTAATACATAGCTCAATCAATCGACTCTTTGACCTTCATACCGCAAGACCCTGGATTGTTAGAGGCTGGTGGAATGATATCGAAAACTGCCGTAAAAACTTTGGTAGATTAAAATCGACTCCGCTCAACTCATCTGTCATTCGTTGGAATCGTGGTCAGTTAAAACCTGTGTACGACCATATTGAACAACATAAAGATGTTGTATTCTTCTCGTATCCCACAATAGATAATTATCTCAATCATTTCTGGTATAATATCTGGGAAGAAAAGGAATCTTTCTTCTGGGGATTTAAGCCTGGGCTTATCTATTCATGGTATAAAGGAAATGTACATCCACATGACATGGATACACATACATTAAGAAATGACCATATGATTTGTTTATTTAATAATTCATCAAATGGTGATGGTGAGCATATGTATCAAATTGACGAGATAAAGGATTTATGGCTGAATATGTAAAGCTAACACCCGAGATGTGTAACAATTGGTCAAGAACTTTTGACTGGGTATCACGGAATAAACCTTTGATCATGACTAGATTAGTTAATAGTACAACGGTATCTCAAGCACAAAGTAAGTTATGGCTAATAACTGAGCTTGCAAAGTTAGGTAGTGTGGTTAATGACGTAGGTATTCTTGGCGGATGGTTTGCTCATATGATAGTACCGCTATTAGTAGATGAGTTAAATGTAGAGAAGATTATTAATTATGAGATTGATTCTGAAGCAAACAAGATTAGCACCAAGTTTAATAGAAGATTTAAAGACGACGGAGTGTATGGCATAAGCAATAGGAATGTTGTAACACAATCGCTTCCTAAGTATCATAAGCATGACACTATAATTAACACGTCTTGTGAGCACATGTTTCCTATGTGGAAGTTCAGAGAAATAAATTCACACCTCAACGACGTACTTTATGTTCTTCAGTCAACAGACGATGATCAATATGATGATCATATCAATTGTGTCTCGTCTTCAGATGAGTTAGCTGATCAGGCAATGTTAACAGATGTATACTACTCTGGGAGCAAGGTGCTTGATAACGGTATGACTCGGTTTTTGGTAATAGGCAGATGACCAAGCTATCATCTGATAATATAGCTTATATCGGAGATCGAGCATACAGCGATCTAAAAAGAGCTCTTGTGTATTGGCAACCGAATAAGTATTGTAACTATGAGTGCTCTTACTGCTGGCCGTCATCACATACTAAAATTAAAGATTTTGATGACGCACAAAAATCATATAAAACAATTGATGATCTTTGTAACCAATTTTACGATAGAGGAATTGATAAAATAAACTGGGGCTGGTCTGGAGGTGAGCCAACATTTCATCCTAACTTTTTAGACATGCAAGAGAGAATATTACGTCGTCAAGATGATTTTAGAATGACTTTTAATATAACAAGTAATATATCTCAAAGCATAAAATGGTGGGAAAAATTTGTAGAGAAAACTAGTGGATACAAGGTTAGGGCTATTGCTGCTTCATTACATCAAGAATACGTACATACTGATAAACAGATAAAACGCTTTCATGAAACAGCTGATTTTATAAGAAGCGCTGGAATAACTATTACTATTAACCAAGTAATGGATATTGATTTATTTGAGGATCAGTTAGAGTTGTTGAATATGTTTATAGAGGATGGATTCAACGTAAACTCTAAGATTAATACAATTGAAAATCAGATGTACCATAAGTATGGAGATGGAAAAACTGGATATACTCAAGAACAGTTAGACTACATGATAAACTCAAATAAGAGATATCACGACATTGGGCGATGTTTAGTTAAGACATTTGACGGAGAAGAACACTGGTTTGATACTACAGAGAGATTGAAGCCTTTACAACTATATCATGATTTAAATGATTGGATGTGTACCGCTGGATATATTTCAGCTGTAATCAAACAAGGAAAAATAAGACGTGGAGTCGGTGGATGTCGACATGATGTAATAGGTAAGTTGGGTGATGACTTTAAATTATTTGATGAACCAAAGAAATGCACTGCCAAAGAAAGTCAATCTTGCTCATGTGTAGCAGATCTTAAATTACCAAAATGGAGAGCTAAGGATAGTAATATCATTGCTAAAGAATAGTGAAACTTACGGCCCAAAATAAAACAATTGACTTCTTTGAGTTTGATACGTCAGAATTTGATAGAGTTTTTCTTGCACTATCTGGTGGAACAGACTCTGCAATGTTACTGTATCTTACGTGTATAGAGAAGCCAGACTGGAAGATTGTGTGTCATACTGGAATTGATAAACACAAAGATCCGTGGGTTGGTGAATATGCAGCTGAGATAGTTGATTTTATGCAGAAAAAGTTTCCACATGTGGATATAGTTCACGAGCAATATAAGTTTAATAGTCTAGATCCTTTATGGCTATATCGCGCAGAACAAGATTGGAATGCTCATCCGAATAAAGAGATATTACCGACTATACAAGGGCACTCAAAAGCTGTTGCAGCTAAACCTCATAAACACGAACTTAGAAAGAAATATGATATTAAGTTATCGATGCATGCGATTACTGCAAATCCTCCCGTTGAAGTTCAGAAAGAATTTGGATTCCTTGATGTTGCAGAGCCAAGACGAAACTTAGTATACGATGAATTTGACTGGAAAAAGAGCGGGAAGCTTCATTACACGCCGTTTATAAATGTAGATAAAAGATTTATAGCAGAGCTGTATAAGCAACACGATCTATTGAATGATCTATTTCTTTTAACTCGTTCATGTATTGGATTTGAAAAGGAAACAGACTATTTTACTAGACCTTGTGAAGAATGTTTCTGGTGTCATGAAAAAATGTGGGCATTTGGAACATATGACCCAGTCTAAGGAAGTACACCACAAGGCAAGTAATACGTATCATTCTATAAAAGATGACATGTATTTAAAAAGAGTTACTTGGAACTTCCCTGATAATTGGTTCGAAACATATCAAAAGATTCATGAATTTGAACCTAGGATTATTGAAATATATGGTTTACACGATAAAACGCTATATATGAGAAAATTAGAAGGTCAAATACTTGAGTCGTGTATTACAGAAAAATATTATTCTCAAATGATAGATATATTGAATAATATATTTATTTTTAATAAAAATAATAACCCTAAGTTTTATCATAGAGATGCTCAAATTAGAAACTTTATGGTAGAAGATGGAATAGTTTATCTTATCGATCCGGACTCTTTTGTATTTTACTATGAATAATATCACAATAGGATCAAAATACAATGAAGATTATAGCAGTTAGAATTGGTGATCGATACGGCCCAGAGTATGAGACCTACCTAGAGTCTAAATTACCTGAGTATGAGTTTATTTGGATTCGTAAACCAATACGTGACGATGTCGTTCTTCAATGGAATAAGATGTACGGTATGTCACTTGATATTGACGAGCCAGTTTGTGTCATGGATATTGACGTTCTTCTAATCAATGATTATAAAAAGATATTTGAGTATCCAATCAAGCGCGGTGAGTTTGTCGCGATGCCTGGATGGTGGAGAGATACCAATCAAGACAAGTACAAAATCAACGGAGGGTTTTTTAAATACTATCCTCAAGACTGCCGATACATCTACGACGAGTTCATGTCTAATACTGAGAAGTGGCAAAGATATTACATTGATAACGGCATAACCACTGGCCCTGTTAATGGTGAACAATACTTTGTCGAGGATCATGTCAAACAAAAACTAAAACTCAAACTACTACCGAATGCATGGTTCACTCGATGGGTAGCACAAGAAAGTACTGAGATGACGGCTAAGCAATATAAGCGGTGGCAGTACGAGATCACAGAGAAGTATCAGCAAGCATCAGGTAATGATTATATCTTCATGGGTGACTTTCATGAGGATATTAAGTTTGTTCACTTTACTCACATGATTAATCGCCCAGATAAGTGGTCTTACTATTCTCAATTCGTATAAATAATAACATAATAAAGGCAGGGGCAATTTCGTCCGACAAAGAAATCACCGAGGTATTTCATGGCCACTTACGAAGAATTCACCATAGATCAGGGTGCAGACGTCGCTATACAACTAGAGTGTGTCGACATCCAAGGTGCAAAGAAAGATCTAACTAATCACTCAGTCGCAGCTAAGATGAAGAAGAACTACAATAGTAGTGACTCTGATACGACAACCTTTACTACACTCGTTGCAAGTCCCGCAACAGATGGTGTTATTACTCTGAGTTTAACTAACACTCAAACTGATGCATTGAAAGCAGGTCGATACGTTTATGACGTAGAAATCTCATATGCAGATTCAGCAGCAAATACGATTGTAGAAAGGATTTTAGAGGGTAGAATCCAAGTCAGTCCTTCTGTGACAAAGTGAGGTAGATCATGTCAAAGATTACCTTATCCGGAAGAACGATTGGCTCTGTTCAGGTTACCTCTACAGATAGAACGACCATTGTCAAAACTATCACTGTTGGCACTCCAATTCGATCTGTCATCGGAGCAGGATCTACATTTGATGGTCTTAATGATGTAACAATATCAGGCGCATCGAATAACGACTTCATTCAGTTTGACTCATCCGCACAAAAATTCGTAAATAGATCTGCACCTGTTTTCACTACGATAGCTAGTAGTCTTATCCCATCAGCTGATAGTACGCATGACCTCGGATCCGCTGCAGCAAAATGGAGAGATTTATATCTAAGCGGTAGTACTCTGAACCTTGGCGATCTTGCAATCAAGGATCAGTCAGGTACTTTCTCTGTTGAAGATCAACTCGGTGCACCGGTTGGTTTTGACCTTACTGGATCTCAAAGTCAGATTAGAAGTTTCTTCAGTAGTGGTGGTGATATCACCTATGATAGTTCTACAGGTCGATTCTCGATCGACGTCGAAGCAACTTATTCGAAAGCAAACTTTGACTCTGATTTCAATACGGCTCTTGACGAGGCATCACTTGGTGGTGCAGGTCTTTCATACAATAGTTCTACAAATACTCTGAGTATCACAAACACCGGAGTTGACTCTGCAGTATATGGATCAGCGACACAGATTCCAGTCCTCACAGTTAATGCTCAAGGTCAGATTGATTCCGCCGGAACCGTTAGTGTTGCTGGTGTATCTTCTACTTCATTCGATAGCGCATCTAGAATTTTTACAATAAACACTGCAGACGGTGGTTCATTTGCCACAATGATTGCTACTCGCGATGGAGAAGCGGGAACATACGGATCTGCAACCCAAATTCCGGTTTTAACAATCAATGCATTTGGTCAGGTTGACTCAATTGGCACAACAAGTGTTGCTGGTGTGTCAAGCACATCATACGATTCAGCTACTGGTGTCTTTACGATCAATACTGCAGATGGCAACTCTTTTGCAACTACATTCCATGACTCAGATGATAGAATTTCGGAGATCCGTGGTGCCTTAAGTGCAGGCGGTGATTTAAGTTATAATTCTGCTACTGGTCAATTTACGTTTGATGTCGAACAAGTATACACTAAGGCAAATTTTGACAGTGACTTGGGAGATGCGTCAACCTCAAACTTACCAGAGGGCACGAATCTATATTACACGACTGTTCGTGCTGATAGTGCATTTGATGTAAGACTGGCTACAAAGTCAACCAGTAATTTATCGGAAGGCACTAACCTTTATTATACAACTGCTCGTGCCGATTCAGATGCAAAGAATGCCATATCCGGTGGTACAGGTATTACATACAATTCTGCCACAGGAGAGATCACCACAACCGATGGTGATATAGTCCACGACAATTTATCTGGGTTCGTGGCTAATGAACACATTGATCATACAACTGTATCCGTAGTTGCTGGTAAAGGTCTTACTGGTGGTGGAACAATTGCTGCTAATCGTACAATCGATATTGACTCGGCTAATGTGCGTGGAATGTTTTCTGCAACTGATGCAGGCGGTGATGGCAGTTTTTCATACAACAGCGGAACTGGTGCATTTACATATACCGGTCCATCAGCTGCAGAAGTAAAAGCTCACTTTCAACCACTTGACTCATCTGCAAATCCAACCTTTAATCAGGTAAGAGGCCCAGCAGAGTTTATCATTGATCCAGCAGCAATCGGTGATGCAACTGGGACCGTTAAGATTCTTGGTAACCTTCAAGTTGAAGGAACTCAGA
>Ga0181577_10001333_pt1 | contig 19925 bp, 18 predicted proteins | sample 101ome_21_FD_132468 | JGI IMG/M metagenome (GOLD analysis project Ga0181577, IMG submission 132468) | Coastal salt marsh microbial communities from the Groves Creek Marsh, Skidaway Island, Georgia - 101413BT metaG (megahit assembly) | ecosystem: Environmental > Aquatic > Marine > Intertidal...
AATGTAACTACTGGGATCGAACGCTGAAGGTTAAGTACGTGGATTACTCATCTCGATATGGTATTGGACCGAGTGTTATAGAAGATAGAGCCTTGAGTCACGCAAATACTGGAATACAACCAATTTATTCGTTTAAAGTCAAACATGCGTATGACCAATCGGGTATTTTGCTTGTTTATGCGAATGATAATGGAATCATTGATTCTACCTCACAACTCTCTCACTGGACTTCGGCAGATGAAATTGTTATAGTAAATGGCGAAAGAATACACTATACCACTCTATCGGATGCTCTGATCCACCAACCCCCTGCGACGTATAACACATTTGGTAATGAATTTGGACCAATAAGATTTAACGTAAACATACCCGCAACTTGGAATCCTTCATTAGACGAAGATAGACCAAATCAATCTAGTGGTGGAACAAGAAATCTCGTAATATACAACAAGACACTCGCAGAAGATCCGACACGACATCCAGCCGGATCTTTCCGAGCAAACACTACATATCACTTCCAATACTATTATGACGAAGATAAAATAAATCCACCCGAGTATTTTTACTGGGTATTGAGAATCCCTGCGTCAATGGATGCGTATAATGGGGAGTCACTAATCTAATGCCGGATCGAGTCGTTCTCGGAAAAGCCGATGCCAACAGCAATCCGTATTACCATAGAAGCAACAGATTTGGTCTTTTTGTTTCAAAGCCGGGAGCCAATGTTCACAATTGCTCCGATGGTGATTTGATATTTGACAGTTTGGATTATGGAATGTTTCAAACTATCGGAGATGGATATTTAAAAATCCCACAGGCAAAATATAACTTTGGGCTTTTTGGTGAAAAGGGTGTTATTACCGAAGCTAATTGGAACTCTAATCAAGATATACCCGAACTTAATAGTGATACGAGTTGGCTTTTTGATGCTCTAAAATATCTTCAAACTGATCTAAATGACGCAATAGAAGGTCTTTATGAAGATCCTATTGTATATTTTTTACTGGCAAATCCAGCAGGCGGATTTGCTACAAAAACCGTTCCGTTGAATATTGATCCGGGGGCTATCAGAGCCTCTGTGAACAATCCTGATGGATTTGCTACACAACTTAGAAACATAGCAACAGAAGGTAATTATGCCGACTTAAAAACGTATGTTAGATATGGTGAGGTTATAGCTGACGAGCTTTTGAGCATTGGGGATATTTCATCCGAAACATTTGTTAAGACAATGATTCGAGATATATGGAGATTGTATGATGTATTTCCTTTTTTAGCTGAAAATGACGGTCTTTTTGCGGGAACATATAATTTTCCAACTCTTATGGGGAGTAAATATGTGAATGAGTCTATTGACCAAGATATTAGTAGCTTTTTACCTCCACCAGACCGTTTCACTCTTAGAGCGGGTCCAAGAAACTTTGACGAAATTGTTAAACTAAAATCCGATAGAATTTTTTCAGAATTAACAAATGATCCGAATAAAATTATCAATACAACCAGTCCCTCTTATAGTTGGAGTACCTATTATCAAAACTTGTGGAATAATAATATATCCAGCTACAAAGATACATACAATCAAAAGACAGCATACAACCTCACAGCCGGAAATCTTATTAATGGCTCCGCGTATAGAATAACACCAACATATTGGAGAGCGTGGACAGTCAATGGGGGATCAGCATTTACTGAAAAACAAGAAGTTGCTGCCATAGCAAAGTGGGTGAAATATGTTTATATTATCAATTTATTGACAAACAATTTTGGAACTAGTGTGAACGAAGGACTTGTTGGTGCTAATAAACCCTTGTTGGCTAACATAAGAATTTCGGATTCGGTAGTAGGTTCTACAACAATTTTTCAAAGTGATTCTGCTTTTAATAGTTTTGGTATTCTTGATAAAGCAGTTCCTCTTTCCGTTACGAATGATGACTATACTTTGAGAGCGGGTGCCAATCCCACCCAAGGAAATTTATACAATCGTCGGTCTGGGGGAGACACCTTATTACTATCTGATGATCCTAGTCGAAATGGTGTTTATTTATTTTGTGCCAAAACAAAATGCCCATCAACAAAAACTTGGCAACAGATACAGTCTGAACTCAATATCAGCAATTACTCCTATTCATATTGGCAGGACGGTGAAGCAACTTATGATACTGGAATACCTTCCCCAAATGGAACAAATCCTGTGCATGTTTGGTGGAATCCGATAGCAAAAACTGTTTCGGGTTCTACAACTAATCTTCCGATTTTGAATTTGAGAGCAAATCGAATAAAAGAATCCACAAGCAAAAAACGAGGTGTTTCTCTTAGACCCGGTTTGGCAGCTATTCAGGCAAACACATATGTTCAAAATAATAGAATGTATGTTAAGTTTGTTCAACCGTCCACATTAGATGATACTGAGGTTTATTTCAAAATTTATAAAGAAGTGATGTCGATAGCAGGAGCAGCTCTTCAATCAATATCGCCGGGGACTCCTGAAATACCCGCTTCTATTGGTGTTGTTGTTGGTGGTGCTGTTGGTAAAATTGATGAAACTGATACCGCAAATGCGTATGGAGAATCTGTTACTATTTTTAATCAGCCAAAAGGAGTTAGAAGTTTTATTTTCGACATTCGACATACATCTGAGGGTGGCAATAGTATCGTGAATAGAAAATCTTCGGACGGAAGATATTATACTTCAGTATTTCCAGATGATTTTGTGGGAACGAAGTTTTCAAATACAGATCCATTTATATTGTATAGAAATTCGAGTGGTAAAATAGACTACCCACTAAACATCACTCTCAGGATTCCAGCCGGAACGGTTTTGAGTGGCAACTCATTTCACAATCATATCACATGGGATGAGCTTCAAAGAACAGGGACGACAACTGCTCCATATGGTCCGAAAGACACTGCCGGAAGAGTTAGTCGATCCATTTATGCTTGTGTAGACCCATGTATAAAATTAAACATGAACTCTGGAGAATTTTCCAACAATGCCTTGAAAGCATTTTTTGTTTCTATTGAAAACTATGGAACAATGATTGGTGCTGGTGGATGGGGGCAGTATGGGCAGATGTATTTTGATGCTACGAAGTATCAAACTGCTTATCCCGGCGGTGGTGGAGGTGGTGGTGCTGGATACCATCCTCAACTAGCATCCGAGAATCCAAAGGTTGATTGGTTGGGTGCCGATGGTATCACTGCGGAAGATCGTTTGGACGGAAATGGTGATCCGATATTTGTTGGCGGTGTCAATACAACAGAAGAAATTGCTTTGGCGCAAACAGCAGTTTTGACACATTGGAATGGACCCAATAACTATGTTGAATGGGGTATTGGATATTTAGCAAGAGCGGAAACTTATTACACAGGACTTGATGAAATAACATGGAACTCCATTGGACCCGGAAAACCGGGAACAGGATACATGGGAGCAACTGAAACGTATCATACCTCTTTGGACTCTCTTACAAATAGACCATATGGCTTTTCTGAAGAACGATGGTCCAACAATCAGTTTGGAGTTATAACAGACACAAACATCTATGAAAGACTGCCCGGAACCTTCTCGGTTCAAACTGGGAATACAAGATACTTCATTGATGGTTGGGGAAATCCCGGTACATATGGCTCAACTACGATTGGTGGTAAAGGCGGTGGTGAAAAATCTGTTTTGACCTTTGGTTATCCACAGTTTACGCCAGTTGGCTCAAGCAATGTGATAGATACCTTTTCTGGGTCTGGTGGATCTTGTGTGTATGTTTATTCTAATACCGCACAAGAAACTTCTGGTTTGAGTGTTCGCGTAACAAATTACGATGGTGGAATTATGAAAGCGGGAGGCGGTGGTGGATCTGGCGGAATCGGTGTTTCCGGTCTTGGTGGAGGAAAACTCGGAAGACCGGGAAGTTATATCAAATTTTCGCTGTATCCAAATGTTCTTGCTGAATCGGGAAAGGAAGATGTTTGGTCGCAATATAGTAGAAGAGGTGAACCCGGAAGGGTTGTTTGGTGGAACGCTCCAAATGCGGCAAATAATTACTATATACGAAATTACTCGACAACTACAACAGGATCTATTGAGGGAATGGAATATAACTCAACGATTGGTAGTGATGATTATGTATCATATCTTCCAAATGTATCAATTACTCAAAGTGGAACAACCTTCAATCTTTATGGTCGTCGATTATTTTCGAGGTTACTTGTGAATGGACAAATTCAATATCACGAGATGCAAGAACGAACCTATGATGACTATATAAATCAAACCAGTGGTAAGGAATTTGTATAATGGCAATCAAAACCAAGATACATAACATAGACAAGAATGCCAAAAGTGCTGTTATAAGTATATGGGATGGTGATATTTTGATTGTGAATGAAAATAACATCTCAGTTGAGATGGATGACAATGGAAACATTGATGTTGATTGGTTGAGAACATACACGAAATATACAGCATTTCACAAGAGGCTTGTCAGAATATCGCAGAATGAGGATGATCTACTATGAGACAGAACAAGTTTATATCTACCAAAGATCACTTCATATTGATTGCTGCTTCTAACGAAGTGGGTGATGAGCTTTGGGCAGGTAGTCCGGGTAATATTGAAAACTCGCAGACAACAAACACGATCGGGTTTCTTTTGAATGGATCGGTAAACTCTTTTCACAATGTGTCACAAACGGAAGAGGAATGGGAACACTATAAGTCCGGGTCTTCACCTTTGATGTTGATACGAAAAAACTTCACCAATCTTGGTATTGTTTCTACATCGGAGAATACATTGTTTGGTGCTATTCTTGAAAAAGAAAATGTTATGACGAAACAAAACATAGACCTCATACGACAAAACTTGTCGAGCAGCGAACTCAACACTTTGAATAACAATGATTCAGTCGAAGCACAGAGAAAGTGTAAGGTTTATGAAAAACGAGACGTATCAACATTTGATAAGCAGTATAGTGAGTTGGACATAAATATCATTTCAGACTCCGATATTGAAATAGAGGGTGTGTAAATGGCAGATCGAGTATTGCTTGGAAAAAGAAATAAGTCAGATGGGACAGTAGACTATGGTTTATGGGTATCTGATGTAGCAGAAGATGTCACCGATCAAAATATATCTGATTCTGCTTTGTTATTCGATTCCTCAAGACGCTTAACTTCTCTCCGTGTTCTTCAGTCAGGGACATTTCAAATACAGTGTAAGAAAACATTCATGGGTAAGAAAGGTGCGTTGGAGATTGGTTCGGATGAGCAACTGCGTGCCAATGCGGATTATACTAAACGCTATCCGTTTGAGTTAGATACCGTTCCAGAGTTCGCAGAGTATTATGCCAGTCTTCCCAAGAATGCCAATGTTGCCTTGTATGGTTTTGGTGAAGGAGAGGTTCCGTTTACTGGCAACGCATTCAATCAACAGTATGTTCAAAATGTTTATTGTGACTATGGAACACAAACCATCGAGTTCAATCCACCACTTCCAGATCATATTAAGACGCCATATATCTCGGTGTTTTTTGCTGTTGGAAATTCTTCTGGGCATTTTCATCCTTGGTATGCTAATGTTAATTGTAACGATAGTCAATATGATTGGAGTTATGCCAACAGTCAACAGTGTGTTCACATGGACTCTGCGTGGTTTCGTGGAAAGTGGACATTCCGAGAACGAACGATTGCTCCATTGGGGCATGATGTAAATCGAAAGTTTCCTGAACAGTTAGAAACTCTTGAGGGTGATGATTTTTATCGCTGGGGATCTGGCATGGGTGGATATAGCACTACTTCATCCGATTTACAATATAGGGCTGCGTTTAACGCTGACTCTACTGTCTCGGGCATGAAATTTTATGTTGGTTCTGGTGGTTCATTAAAAGATCCTGCTACAGTCGATCCAAGTTTTAAGTTTGGTGCTTCTGATATTGTAGAAGATGATGAAAGTAGATTCAGTAGATTGCTTTCTCGTTATAATGAAATATCATTCAACGTAGGAGATCGTGATCTACACTCACCATCATCTCTTTGGGGTGGAATGTTGAAATCATTTGCTGGTCTTCAAGGATTGACGTATTTTGCCAATAGCACTCATTTGAAGTTAGATGCCTTTATGACACCAACCCACTCACCAACACCTTTTGAAACGGAGATTGTCAAGGAAAGGATTTCACACACTCCGACAGGAGCCTCTGAATATGACCAGTATGGAAATTATCTGGTAAATAAAAATAGAAAATCTTCTGATCCTACTGGGAAGGTTGCAGGAGCATATGATACAATAAAAAATAAAGCGTTTGATGATGCCTTTGGTGAATCTTATAAAGAGGCTCTTCCCAGAAAGTTCAGAACAAAGTATTGGGATGGATCTCAAACAGAATATGAGTGGTGGCCTATTGGTCATGCGAACGGAGCATTTACCATTGCCAAGCTCCAAACCACGGGTGGAGATGATATAAAAGATCCGGGTCTTAGTCTTGCCTCCGAATACGCTCAACAAGAGAACAGCCTTTTAGTTGCCGAAAAGAAAATACCTAACAAATATCAGTTAGGAACTATTCCTGATGCGACAACAATCCCTGATGCGTTTGGAGAGTCCGACCCCGTGACATATAATTTTGCAGAATATCCCAGAACCAGTGTTGGTGGTAGTCCTTGGTTTGCGGTTGCTCACGGTGACTACACTATTCTAAGAGAACCCGGAAATGATCCGAGACACGAAGGGACTCCATTCATCACAACAGTCAATAAAGGAACGCGATTTCCAAATCAGCTTCCCGATACAGAAGCAAAAGGTTATCCACCAAACTCACAGTATGAACCGGGTGATGCCTTTTTGAAAACACGAACTTTCCAAGGTCAACCTACGAGCTTGGATTCGTTCTGGAACTCATTCTCAAATAACACCTCTCAGTGGGTTTCTGCGAATACACCTTATGGTGAGTTTTATTATGCCGATGGTGGATATGCTATGGACAACTCGCCATACTATAATTATGGTGGAGCAGATGAAAATAAGGTATATGCGGCAGAAAAGTTTGAATACTCTTCTGGAGGAACCTTAAGAAAATATATTAAAGTGATTCCGTCTGATTGGAACATACAAAGACAATCTTTTGCAAAGCACAATTGGAACGGTGGAAATCCAAAGGCAGGTGTTGGCACCGAAGGGAAACGATTTGGATTTGGTGGTGCTGGATCAGCCGAAGCATTAGGTGGAGAAGGTGAAGGAGTATTCGATACTTATTATGGAAGATACATAGTGTATGATCTTGTTGGAGGCGCTTTGGATGACCTATAATACATTATATGTATATGATGAACAGTCGGGAAAAATACAATATACTATAGACAATGCTGGACCAGACCATATCAAAAATCTTCAAAAAGACAATCTTTCTGTGTATCTTGGACCTGCTGGGTCAAGATTGGTAGGAACCTATGTAAAAAAGGATGATGAGACAGGAGAACCGATTGGTATTTGTCCAGTTGAACACATGTCATTCATACAAATCAACAAACATGTTGCTGTTGCCAATGGTACAGATGAGATTGTTATTTCTGGACTAAAAAAGGGAATGCGTGTCAATATCAACAAAGAACATTCGTATGTCGTAGATGATGAGTCTGGAACAACATTAGAGTTGAGCTGTAATAACTTTTCATACGCTCCACAGCACAATCATATGAGAGTATATTTCAAAGCATATGGTTATCACGACTCTGTTATTTCTGTTCAGTTTGTAGAGGAAGAGTGAAATGAAGTTTCAAAAAGATAATGTAAATATATCATTGACTCAAGAGGATAAAGAGCAAATCCAAAGAGAAAAAGAAGAACTTGAAAGGCAGCTTGAGGAACAGAAAAGGGAGACTGAACGAGTCAAGCAAGAATATATCAGACTCAATCAAGAATATTTTGAGATAGCAGAGAAACTTGAGCATCGTCAAATAGCATATATGCCTATCGACTATCAACTGGATCTTTTATGGCATGACATGAAACGTGGAGTTATCAAAGTCGATCAAAAACGAGAGGACACATGGTTTCAACATGTGAAGAATGTAAAGGATAATATTACTATTGATCGAGAGTGGAGAGAGAAGCTGCCTAAACTTGAGGATGAAATAAAGAAACTCGTAGCGAATAACAACATCGAAATCGTATAAATACTATAGAGTTACATTTCAAATCAGGGGTAATAGATGGCAAGTAGAACCCAAAACTTTGTGGTAGACATTGGATCAGACTTTAGCGCAAATGTGTATGCCTATGCCAACGGATCTGCTACGACACCACTGGATTTAAGTGGTTATACATCTGCGAATGGGCAGGTTAAGCGAAGTTATTATACCGACACCATTTCTGCGACGATCAATGTAGCCATTAGGGAAACCACAAATGGGATTGTAAATTTGTATTTAAATAGAGCAAACACTATACAACTTACACCAAGAAATTATGTTTATGATGTTATGATTACAAACGCTGGTGGGGAACGAAAGCGAATACTCGAAGGAATGATTACGGCAACACCGGGAGTATCACGATAAATGGCAGTTCCAACAACACGAGAGACATTCAAAGATTATATCAAACGCAAGCTCGGTCATCCGGTCATTGAGATCAACATCGACGAAGATCAGATGGAGGATCGCATTGATGATGCGCTTCGCTTCTGGCAAGAGTATCACTTCGATGGCACAGAGAAGCTGTTTGTTTCGCACGCGGTAACTGCTACCGACATTTCTGAAAAGTATTTGGATCTTGGAGCAGATTTAGGCAACTCCATTATTGGAATCAGTCGAATGCTCGCATCATCTGGGCAGACGACCAACATGTTCTCTGTTCGATACCAGATGGCATTCAACGACATTGCCACATACAGCACTCGTGGTGTTCGAGAGATGCAGAACTATTGGATGAGACTGTCACATCTCAACATGGTTCAAGATTTGATTAGCGGCATGAGTAATCTTCGTTTCAATCGCATCACTAACAAAGTCTACATTGATTGGGATTGGAGTGTGGATGTGGCAGAGGGTGACTATATCGTTCTTGAAACCTATCAGAAGGTTGGCGACACAACAGAACTTTGGGGCGATCCATTCCTGAAGGATTATGCGACGGCATTAGTCAAAGAGCAATGGGGAATGAATCTTAGCAAGTTCGAGGGTGTTCAGCTTCCCGGTGGTGTCACACTAAATGGTAGAGCGATCCTTGAAGATGCTCGCACCGAGATCGAACGTCTCAAAGAGCAAATGTCTCTCTCCTACGAGCTTCCTGTAGATTTTTTGGTGGGGTAAGTCATGCCCACGAATCACTACATCAACCAACACTCAAGCTCACCAGAGCAAAATCTTGTTCACGATCTCATCATAGAGAGCATCAAGTTCTATGGTATTGATGTATACTGGATGCCACGAAAGTCATCATCAAGTGCCGATCAAATCTATGGCGAGGATGTGTTGGAAAGCTATGAGTCGGCGTATCTACTTGAAATGTATATCAAAAACGTGGAAGGCTTTGAGGGTCAGGGTGAGTTCCTTTCCAAGTTTGGTCTTGACATTCGTGACCAAATAACACTTACGACATCCATTCGACGATTTGAACAACTCGACTCAGGTTATGTACGACCACGCGAAGGTGATCTGATCTACTTCCCTCTCAATAAGAAGTTATTTGAAATCGAGTTTGTTGAACATGAAAGCATTTTCTATCAGGCAGGAACACTTCCTGTCTATGATCTTCGATGTGAACTCTTTGCCTACAATCAGCAAGTCATCAACACCGGCATTGATGAGATTGACCAGATCGCAGGAACGACTGGACCAAGAGGTCAAGCCTTTACATCCAATGCTTTGGCAGAAGCCAGCACCAAAGAAGAAAACTATGCCATTGAAACTGAAGGCAGACAAATACTGGATTTCGATGAGAACAATCCATTTGGGAGTTTCTAAATCATGTTAGCTGAAGTTTTCTCACATGGACTAATAAGAGATTTTGTTGTTGCGTTTGGCACGCTATTCAAGAATATCAAAATCAATCGTCCGGCTGCGAGCGGTGAAGGAACCAACACGATTGCGATTCCTCTTACCTATGCTCCGAGACAGAGGTATATTGAACGCATCAATGAGGATTTGTCACTCGACAAACCTGTTGCGCTTTCTCTTCCAAGATTGTCGTTTGAAATGGTATCTTTAAATTATGCTCCAGAGAGAAAACTCAACACAATGCAGAGATATTATGGAAGAAAAGATGCCACATCCAACAATGAGATTGCTTCAACCTATTCTCCGGTTCCTTATGACATAAACTTTCAACTTAACTGTTATGTTGAAAATATTGAAGATGGAACACACATCATTGAACAGATTCTACCCTTTTTCACACCAGAGTTCACTGTTAGTTTGAAGAGCGTAACTGATCTTGGAATCAACATGGATCTTCCTGTAGTTTTAAACGCAGTAAATGTTGAAGACAGTTATGAATCAGGGTATGACGAAAGGCGAGTTGTTATTTGGACTCTTGACTTTATTATGAAAGCAGCACTTTTTGGTCCAGTTATAAATTCTGGAATTATCAATAAGATTATGATTAATCTTCATCCAACAACTAATGTATCAGTTACAAACACAAATGAACAGGTTTATATTACACCCGGTCAGTTTGCGAATGGTCTGGCAACAACGAATCCACATTTAAGTATTGATCCAACTTTAATTCAGGCAAATAGCGATTATGGCATCTCTACAAGAATATTTAATGTTGGTCAAAGCTCAAATACGTTTAGATATTGGGATTTCACAGAGTCAGCATATGTTTCAACTATACAGTTTGGGGTAGCAGCAGGAAACAATTCGTATGAGGGTTGGGAAACTTATGAAACAGCCGATGTAGGTGAAGGCGATGCTGTTTTATCTGAGACTGGGCAATCGTTAAAGCATACAATAACACGAGTTTCTGGAGATCCCTATGAAGAGGGGGTTTATTTACAAATATATGCTAACACCACACCAAACTACATTTTCGAGCAATTTTATGGAAAGAACTATCAAGAGGTTTCTATATCATACAAAACAAAACAGACCGTTGGAACAGGTGCTACATTTAATCATTCTGGTAAACTTCGTTGGTTGACAACTGATAGTGCTGAACAAGATTGGACTGATGACTTGGTAACGAGATATGCTGTAGCACCCGTTTCATCGTCTTATAGTGGAATAAGTAATTATGATAATCTTCCTGATGGGTATCAGACCATAACATTTGACCTTTCTTCAAAATCAGATTGGAATGATCGAATTATTACTGCGTTAAGATTTGAATTGATTAACGCACAGTCTTCTAGTGATATGAAAATTGAAACAGACATTAACTACATAAAGATAGCCGTCAAGGAATAGTGAGTTGTTATGGAAAATGAAGATGAAAACATGGAAGTCCTCCCTCCAGAGGAGAAATCTCTTGATGTGCGCCACGAACATCAAGACGAAGACTACGAATACGTTCGTAAAAACCTACAAGACATTATAGAGACTGGTGCTGTCGCACTACAAGGTATTGTCGAACTTGCCGAAAGTTCCGATCATCCTCGTGCCTATGAAGTTGTTGGTCAGATCATGCGTCAACTAGCAGAGACAAACAAAGACTTGATCGAGCTTCAGAAAGACATGAAGAAGATCAAGAACGAGGAGTCTGCCAAGAAGGTCACGCAGAATGCCATCTTCATGGGATCAACTGCCGAACTTCAAAAGTTTCTGCGTGGTCAGGGGCTTGTTAGTCAAAAGATAAAGGATGCCAAACGCGATGAGTGAAGACGCAACCGCATATCTTGGTAATCCGAATCTCAAACCAGCCGGAACCAAGCACAACTTCACAAAACATGAACTTGATGAGTATCTAAAGTGTTCGGAAGATCCTGAGTATTTTATTGAAAACTATATCAAGGTGGTCAGCGTTGACCTTGGTATCATTCCATTTGAACTGTACGATTTTCAACGCACGATGGTCAACACCATACACAATAATCGCTTTTCGATTTTCTGTACGCCCCGACAGGTTGGTAAGTCAACTACTGTTGTTTCATACTTTCTGTGGTATGTTTTATTCAACGAGGATGTGAACATTGCCATTCTTGCCAACAAAGGTTCACTTGCTCGTGACATTCTGAGTCGTCTTCAACTCGCATACGAAAATCTACCCAAGTTTCTTCAGCAGGGTGTGTTGATCTGGAACAAGGGTAACATCGAGCTTGAAAATGGTTCCAAGATTATTGCCTCGTCCACTTCCAGTTCTGCCATTCGTGGTGGAACCTACAACATGATTCTACTCGACGAGTTTGCGTTCGTTCCACCTAACATTGCCGATGAGTTCATGGCATCTGTCTATCCTACCATTTCATCGGGTAAGTCAACCAAGATTGTGGTGGTGTCTACACCTAACGGATTGAACCATTTCTACAAGATGTGGGAAGATGCCAATAGCGGAAAGAACAACTATGTTCCGGTGAGTGTTCATTGGAAAGATGTTCCGGGTCGAGATGACGAATGGAAAGAAGAAACCATTCGCAACATCGGAAGAGAGCGATGGGCACAGGAGTTTGAAGGAGAGTTCGTAGGTGGAACCAACACACTCATCAATGCTGCCTATCTCAAGAATCTCGTGTTCAAGAATCCGATTGAACAAAAGGGTGGCATTGACATATACGAACAACCAAAAGAAGATCATGTGTATGCCATTGGTGTAGATGTTTCTCGTGGTGAGAACCTTGACTACTCGGCATTCTCTGTCTTTGATGCCACCAAGTTTCCTTACAGACACGTTGCCAAATATAGAAGCTCCTCCATATCACCACTATTATATCCAAGTATTATTCAATCAACTGCCAAACAATATAATGATGCCTATGTGTTAGTGGAGACAAATGGTATTGGTCAACAGGTGGCAGATATTCTACATGGCGAGATGGAGTATGAGAACCTTGTGTTGATTACGTCAAAGGGGCGTGCGGGTCAGGTGTTTGATGGTGGATTTGGAAAAGGTTCAACACAGCTTGGTATCACCATGTCCAAGAAGGTGAAGCAGGTTGGATGTTCGACGCTGAAGGATTTGATTGAAAATGAAAAGCTCATCACGAATGACTTTGATACCATATCCGAGATGAGTTCGTTTGTTTCAAAGGGTCAGTCCTATGAAGCTGATGTTGGTTGTCACGACGATCTTGTTATGTCCATGTTGTTATTTGCGTGGTTGACTTCACAACCACACTTCAAAGACATAACAGATATGGATCTGAGAAGACGGTTACTTGATGAGAAAATGCAGGCACTTGAAGACGAGTTGCTACCCTTTGGGTTCATCAGTAATGATGAGGAAACGAGCTTTACAGACGCAGAGGGGCAGGAATGGTTCTATGTGAATAGGCAATGAAAAATGGCTTTTTTATAAATATCAAAGAATAAAGTTATGATTTGGTTTGAAATTATCATATTGCCATATTCCTTAAAAGGAGAAAACACATGCCTTTTCAAGTTTCACCCGGAGTAAATGTATCTGAGATTGACTTGACGACAGTAATTCCTGCCGTTTCAACGAGTGTTGGTGCGTTTGCCGGTCGATTTAATTGGGGTCCAATGCTCAAGTCTTTTTTGATGACTTCTGAAGATGACATGGTTCAGATGTTTGGCGCTCCAGACTCAAATACTGTTGCCGACTTTGCAGCGGCAGCTAACTTTCTTTCTTACACCAGCGCGCTCCGTACTGTTCGAGCCAAAGCTACAGGAAGTTTAAACGCGGCAGACTACGGCGGCGGCAATGGTGCGGAACTCATCGAGAATGATGATGACTGGTTGAGTTTAGGACAACAGGGAACAACTGCTAATGTTGTTTATGCGAAGTATGCTGGTGCGAGAGGAAATGAAATCATCGTGGAAATCTGCGATCATACAGAAAAGTTTGACAACTGGGCAGTAAACACATATTTCAGCGCAGCTCCAAATACAAGTAGCTATGCTCTTAATCGAGATGTTATTCGCGACGAATTACATGTTGCCGTCCTAAATGCGGGGGTAAATGGATTTACTGACACTGCCAATGATGTTCTTGAGATTTACCCCTTCTTATCAAAGGCTTCAGACGGTCTTAATGATTCAAATGAAACTGCTTATTGGAAGGATGTAATCAATCAATCTTCAAGGTATATTCGCATTGGAACTGATACAAAAGTCGATGCTACTTTTGGTAAGACGCTTTCCGAAGTTGTAGACGATCACTCGGGAGCATTTGGAAATGTTGCCGGAGACGGTGTTTTCAGTAGAAAACTATCGGGCGGTTCTGATGGTTATCTTACTGTAGGTGATATGCAAACTGCTTGGGATATTTTTGCGGATACCGAGCAAGAAGACGTTTCTCTATTGGTGACGGGTGCTGGCGGTGCCGGTCTTAGTGAAAACGATCAAGCTAGTGTCAAAGGATATGTTGTCGATCTTGCCACAACTCGAAAGGATTGCGTTGCGTTTATTTCACCCAATAAGTCGGACGTTGTAAATGCGACTTCTGAAGCTACGAAGCTGGATAATCTCACCAATCGAGTTACCGGCTTTAGAAATGCTGCAGCAACTTCTGGTGGTGTAAACAAAAACACGTCATACGCTTTCATGGACACTGGTTGGAAATATCAATACGACAAGTTTACAAAGAGATACCAATGGATTCCTCTAAATGGTGATGTTGCTGGTCTTGTTGCTCGAACAGATCAACAACGTGATGCTTGGTTCAGTCCTGCTGGTTATAATCGTGGTCAAATCAAAAACGTAGCCAGACTTGCTTACAACCCATCAAAGACACATCGAGATGCGCTGTACCTACAGCAATATAATCCCGTTGTTTCTTTCCCCGGACAAGGTACAATTTTGTTTGGTGATAAGACAATGCAAACAAGACCAAGTGCGTTTGATCGGATCAACGTGCGGCGTCTGTTCATTGTGCTTGAGAAGGCAATCGCAACCGCAGCGAAGTTCTCTTTGTTCGAGTTCAACGATGCTTTCACGCGAGCAATGTTCCGAAACATGGTTGAACCATTCCTTAGAGACATTAAGGGTCGAAGAGGCATCACAGACTTTATTGTTATTTGTGATGAAACTAACAACCCCGGAAGTGTAATTGATAGGAATGAGTTTGTGGGAGATATTTACATCAAACCAACTCGTTCAATTAACTTCATTCAGCTAAACTTTGTTGCGGTAGCAACTGGGGTTGAATTCTCTGAAGTTGTTGGTAATTTCTAAGGTTGTCCTTATAAATAGAAATAGGATTAACAAGGAGATAAATAATGCCTTTTTCAATAAATAATTTCAGAGCGCAGCTTACAGGTCAGGCAGCTCGCCCCAACCTGTTTGAAGTCACGATTCCTTTTCCTACCGCAGTTCAAACTGGTGAGGCGGGTCAGAAAATGACGTTCATGTGCAAGGGAGCGCAAATTCCCGGTGTCAATCTTGGTATGGTCGAAGTTCCATATTTCGGTCGTGTCATAAAACTAGCAGGAAATCGAACTTTCGACGAATGGACTACAACAATCATTAACGATGAAGATTTTGCTGTTCACGGTGGCTTGATTAACTGGATGAACGCGATTAATAGTCATGGTGAGAATGACCGTCTTTTGTCTGGCACAGACTATCAAGTTGATGCTCAAGTAGTTCACTATGCCAAAGACGGAAGCATCGCTAAAACCATTACTATGGTCAACTGCTGGCCTTCAGCGGTTGCTGCGATTGATCTTGATTGGAGTTCAAACGATCAGTTGGAAGAGTTCTCAGTCACATGGCAGTATGATTATTGGAAAGCCACTGATAGCGTACATTCCACAACTTAAAGGTCTTACTTTCTGAGAGCATACATAGTATACAACTTTCAGAAAGGTATACACTATGGCAAAGTTCAAAATACTAGGATTTGAGATAGGTAAAGATGAAGAGAAAATGCCTGAAGATAGGCTTCAGGCATTTTCTTTGCCTGAAAACTCAGATGCGTCACTTGAGGTTAGTGGACCTAACGTAACAGGTGGTGCGTATGGAACCTATCTCGACCTTGAGGGAACAGTCAAGAACGAAGTCGAACTAATCACTCGCTATCGTGAAATGGCAATGAATCCTGAAGTTGAACTTGCCATTGACGACATCATCAACGAAGCTGTCATCACAGAGCATGGTCAGGCTCCGGTTTCAATCTCACTTGGAAACGCAGACATTCCAGAGAAAATCAAGAAGCAGATTCTCGAAGAGTTCGACGAGATTCTGCGTCTTCTTGCTTTCAATGAGTATGCCTATGATATTTTCAAGAAGTGGTATGTTGACGGAAGACTATACTACCATGTTATGATTGATGTTCAGAATCCAAAGGAAGGAATCAAAGAACTTCGCTCAATCGACCCACGAAAGATCAAAAAGGTAAGAGAAACAAAAGGTCAGAAACTAACAGGTGACAAGTTGTCTGCTCTTCCAAAGAACACCACCGAGTATTACCTATACTATCCCGGTGGAATCTCGAATCGTGTTGGTGGATTGGGTGGACCTAACACACAGAAAGCACTCAAAATCGCAAAAGACTCGATTTCACACATTCACTCCGGCATTCTTGACGCTGGCAACAAAATGATTCTTGGCAATCTACATAAAGCAATCAAGCCAATGAATCAGCTCAAGATGCTGGAAGATGCGACAGTTATCTATCGTATCTCTCGCGCTCCCGAAAGAAGAATCTTCTATGTTGACGTTGGCAATCTACCCAAGGTCAAGGCAGAACAATATCTTTCCGGTATCATGTCCAAGTTTAAAAATAAAGTGGTCTATGATACCGACACCGGGGAGGTCCGAGATGATCGGAGGCATATGTCGATGCTTGAGGATTTCTGGCTCCCACGAAGAGAAGGTGGTAGAGGAACAGAGATTACCACCCTCCCCGGTGGCACTAACTTAGGTGAGATTGAAGACATCATCTATTTCAAGAAAAAGCTATACAAAGCGTTGGGCGTTCCAGTTTCTCGTCTTGAACCAGAAGGTTCATTTAGTCTTGGTCGAGCAACAGAAATCACAAGAGACGAAGTGAAGTTTGGAAAGTTCGTTAATCGTTTGCGTTATCGGTTTAGCAATCTTTTTGATGATCTACTCGAAAAGCAACTAACACTCAAGGGTATTCTGTCAAAAGAAGACTGGAATGTTCTCAAGACGCTTGTTGAATATAGATTTCGACAGGATTCCCATTTCTCTGAACTCAAGCAACTTGAGGTCATGCGAGACAGAATGGAGATTCTACAGTCTGTTGAAGAGTATGTCGGTAAATACTACTCAAAGAACTGGGTTCGTGCCAACATTCTGAATCAGTCAGAAGAAGAGATTCGCACGATGGATGGTGACATGGCAAATGAGATTGATGATGGAGATGTTGATCCGTTTGAAGATGAGACAAGACAGCTTGATCGACAAAATGCTGGTGTTGGTTCCTTTGCGAAAGATGAACCCGCTGGACCACAACAACCACAACAACGCGAAAGTGTTTCCACATTCAAACGAGTCAAAGGCATTCGTTCAAGGTCGATTCAACTAGCAGAAAATTTTGACGAAGATTTTGATTGATATAAATAAAAGACAACGCTTTATAAGGAGAACATAATGAAAGAAAGAATCCACGCTGCGATTGAAGACGCATTAGGTGAAGATCCCAACAGCTTTGCTGAAAAGATCAATGACGTACTGGCAGCAAAGATGAGTGACGCCTTGATGACAAAGAAAATGGAGATTTCAAATAACTGGCTGAATGACATTGAGCCAGCATCAGAGGAAGAAGAACCATGAAACTAATTTCCGAAATGGTTGATGACGAAAAAATCGAGTTCATCACCGAAGAAAAGAATGGCGAAAAGAGTCACTTCATCAAGGGTGTCTTCATGCAATCTGAGCAGAAGAACCGAAACGGAAGAATCTACCCAAAAAAGACTTTGGGTGAACAGGTCAACAAGTATATCAACAACTATGTAAATCAAAATCGTGCGTTTGGAGAGCTTGGACATCCAGACGGTCCAGTTGTGAATCTTGAGCGCGTTTCTCATATGATTAAGGAACTGCGTGAAGACGGTAATAACTGGGTAGGAAAAGCAAAGATCATGGACACTCCTTATGGAAAGATCGTCAAGAATCTGATTGACGAAGGTGCGAAGTTAGGTGTTTCCTCAAGAGGAATGGGTTCTTTGAAGAATGTGAACGGAACAAACATTGTTCAGGACGACTTTTATCTTGCTACCGCTGCTGACATTGTAGCAGATCCATCTGCTCCAGAAGCCTTCGTTGAGGGTGTTATGGAAGGAAAAGAGTGGGTTTGGGACAATGGAATCATTCGTGAGCAAGAGATTTCGAGGATGAGACGAGAACTACAACAAACTAACCGAAAGAAACTAGAAGAAGCCAAGTTACATCTATTCAAATCCTTTTTGTCAAAATTATAGGATTTATAAATAACATAGAATAAACTGTGGATTTTTCCATTCTTTCTAAGGAGATGGACATAATGGATACGGAACAAAACTTTGTAGACGATACTCTGCTCGACGAAGAGATCGACCAACTAGCGAACGAGATCGCGGCTGAGTTGGAAGCAGAGCTTCTGGAAGCGCAAACAGAGTCACCCAGCAAGCCGGGTGGTGGTGGAACAGGTGATGCTCCCGAGAGTGGAGAAGTCAAGCCTGTTGCTCAACCAAAGGGAAAGCCCCTTTCAAAGAAAAAGGTCAAGGCTGAGGTCAAGACAAAGGGTCAAGGCGACGATCCCTCTGAAGTAGAAGTATATGAGGAAGAGGACGTTGATCTTGAGGATCTTGAGGATCTTGACATTCCCGAGACAAAGCAAGAGATGATTCGATCCATCTTTGAGACTCTGAAGAGTCTTGATAAGGATTCTCTTGCGGGTAACTACTCACGACTCATGGCAGCGATGCTTGACGAAGGAACAGAGGATGTCGAAGAGGATGAAGCCTCCATTCCCGTTCTTGAGCGCAAGACAATCACTGCTGATGACATTGATCTTACAGAAGACCTGAACGCGATCTTCGGAGAGAACGATCTTTCCGAGGAGTTCAAGTCTCAAGTGACTACCATCTTCGAGGCGGCAGTCGTTTCCAAGATCAATGAAGAGATCGAGCTAATCGAGCAAGAGTTCAACACCAAGCTGGAAGAGTCAGTTGTTGAGATTGCCGAGGAACTTACCAACCAGATTGATTCATATCTCGACTATGCCGTAGACAACTGGATGCAAGAGAATGAGCTTGCTGTTGAGCGTGGCATCAAGTCAGAGATTACTGAAGAGTTCATTGGTGGACTCAAGCAACTCTTTGAAGATCATTATATTGATGTTCCAGAGGAGAAGGTTGATCTCGTTGATAGTCTTGCTGATCGAGTTGAGGATCTTGAAGAGAAACTCAATGAAGCAATCGAGACTAACATCGAGCTTAACTCGATTGTTGAAGATTATCAGCGGGATGAGCTTGTCAATGAGGCAACTGCCGAACTAACAAGCATGGAGTCCGAGAAGCTGAGAGGTCTTTCAGAAGGTGTTGGTTTTGAGGATGTTGACCAATACAGACAAGCTCTTGATACGCTCAAGGAAAACTATTTTCCTCGAACGTCCAAGGGTGGTGCCGTACAGCTAGACGAGGAAGCCGAGATTTCTGAGAATGGAATCGTTGAGGAAGCTCCTCGAAATGCTGCGATGGCATCGTATGTCAACGTGCTAAAGCGAACTGTCAAAGAGTAGAAAACTTAACTTTTATAAATACAAATTAGGATACTGTTGAATAACAGAACTGATTCAACAAACTTTTCAAGGAGAACGAAACATGTTGAATGAAGAACTAATCAATAAGTGGCAACCAGTTCTCGATCA
>Ga0181577_10001339_pt1 | contig 19914 bp, 19 predicted proteins | sample 101ome_21_FD_132468 | JGI IMG/M metagenome (GOLD analysis project Ga0181577, IMG submission 132468) | Coastal salt marsh microbial communities from the Groves Creek Marsh, Skidaway Island, Georgia - 101413BT metaG (megahit assembly) | ecosystem: Environmental > Aquatic > Marine > Intertidal...
CCAAGATAAGAAATGCTTTTGACCGTACCACCTACCGTATTCACCTTACCGCGCCCACGGGAAAGGGGTTTAATCTGAATGCGCTCTGGCCTGATCATCACATTGATCTGCTTGCCTTTTTGAAACTGAGATTGAGAGAAAATATTCAAACCTTTAATGCCGCATTCCAGATCAACACAAAGTTTGACTTGGTCTTTTGCCGCTGCTTTGGCTTTCGAAGCTTTGACCTTTGAAGCTTTGGCCGGTGACTTTTCTGGGCCGGTAACCTTAGCTTTGAGGATGTTGGCCTCACCAATAAAATTAGCAACAAAGATGTTTGTGGGATTGTCGTAGATTTCTTTCGGTGATCCAATTTGTTGAACTTGACCATTGCTCATGACTGCGATGCGGTCAGACATGGTTAAGGCTTCCTCTTGGTCATGGGTGACAAAAATAAACGTGATACCAGTGTGTTTTTGAATCTCTTTTAACTCTTCTCGCATCGCTTGGCGAAGTTTCAAGTCAAGCGCAGATAAAGGTTCATCCAAAAGTAACACCTTTGGTTGCGGCGCAAGCGCACGTGCCAGCGCAACCCTTTGCTGTTGCCCACCGGAAAGTTGTGATGGTTTGCGCTCTGCAAACTCCGCCATACGGATCAACTCCAGCATGGCATGAGTTTGGGTTTTAATAAAATCTGTATCACGCCCAAGCCGCTTTAGGCCAAAAGCCACATTTTCATAAACGGTCAGATGTGGAAACAAGGCATATTGCTGAAACACGGTATTCACCGGCCTTTGGTTTGACTGCAGCCTACTGATGTCATCACCAAACAACAAAATCTGACCTTTTGTAATATCTTCAAAACCGCCAATCATGCGCAGCAAGGTGGTCTTGCCGCAACCTGATGGCCCTAGCAGGGTGAAAAACTCATTATCACCGATTGAAAAGCTTATATTGTCTAATGCCACTACAGGGTCAGTGCGATGTGGATATACTTTGGTAACGGAAACAATATCAATAGCGTGTGTGTCTGTCATATTCCCTGCCTTCATGATTTTTGCCATGGTGCATAAAAGTCATGCTGATGGCAAGTGTGGGGTTATTATCACATCTTATTTTATCATGTTTGTCTGATCCTCATTAAAAACTAATTTCATCATCTGTAAATTAGGTATAAACTAACTAATAGATTGAATATTCATGCTTGCCTAATGGCCAGTCTTTTTCAAAATTAGGCTTATGATTATGTCAGAGATGAGGACAGCACTATGATCAGAACAGGAAATGAATATAAAGATTCGATTCGCGGCAACCGTGAAGTTTACATGGATGGTAAGCGCGTTAACGATGTGACCACACATGCTATGTTCAAACCCTTGGTTGATATTCGGGCGCGTATCTACGATATGGCGCATGAAGAAGCCACTCGCGACATTATGACGACCCGGGATGGCGATGAGGTCAACGCGATCGGAAATGCTTTGCCCTTCACCCAACAAGATTGGTGGGACAAACGCCGTGCAACTGATGCTGTGCTCGAGGATGTGGGCGGCGTTGTTACCCGTGTAGGTGATGAAACCGTGGGTGAGATGTGGTCGCTCTATGATGGTCAGGATGTGCTAAATGAGGTTGACCCCCAATTTTCAAAGAATATTGAAAACCATATCTTTAAGGTCTTAAAAGAAGACCCTTTTCATGTCTCTGCGAATACGGATCCTAAAGGTGATCGGTCTTTGGCGCCTCAAGATCAAGACCCAGATATGCTGCTTCATGTGGTAAAGGAAACCGATGCTGGTATTGTTGTGCGCGGGGCTAAATTTGAAACCGCCGCCGCTTATGCTAATCAGGCCTTTACAAAGCCAACGATTGCGAATTGGGGTGATAGCGCCCTTTCAGATTATGCGGTTGGGTTTATTTGTGATTTGAACTCCCCTAACCTGAAGTTTATCTGCCGCACTGGATTTGCTGGTGCGCGTGGGGGTTGTCCACGCTCTGATCACCGGGATTATCCTCTATCAAATAAATTTGATGAAGTAGACACCATGGTCATTTTTGATAATGTCCTCGTGCCTTGGGAAAATGTGTTGTTCTATCGCCATACAAAGGCGGCTACTTTTATTCGTGCCACTTTGCACCGGTATTCGGCTTTTGCCTTTGTTCAGCGAACCTTGAAACAGGCTGATCAAATGATCGGCACCGCGATGTTTAATATTCGCCAGACTGGGCTTGAGAAAATACCAGCAATTCAAGAGAAAATGTCTCAGCTGGCGGTATGGCGAGAAGGTATTAATGCGCATTTAACAGCGGCAATTGCCTTGGGTGAAAAATCCCCAGCAGGCCTGTTAATGCCAAATCAGTCGTTGTTAATGACCGGGCGTTATCACGCTATGTCTAATTTACCAACAATGATGCATCTGACTCGCGAGCTTTGTGGTGGGCAGATTTGTGTGACCCCAAATGTGGCTTCTTTTGAATCCGAAGAAACCGGTCCATGGATGGAAAAGTTCTATACCATTAATGAGAAATGGATTGCAGAAGATCGGCGTAAGCTTATGGCCTATGCGCGTGATCTGTTGAACTCTGATTACGCTGGACACCGGCTAACTTTTCAGTTGTTTGCCCAAAGTCCGCCAACCGCGCATCTCGGTGCAGTTTATCGCAATTTTGATTGGGATAGTCCACTTAGCTTTGTTAAAGATGGGGCAGATCTTTCAGATCGTGTCCTCGATGAAGCAGAAACAAAACATGGTGACAGCGCAGTTAGACAATGGTTTGATGAACCTAAAGATATGGCGGCAGAATAACATCTGCTTGACCATATCCGTGGTTTAGAAACGAGGATTGCCGTTATGACAGAAATTCGTGACCAATTCCTATCAGCAATGTCGGCGGCAGGAACAACGGTTTATGTTGTCACAACAGATGGCAAAGGTGGGCGCAATGGGGTAACGGTATCCGCAATGTCATCGGTGTCTGCGGATATGGATGCCCCGACGTTGTTGGTTTGTATCCATCATCTTAGCCCGGCGGCAGATGCGATAAAGGCCAACAAAACATTTGCCGTAAACATGTTGCGCTCACATCAATCCACCATTTCCGATGTTTTTGCTGGCCGCAGTAATGCTGGCGAAGATAAGTTTTCTCATGTGAATTGGCATACCATCGAAACTGGATCGCCGGTATTAACCGACGCGCTGGTGTCCCTTGATTGCCGGTTGCATCAGGTGGAACGCGTTGGCACACATTATATTATGATAGGTGCTGTGGTGGCAATTCACCACCCCGAAGAGGGTGACGCGCTGGTTTATTCCAAACGCAGTTATGGCCGGTTTGAGAAAATTGCCTAATTCACATGGCAATCCGAAAGGTCTGATCAGAAGGCCAGCCATTTCAACTGTGCTCATAAAAGGCAAGAGGGGGGTATCATGTCAGTTCATAACCATTCAGAATGGAAAGCCTTAGCCGCAGGATTAACACCTCGGCATCAAATGTTTATTAATGGAAAGTTTGAAGACGCGGCATCGGGAAAGACGTTTGCTTCAGTCAATCCAGCCACTGATACGGTGCTTGCCCAAGTTAGCGAAGGTGACGCAGAAGATATTGATCGTGCGGTTAGCGCCGCTAGAGCTGCCTTTGATAATGGCTCATGGTCAAGGGAAAGCCCACAACACAGAAAGACCGTCTTGTTGCGGTTAGCGGAATTAATTCGTGCGAATCTTGATGAATTGGCCTTGCTTGACAGCATGGATATGGGCAAGCCTGTTGAAGACGCGGCAAATGTGGATGTGCCAGGCTCAGCGATGTTCTTTCAATGGTATGCTGAGGCCATTGACAAGATCTACGATGAAGTTGCCCCAACAGGTGAAGGCGATTTGGCCCTAGTTAGGCGCGAACCGTTAGGCGTTATTGGTGCCGTGGTGCCTTGGAACTTTCCCCTTGATATGGCGACATGGAAAGCTGCCGCGGCCTTGGCTGTGGGGAATTCCATGGTGTTGAAACCTGCTGAACAATCGCCACTTTCGGCGTTGCGCCTTGCCGAATTAGCAATGGAAGCTGGGTTGCCTGAAGGTGTCTTTAATGTGGTGCCCGGTTATGGAGAAACCGCAGGTAAAGCCCTTGGCCTTCATCAAGATGTGGATTGTCTGGCTTTTACTGGTTCAACCGCAGTAGGAAAAATGTTTCAGCAATATGCCGGCCTATCCAACATGAAACAGGTCTGGCTGGAAACCGGAGGCAAGAGCCCTAATCTGATCTTTGCTGATTGCAAAGACCTTGATGCCGCCGCGTCCATGGCGGCGTTTGGTATTTTCTTTAATCAGGGTGAAGTCTGTTCGGCGAACTCACGTCTTTTGGTTGAGCGCTCAATCCATGAGGAGTTTGTTGCCCGAATGATCACGCATGCCAAAGCGCATCAACCCGGAGACCCCCTTAACCCTGATACGAAAATGGGGGCAATCGTTAGCCAAGAACAACTAGATCGTATGGCAGTAATGGTAAAGGAAGGCAAAGGCTACGCGGATTGTGTAGTCGGCGGTGAGACCGTCAAAATTGATGGCAAAGGGTGCTTTATCCAGCCGACCATTTTTGATCATGTGCCGCCAACTAGTGCGCTGGCAAAGGATGAGATTTTTGGCCCTGTGTTGTCGGTTATCCCTTTTGATACCGAAGATGAGGCCGTTGCCATAGCGAATGACAGTATCTATGGCCTTGCCGCGTCACTCTGGACAAGCGATCTGTCTCGGGCGCACCGCGTATCTCGAAGGCTTCAGGCTGGCACTGTGTCGGTCAATACAGTCGATGCACTTAGCCCGATGACCCCATTTGGGGGCTTTAAACAATCAGGTTATGGGCGTGATCTCTCGCTTCATGCGATTGATAAATATACGGCTCTGAAGACAACTTGGATCAAGTATTAAAGGATAAGCATATCGCAATTCGAGGTTGGTTATGACAGGGCGAAGCCACAGTATCAATCAACGCATCACCTTGCGGCAATTAGAATATGTGGTAGCTGTCGGTGAAACGGGCAGTATCACGGCGGCCTCAGACAAGGTGAATGTGTCTTCCCCATCCATTTCCGCCGCGATTTCGCAACTTGAAATGGATATGGGCGTGCAGATCTTTGTGCGCCGCCATGCCCAAGGGCTTTCCCTCACCAGCAGTGGTCGCCGGCTTTTTGATGAGGCCAAGGTCATTCTTAACAAAGTGCAAAACCTTGGTGCCGTAGCCGATGACACCGAAGGCAAATTGCGTGGAACGCTTAAACTTGGCTGTTTGATTACCATCGCCCCTATCCTTAGCGCTAATATCCGTCGCCGTTTTGAGGATATTTACCCAGAAACAGAGATTATCCTTTATGAAGCGCATCAGGCCGATTTATTGGCAATGCTTGACAGGGCCGAAATTGATGTCGCTTTGACATATGATCTTGGGATCGGGTCGAATACGGTTTTTGTCGATGTGGCAACATTACCGCCTTATGTTCTGTTAGGCGCAAATCACCCCTTAGCGGCGGCATCTGAATTAGCCATAGAAGATTTGGCAGATCAACCTATGGTGCTTCTGGATTTGCCGTTGAGTGGGGATTATTTTCTTTCAATGTTTCATCGCTTAGGTTTGACGCCTCAAATTGGGGTACGGACAAAGGAATTGCCTGTCTTGCGAAGTCTGGTGGCAAATGGCTATGGCTATGGGTTACTAAATGTTCGAACCCATGCGGCGGTTGCCCCAGATGGCCTGCCCTTGGTTTTCACCCCACTCAAAGGTGATCATCAACCGATGCAATTAGGCATTGCCCATAAGTTCATGGCTTTGCCGCCGCGATTAGTGGCAGAGTTTATTGATCATGTGGCAGAGCGTGCTTCCCACGCAGATCTACCAGGCATTATAATGCAGGTTGAAACTTAGCGGTCTAACCCCATCAGACGCCGCATATGCCCCATCAATAATGGGGTCAAATATAGAGGCAATTGATAAAGCGCGGTAAACATGGAAAACACGGGATCAGGCGGTAAAGCCCCATAATATAAACCAACATTCCGGTTGCCCCCCACCACAGCCATTACCGACGCTAGCTGGGCAAGGGTCGCCGAAGGTGCAAATTTTGCCAACAGCATCAGCACGAATTGGGTGGAAAAGTTAAGGATCGTTGCCAAGGCTAACAACGATAAAGCTAGCCAAGGATTAAGAACAATCTGTCCTGTCATACCATTGAAAATGGGGATCAAAAACAACAGCATTGCTAATGCCGCCAGGCCATTAAAACTGTCTGTGTTGCGAGCAATTCTGGCAGGCCCTAACAATAACTGCCCAATTAAGGCAATGACCACCCCAACAAAAATCATGATAGCCAGATTTACAAACATATCAAAAGATGACAGGCCAGTGGCGTCACCTAAGATCAGGCTTCCTATAAAGGGGCCAGTAAAAGGTGCTAGCAGACTGGTCATGATTATAATCCGCATTGCTACAGGCAAGCTTAACCCCATGAGACTGCAAATCCAAGCAGTTGAGGCGATAGGAGGGGCTACGGCATACCAAACGGCAGATGGCATCAAAAGCGCGTTAACCCCAACTATTTGACAGGCACCGATCAAGATAATCGGCATAAGGATTAAAAGCACCGCAGAGATCACCAGCTGTTCTATAAGATGGGAAGGGGACAATGTTTCGCGTAGCATCGCCATCAGATCCATCCGAATAAAGGTAACGGCATAAATAATCATGATTAATGGCGGCACAATGACAGAAAGATCATTTCCTGTTTCCGGAAGACAAAGCGCAAACAAGATCCCTAAAGGTAGAATAAGCTTAGCGTTCTGTCCCAGCAGATTAAGAATAGTCAGCATCAAAGCCTAGCCTTATTGATGGTGATGGGGAAAACGAGGTGGGGTAAGGCTGGCCTGAAACCACGTCACAAATTGATAAATTGAAAAGACGGGCAGGCCAGTAGCATGACGAATATCTGCGGCATAGGGAATCATATTGGTGCATTCCAGAATAATAGCGCCAACAGTCGGATCAGCGGCCAATGCTTTTGCGGCATCGATATTATCTTGCCGTGCCAGATCGACATTCATTTCAGCTTCATTGTCCAGAATGGCGCGGCTGAACTCGCGCCGACCCTCGGTTGTGGTGATGCTAGCATCTGTTGGAATGCCTGCGGCAATCAGATGATCAGGGCTTAAGCTAGATGCACTTATCGTCATAATACCAGGCCGTTTACCATCAGGCAGAAGCCGTGCTACCATATCCCATTGCATCAAGGATGAGGTTAAGACAGGCACAGGAACCGCTGCCGCCAATTCCGCCTGAAACAAAGCAAGGAAACCACAATTTGTAGTTATCCCATCGACACCATCAGCCACCAATTCACGTGCGGCATCAATAAAGGGGTTGAGCATATTTTCAGCTCGCCGCCTAACCACAAAATCAGGTGATGCCCCTCTGACCACCTTATAGTGAACGGGAAAAGGCCAACTCAAAGCATTTCCCATATCTCCTGGAATGCGAGGAAACTGTGCTTCAAGCATTAAAATGCCTACCGCCGCGCCATAGATGGATTTGCCGCCTTGAGCAATAGGGTTCTGATGTGTCATGACAGAATGATGCGCGATAACGCCACCAGCGGCAAGATATTATTTTATGGCCTTTCAGTAATAAAACGGCTTGAGAAAACCCTATTCATGAGGAAAGATGAAGCATCGAGGGAGAAAAGATTATGAAAAACCAGATGACCGGGGCTGAGGCAGTGGTTCGTATGCTGGAGGCTTTTCACGTCCAGCATATTTTTGGTCTTTGTGGGGATACCACTCTGCCGTTTTATGATGCCATGGCGCGGCTGGATCATGACATTACGCATATTCTGACACGCGATGAACGCCATGCGGGATATATGGCGGATGGTTATGCAAGAGTCACAGGAAAACCCGGTATCTGTGAAGGACCATCAGGAGGAGGAGCAACGTATATTCTGCCAGCACTGGTTGAGGCAGGGGAAAGCTCTATTCCCGTGTTGGGTATCACTACGGATGTCGCTACCACCTCACGAGGGAAATACCCCTTAACAGAGCTTGATCAAGTCAGTCTTTTTAAACCAGTGACAAAATGGAATGCCTCATTAGATCAAGTCAATCAATTGCCTGCGCAAATCCGCGCCGCGTTTCGGGCGATGACAACGGGGCGGCCGGGCTCTGCTCATCTTGCGCTTCCTTTTGATACCCAGAAAGCAGCCATTGATCCTGATTTGATATGGGCTGATCCTAGTCATGCTCAGTTTCCGGCCGCGCGGCAGTCCGCAAATAAAGAGGATTTGGAGCGCTTGGCAGAATTGCTCTTGGCTGCCAAACGCCCTGTGATGATTTGTGGGGGCGGGCCGCTTATTGCTGGCGCGATGGGGGCCATTTCATGGCTGGCAGAAACCCTCAATATGGCTATTGCCACAACCGTATCAGGGCAAGGGGTGATTGCTGAAACACACCCTTGTGCGTTAGGTGTTGTGGGTTCCAATGGCGGCGTTAAATCAACTCGGGCTGTTGTCGATGACGCGGATGTGGTTCTCTTTGTTGGCTGTCGGGCAGGGTCTGTGACTACTGAACGCTGGCGTAGTCCGGCGCATGATAAAACAATCCTTCATATTGACAGTGATCCCATGGTGCCGGGGGCAAATTATAACACTGCCGCAAGTGTAATTGCTGATGCTGGGCTGGCTTTAGAAGCGCTGGTAGATATCATTAAAGGCAAAGACATTGACGGCATTAATTTTGATGGCAAGGCGCGTGCCGCGGACGCTTGGGCCAAAAAATTAGCAGATTTTAATCCTTTGGCGCAGTCAAATCAGCGCCCCATTACGCCTGAGGCTGTGATCCATCATCTATCAGCGCAACTGGATAATGACGGTATCGTGGTGGCTGATCCGGGGACACCTTGCCCATATGTGTCGGCCCATTATCGTTGGCCGCAGGCAGGGAGGCATTTTATCACCAATCGGGCGCATGGTGCGCTTGGTTTTGGCATGGCGGCGGCGATGGGTGCCCATATTGGTCGCCCTTCAGTTAAAACTGTGGCATTAATGGGGGATGGTTCTTTTGGGTTTTGTTGTGGTGAGTTTGAAACCATGACGCGGTATCGCATGCCCATCACCTCTATTGTGTTTTCTAATGCGACTTATGGCTGGATTAAAGCAGGTCAAAAAACTGGTTTTGGGGAACGTTATCACAATGTGGATTTCAACCGAACAGATCATGCCGCGGTGGCAAGCGCGTTTGGTGTCAAGAGTTGGCGCGTCGAAGACCCAGCAGAATTGCCCAGGGTAATGCGTCAGGCTTTGGATCATGATGGCCCAACTTTGATTGATGTAATCAGCCAGCCTCTGCATGAAGCGGCGGCACCTGTTTCGGAATGGGTGGCATAACCATGGTTAGACCAACTGACGATTTCATTACTCGGATGATAGTCTGGCATCTTCAGCTGCCCGTCTTATCTGCGCGTGATCATGGCATCGGGAGGGTTGACCAAAATATTGATATTGCTGTCGTAGAATTACAAACCTCTGGTGGATACAAAGGCTATGGTGAGGCCTCTCCTTGGTCAGTGTTCACTGGCTCCGTTGAGGCAAGCCTTGGGGCATTGACGCGTTACGCGCCGCCTTATGTTCTGGGTCGAAAACTCTCTGACCGTCAGGCCATTTTGCGCGATGTGAATCATGCGGTAGCACATTGCACTGAGGCTAAGGCCGCCCTAGAAACGGCGCTTCTGGATGTGACGGGAATAGCCCTTGGGGTCAGCGTGGCAGAACTTTTGGGTGGTGCTGTTCGTGATCGTATTCCCTTATCCTGTTCTTTGGCTGATCCAGATTTTGATGCGGATATCGCGTTGGTGGAACGGCTTCAGGCAGATCAAGTAAATATCGTAAAACTAAAAACAGGATTTGCTAATCATCGCTTTGATATTATGCGGCTTGAAGAATTGCGAAAACGCTTTCCTCATCTTCAGATCAGGGTGGATTACAATCAGGGATTAACCCCTTTTGGGGCAGAAGAAAAACTGCGTGATGTGGCAGAGTTCCGGCCAGATTTCATTGAACAGCCCGTTCCGGCCAGGCATTTTGATATGATGCGCCGTCTGCGCGAAGGCCTGTCAGTGCCGCTGCTGGCGGATGAATCCGTGTTTAGTTTAGCTGATATGCATCGCGCTATTGATGAGGAAATTTGTGATGGGGTTTCCATCAAGATTATGAAATCTGGGGGATTGAAGGCAGCCCAGGATATCGCGGCCTTGGCAGAGGCAAAGGGCCTTGCCGCGTATGGCGGTGATATGTTTGAAACAGGTTTGGCGCATCTGGCAGGCACGCATATGGTTGCTGCAACACCAAATATTACCTTGGGATGCGAGTTTTATCAGGCCAAATATTATTTGAAAGAGGACATCCTTTCCGTTCCTTTCCCCATTGAGGATGGGGCTGTTGTCGTTCCCAAAACAGCAGGACTTGGCATTGTGCCCAATCTGGACAAAATAGCCCATTATGCTGTCCATTCTGTCAGCTTGGAGTCATAACCATGAGCTCACCATCACCACTATCTGTGATTGTTATTGGGGCAGGAATGGTCGGGGTTTCGGCAGCGCTTCAGCTTCAGCGGTCAGGCCATCAAGTCACATTGATTGACCGTGAAGGGCCAGCAGGCGGCACTAGTTTTGGTAATGCGGGGATACTTGCCTCATCATCGGTTATCCCTGTGACAACCCCCGGCATTTTGCGTAAAGCCCCCGGCATGGTGTTAAATCCGTTACAGCCTTTATTTTTAAGATGGCGTTATCTGCCGCGGTTATTGCCATGGTTAGTGCCGTATTTGCGCCATGCGAATAGTGATGATGTTCTTCGCATTGCAGAAGCATTGTCACCAGTGATTGGTCAATCCCTGCAAGACCATCAAGACTTGGCCGCAGGAACAAAGGCTGAACGCTGGATCAAGCCTTGTGAATACACCTACATGTTCAAAGACAGGTCTTATTTTGATGCAGATCAGGCGATGTGGGATATTCGCAGGCGTCTAGGCTTTCGCTGGGTAGAGTATGCTGGGGATGAATTAGCAAAACAGGACCCGTTTTTATCAGATAGCCACCATTTCGCTATCGCGCTTCAAGATCATGGCATGATACTTAGCCCCGGCGATTACATCGCTGATCTGGCAAAAGTGTTTACCGAAAAAGGCGGTATCCTCTACAAAGCTGAAGTCGAAACCATTGTTCATGAAAATGGAAAAGCCACAGGGGTCAGGGCAGGCGGCGAAACCCTATCCGCTGACCGGGTTATTGTTGCTATGGGGGCATGGTCTGGACAATTGGCTATACAGCTTGGGGTGAAAGTACCGCTTGAAGCTGAGCGTGGGTATCATGTTGAATTATGGCACCCTAACAAAATGCCTAAAAATCCACTTATGGTAGCAGCAGGAAAGTTCGTTATCACGCCAATGAAAGACCGTATCCGCTTAGCCGGCGTGGTTGAGTTTGGCGGCCTTGAGGCTGGCCCATCTGAGGGCCCGTTCAAACTTCTCATGCATAATGTCAAAACGTATTTGCCTGGCTTAACATGGAATGATGAAACTCGCTGGATGGGACACAGGCCTGCACCAACAGATTCTATTCCGATTATCAGTGATGTTCCCGGCATTAAAGGCGTTTACATGGGGTTTGGGCATCATCATGTCGGGTTAACTGGTGGGCCTAAGACAGGAAAATTGCTTGCCATGCTGGCAACGGATACCAAACCCAATGTGGATATGGCGGCTTATGATATTCGCCGCTTTACAAAGTAAGGTGACGATTGTTCAATCTGACTATGAAAGCGCGGAAACACAAAACACCCTAAGTTTGATCTATCATCGCCATTTGCAGGAACAGATGGTGAGGGGATTGAGCGGATTATTTAGTTTCAAAACCTACCTTAAAGTCCATGTTGGACAGCCATAGCACCAATAAGATGATAAGTTTCGCATTTTTTCTTGCCCCATGGGATCAAATCAGGTCAAATATTATAAAGAAATGATTACTTTAAAAAAGATACGGAGGACATCTTATGAATATCAACAAAACACTAACGTCAGTGGTGATCGCCGCAGGAGTGACAATAGGCCTTGCTCAAGCAACAAAAGCTGAAGTATGGGATATGCCATTAGCCTATAGCGGTTCTAACTTTCATTCTGTCACGGCGGCAGAGTTTGGTCGTTGTGTGACCACCGGAACCGGCGGTGAAATTGAAATCGTTACTCATCCCTCAGGCTCATTAATCAAAGGTGCTGATATTAAGCGTGCTGTTCAAACAGGACAGGTTCCAATTGGTGAGAGACTGCTTTCAGGCCACCAGAATGAAAATGCGATCTTTGGTTTTGACTCCGTTCCCTTCCTTGCCACGTCATTTGATGATGCGGATCGTCTTTGGGAAGCGGCTAAGCCGTCTATTGAAAAAACTTTGGCAGATCAGAATCTGACCCTGCTTTATGCTGTGCCATGGCCACCACAAGGGCTGTATTTTAAGCGTGAGATTAACTCTGTTGCTGATATGGAAGGCATTAAATTTCGCTCATATAACAACACCACTACACGTCTGGCAGAGTTGACAGGCATGTTGCCTGTGGTGATTGAGGCTGCGGAAATTTCACAAGCGTTTGCCACAGGGGTTGTCGAATCCATGGTGTCTTCGGGTGCGACTGGTTACGACCGTAAAATTTGGGAATCTCTCACCCATTTCTATGAGGTTGATTCTTGGCTTCCGCGCAACTATGTCATGGTCAATACCGATAGCTGGAATGGTGCCAGCGAAGCTAATAAAAATGTCATCCTCGGCTGTGCAGAACTAGCAGAATATGCAGGCACTTGGCGGTCAAAAGAATATACAGGCTTTACCCTTGCTGGTCTTCGTGCTGGCGGTATGACAGTACAGCCTGCCGGCGCTAAGCTGAAAGGGGAACTTGAGGATATTGGCGCAACGATGACTAACGACTGGTTGAGCGCGGCAGGTGCCGAAGGACAGGCGATTGTTGATCGTTACAAGGCCATGCAATAACCAACAAAATACATCTGATCCGGGGGGATTTCATTATGCCCTCGGGTCAGTTTTTTCTATAAAAGCCTAAAGGTATTTTCATAATCATCACAAGAAGAAATGCCATACAAACCCTTTCACTTGGGACTCATAATCTTGGTGACAAGGCGTGTCGATAGGGGGGTCGTAAATTGCTTATTGATATCTTTACAAATGCGTTTTTTCTGTTTTGTTTTGGGCTGGCGCTATTAACAGCTATCGCTGTGCTAGTCTTTACTCCTGCCCGGGTTAGGCAGTTCTATGATGGTCTCTATCTGATCTCTGGGATGGCGGCGGCAGGGTTTCTGATTGCCATTCTCACCTTAATTGTCGTGCAAATGATAGCGCGATGGACAGGTGAGATTTTCCCTGGCGCACCTGAATATGCGGGATATTCTATGGCGGCGGCGAGTTTTCTGGCTTTTGCCAATGCGCTTAATAATGGTTCGCATATCCGAGTTTCTATTTTGATCAATGCTGTGCCTGATCGCATTCGTTGGTTTTTAAACATCTGGTGTTTTGGCATTGGCGCGGTTGTAGGTTGGTATGTGTCCTATTATTCATGGCAGTTTACCTATTGGTCATGGAAGTTTAGTGATATCTCGCAAGGCCAAGACGCAACCATGTTATGGATACCACAATCGGCCATGGTAATAGGGGCTATTATTCTTGCTATTGCCTTAACAGATAACCTTTTGCATGTCATTTTTAGTGGTAACGACCGCCTGAAATCCGCAGCGTTTGAGCAAAGTGAATAGGGGCGAATAGGCGACAATCATGGAAAATATCTCAATCATTATTCTCTTTCTGTTCGTCATGTTTACCTTATTGGGAACAGGCGTATGGGTTGGCCTTTCCCTCGTTGGTGTGGCCTGGGTAGGGATGGAACTTTTCACAACGCGTCCGGTTGGGGATGTGATGATAACAACGGTTTGGTCAGCGTCCTCTTCATGGACCTTAACGGCGCTTCCGTTGTTTATTTGGATGGGTGAGATCCTTTATCGCACCAGACTTTCTGAAGATATGTTTAGGGGGCTGGCACCGTGGATGTCGCGGTTTCCGGGCGGCCTTGTGCATACAAATATTGTTGGCTGTACGGTTTTTGCGGCAGTATCTGGGTCTTCTGCGGCTACCCTTACCACCGTTGGCAAAATGTCGATCCCTGAATTACGGCGACGTGATTATCCCGAACACATGGTGATCGGAACGCTGGCTGGTGCGGCAACCCTTGGGCTGATGATACCGCCTTCACTAACGCTGATTGTCTATGGGGTGACTATTAACGAGTCGATTAAGAAACTGTTTTTTGCAGGGGTTTTTCCAGGGCTTGTTCTGGCGTTGATGTTTATGACTTATGTTGCCATTTACTCAAAGGTGGCGAAGAATTGGAATCCGATCATAGATGAACGGATGAGCTTTATGGATAAACTGCGCAATTCGCGGTTTTTAATTCCGGTGATTTGCCTCATTCTAGTTGTGATTGGCTCAATGTTCTTTGGCTTTGCTACCGCGACAGAAGCAGCGGCCTTTGGCGTCCTTGGGGCGTTAATTCTTGCCGCGCTTCAAGGCACTTTGAATTGGGGCAGCTTCAGTTCTAGCTTAATGGGGGCAACACGCACTTCTGCCATGATTGCCCTCATCCTTGCTGGGGCAGCGTTTCTGTCGCTTTCCATGGGCTTTACCGGATTACCCCGTGGCTTAGCTAATCTGATCGCCGGATGGGATTTGAGCCGATTTGAATTGCTCATGGTGTTGCTGATTTTCTATATTATTTTAGGGATGTTCCTTGATGGGATTTCTTCGGTTGTTTTGACCATGGCTGTGGTTGAACCCATGATCCGTGATGCTGGTATTGATCTGATTTGGTTTGGTATCTTTATCGTGGTGGTTGTGGAAATGGCCCAAATTACCCCGCCTATTGGCTTTAATTTGTTTGTTTTGCAAGGCATGACCGGACATGAGATGAGCTTTATTGCCAAAGCAGGTTTGCCGATGTTCTTTATCATGGTGCTGATGGTATTTGTCTTGATTATGTTCCCAGAACTGGCAACATGGCTGCCGGATAATATTCGACAATCGGGTGCAGGATAGCCATATGACCTGATGCCTTTTGAATTGCGTTGCTTTGTATGATTGAGGAATAGTGATGGCTCAAGAAAACGATCAATCCTATTTAATTGAGAACCTGCCTTTTACCTCACATATGGTCATTGGTCAGAAGGCACGCATTGGTTTAGTGGTTTTGGCAACCGACTATACCGTTGAACATGAGTTTCGGCAGATTATCAATACCCCCGGGGTGGATGTTTTTGCCGCGCGTATTGCCAATGATGTCACCATCACACCAGAAACCTTGGCGGCAATGGGGCCGCGCATTACCGAGACAGCATCAATCATTTTGCCTGATGATCGTTTGGATGTTCTTGCTTATGGTTGCACCTCTGCCTCTATGGTTATGGGGGAAGAGGCGGTGCATGGTTATTTGCGCGCTGCTAAACCAATGGCCGCTTTAACAACCCCAATTACAGCAGCCTTTGCCGCGTTTCGGTCTATGGGGGCTAAGCGGATTGCCGTGCTGACCCCTTACCGTAGGGATGTTAACGCTATCGTCTATCGTTATATCACTGATCATGGGTTTGAAGTGCCTGTCTTTGGCTCATTTAATGAGGATCAAGACCCAGTAGTGGCAAGCATAGATGCAGAAAGTCTGACCCAAGCCATTGAAACGATTAAGCATAAAGCGCAAAAAGATGGGCAAGACATTGATATGGTTTTTGTCTCTTGCACGTCTATTCGGCTTGCTGAACATGTCGCCAAGATTGAGGCCGATATCGGTTTGCCCGTGACCTCATCTAATCATGCTATGGCTTGGCATTGTCTCAGGCTTGCAGGGATAAATACCCCCATGCCACATCTTGGGCAATTATATAGCCGGGGGATTTAGCCCCCTTAATCCTAAATGCCGTCATGATTTTGATAGGCAAGGGTAGTTTCAACTCAACGTAATGGGCAAGAAATCCTGATGAGGGGCATCATAGACATGTAACTGGCCTGAACCAATATCATGCCATAGCCCATGCAAAGTCAGTTGTTCTTCTTTAACGGCCGCTTTAATAAAGGGAAATCCCATCAAATTATTAAGCGAATGGACAATGCTGCGTTGTTCCAGATCATGAATACGTTCGGCCTCATTCCCTAAGGTTGTGCCATCATCAAAGGCTGGCCGCAGAATCTCAAGCCATTTCGCGATAAAGTTTGATTTTTCTAGCACATCATTACTTTTACCCATGCAGGCGTGATAGCCCGTCATGATACCCCCGCAACCTGAATGCCCCAAAACAATCAGATGTGACACCTTTAGAACCATGACAGCAAACTCAATCGCTGCTGATGTGCCGTGATGATCACCATCGGGGTTAAAAGGGGGAATGAGATTAGCAATATTGCGATGCATAAAAAAATCACCATCTTCCCCGCCAAATAGGGACATGGCATTTACGCGACTATCACAACATGAAATGATCATGGCGCGAGGATGTTGACCAAAATTCGCAAGATTCTGATACCAGCTTTTGTTGTTTTGATAATTGTTGCTGTGCCATCCGGCATAACGTTTAGCTAAATAATCTGGTAAAGGCCGAACTGTTCCCGAAGTTAGTTTATCAAGTGATTTCTTTTTGGTCATGATATCCTCGCTCGTTCTTTTTTTCATCGTCTGCAATCTGGTATTTAGATAAGCCTGACAATACCCTTGTGCAAGATATTACGTCAGATTAAAGTCATGTAGAGTTTAGGTCTATTACAAATAGGAAGAAAAAATGTCAGATGTAATAATTCGCGCAGTTAAGAATGAGGATTTTGATCAATGGTTACGCCTATATCACGGCTATGCTGATCACTATAAGGTAACCTTAACCCAAGCGATCATTACTAACACTTGGGGATGGGTTATGGACGCGTCGCATCCTGTCACAGGATTGGTAGCTGAATTGGATGGAACATTAGTTGGGTTGGCACATATTCGCGCTATGCCTAGCCCTTTGCGTGGCCAGTATGTGGGTTTTCTGGATGATATGTTTGTTGACCCTGATCAGCGTGGCAGTGGGGTTGTTGATGCCCTTTTTGACCGTATTCACGCCATGGGTAAAGACAAAGGCTGGGGGGTTATCCGCTGGATTACCCGTGACAACAATTATCGTGCGCGCGGGGTGTATGATAAAGTGGCTAGCAAGACGGACTGGAATCTTTACGAAATGTCCTGCTGATTACGAATCAGTTGGTCTAGCTGCTGATTATTCATCACCTGGCACACCATAACTGGGTGCAGATGATGGATTGATTGCCCGTGTCAGATAGTCATTCATCTGCGGCTCATACTGTTTCCATAACGCTAGCATAGCCTGTCCGGGGCAATCCTCTGTCCAGTCGATACGCAAATCAACCAGTGGCCAAGGCCGCTCATGGGCGACAATCAGCGCGGCAGAATGGGTCGGGCCCTCTTCGCCGCCAGCATCAAGCGCGGCGATCAGCGCCCGGGTTAAGCGTTCGGCTAAATGCAGATCAGTGCCTTTCTCAAAGGCGTCAGTCATAGCTGGAATAACCTCAACCCGAGATAATAAATTCCCTGCACCAACACAATCTTTGCCTTGATTGGTGGCGTTATTGCCGAGAATATTATCGCCAGTAAAGACGCCTGTTCCACCTTTTAAATCTACGGCGGCAACTTGGCGGTAATCAGCATACGGCCGATCTTTCATCGCGGCGGCGATGGCTGCCTCGGCGCTATGACCATCAGCCATGTGTGCCAAGACTTCAGGCCCAATGGTGGGGTCAGTAATATTCTGGGTTGTTACCGCGCCTGCGCCTGCTAGGGCATAGGGGCATCTGCTTCCAACAGCGATGCTAGATGTGGTGATGGCTACCCCAGCCATATTTGTTTGGGCACAGCGCCCCACGATGGCAATGGTCATTAGATTTTCTCCCTATGCATGGCATAATCGGCCAGCAAGATAGGCCGTAAATTCATGATTTTCGCGTTCAAGCCAACTTAATGGACCAGAAGTGGATAATGGGGCTTTCGCTCCTTTGAAAATCCCCTCAACAACAAAGCGATCTTCTTCTTGGACATCATCCAGAAAAACCTTAGTTTTAGCAATATATTCCTCTTTATTATCAACATTCTCAAGCACTTCAGGGGCCATAGCGGCACCATAACGAATGTGGACATGATCCGTTCCGTCAGGCAAGAGGGAGAGATACCAAAGATGATCAGGGGCCAGAACATACATATGTGATGGAAACACAGTTGGCATGATAGATGTGCTTCGCCATTTGCCCTCTAGTGAGGTGTTGGATGGATGTGCTGTGCCAACAGGGGCGGACCCCTTTTTTGTAAAATACTGATAGGTGAAATGGTCAAAACGTCCCCGATCATCAAACTCTGTATCCATCAGATTAAAATGGGCACCAACCGTCCCCTGATGGGCAACAGGCAGATGATACCCTTCCATAAAGTTTTCTGTCAGGCATTTCCAATTGGTGTTCCAGATATGCTCTTCTTCAAAGATACTGACATAATTTTCCATGTTATAGGGCGCCAGCAGTGCAGTTAAGGGGGCAAGACACTCATGAACCGGCTTTGCGTTTGGGTCTAAATTTACATAAATCCAGCCAAGATAATTTTCACATTTAGCTTGGGGTAAGCGCATTTTAGATTTATCAAAACACGCCGTTTTTTCCATATAGGCTGCACTTACCAATTGCCCATCCGCACGATAAGTCCAAGCATGGTAGGGACAAGTAAAGCGTTTGGCGTTGCCGCGACCTTTCGCCAAAATCATCATCCGGTGAAGGCAGATATTTGACATGGCGGTTATCTGATTATCTTTGCCGCGGATCACAATCAACGGTTGACCCGCTATCTCAACGGTCATGTAGTCACCTTCATTGGGTAACGTATCAGCCCGACCAACACATATCCATTCTTTCATGAAAATATGCTCATTTTCATGTTTCAGAACGTCAGGTTCGGTGTAAATCTGCTTTGGCATGGCGGTGGCCATTTCCAAAGGCGCAGAGGCGAGTTGATCAAGTTGCTTGAGCCATTGGGATAACATGGTATTTACCCTAATCTGGAATAACGGCGGTGATTTCTATCTCAACTACCCATTCTGGTCGCGCCAGTGCCGGAACAACCAATCCTGTTGAACAGGGAAAAACGCCTTTTAACCACTTGCCCATTTCCTGATAAACAGCTTCTCGGTACCGAATATCGGTAACATAGACAACAATCCGGCAGATACTTTCCATTGTCGTGCCAGCTTCTTCAAGAAGCATCTTGATGTTTTCCATCGTTTTAGCAGTTTGTTTGCTAGCATCCGAGGCATGAAGGCTTTCGCGAGTATCTAAATCCTGTGATACCTGACCGCGCAAAAATACCATGGTGCCTTTGGCCACAACCCCTTGACTTAGATCATTATCAAGGTTTTGTTCAGGATAGGTTTCTTTGGTATTAAAGGGGCGGATGCGCTTATGCATAACCATGGTTTTCCTCGTTGTTTTGATAGTTCAGAGATTAACCATTGAACGAATAAACCAAAAGATGTCAAGCTATTATACTACCAATTCCGACAGGCATCCAGATTGCTGGAGGCACGAGCAAATCCCCCATAATGATCTGCCGAACCATAGCGGCTTTCAAAGCGCGCCTTCATCTGGTCGATCATAGCAGGATTGAAATCTGCGCTTAACGGATTGTTCAGCAATTGGATCATCATCATTTCATTCATAGGTTTTGTGCTTATATCTAGCGCACCAATTAAACAGGTATAGTATTCAGGCAAATTAATGCCTTTTTC
>Ga0181577_10001340_pt1 | contig 19910 bp, 28 predicted proteins | sample 101ome_21_FD_132468 | JGI IMG/M metagenome (GOLD analysis project Ga0181577, IMG submission 132468) | Coastal salt marsh microbial communities from the Groves Creek Marsh, Skidaway Island, Georgia - 101413BT metaG (megahit assembly) | ecosystem: Environmental > Aquatic > Marine > Intertidal...
CAATCTTCGTGATAGCAAAGACGATGAAGACATTGTCAAGACACTAGCTCATGAAATGGTTCACGTTAAGCAATACGCTAAAAATGAATTAGCTAAATTAGATCAATGGGTTCAGTATGCTACTGCGCGTGGTAAGCATAGGAAGAAGTGTGTTATAAAATCGGTTTGGATGGGTGAAATTTGGAAGCCTTCAACAAAGGAAAATGAATATTGGGATTGCCCATGGGAGATAGAAGCATATGGTAGAGAAGTCGGATTATACCACAAATGGGTCAAGCGCTGTAATGCTCAACGATCCAAACGGAAAAGTGTATATTGATACGTCGTCTGACCCAGGTTCTTGGAAGAAGGCCTTGCAATATTCACAACATATAAAGGTGATAGATGGAAATTAAATCAGATCGTCAAAAATGGTCTAAGAGATTCATGGAAATTGCAAATCTTGTTGCAACATGGTCAAAAGATCCATCTACTCAAGTTGGTTGTGTTATTGCCGATGAAAGTCATAGAATTATTTCTATGGGTTATAATGGGTTTCCTCGCGGTGTAAAAGATCTCGAAGAAAGATATAACGACCGTCCTACAAAACAGTTATTTGTAGCACATGCAGAACGTAATGCTATTGATAATTCACCAATGAGTGTTAGTGGATGTATACTTTATACACCGCTTGAACCGTGTTCAGAGTGTGCAAAAAGTATCATCCAAAATGGAATCAAAAAAGTAGTAACATATAAAAGAGATGATATTCCACATTTTCATTGGGAAGTTACTCGCCAAATGTTTCAAGAAGCTGGAGTAATTGTTTATTATATTAATGAGGAATATAATGATTAAAGGTATAACAGCTAGCTGTTTTGATTTGTTTCATGCTGGTCATGTTTTAATGTTGAAGGAGGCTAAACAAGAATGTGATGTTCTGACTGTTGCATTACAAACAGATCCTACAATTGACAGACCAGAAAAAAATAAACCAGTACAAACAGTTTTCGAGCGATGGGTTCAACTCGAAGCATGTGAGTATGTTGATAAAATCATACCTTATGCAACTGAAAGAGAATTATTAGATATTCTAATGTCGTATTCTTGGGACATTCGAATAATTGGTGAAGAATATCAAGATAAACAATTTACCGGAAGAGGTTTAGGTATTCCGATCCATTATAATTCACGAAAGCATAGTTTTAGTACAACTAGCTTGCGTGAACGTATAAATAAAGATGTCACGCCTAATGGGTGACATTACATAAACTCGCTTAATAAGGAGAAATGCTATGTGGAGCAATAACCACTTTGACCGATATTTTATCGGTCTTGATCGTATCGCTGAGCGTATGTCTACGCTCGCACAAGAAACACAAAAGGCTGTTTCAAACTATCCCCCGTATAATCTCAAGAAAATTGATGATAACAAATATGTCATTGAAATGGCGGTTGCCGGTTTTTCCAAGCACGACATCGAGATTGAGATGGCTGATGACAAGCTGACGATCAAGGGTAATAGTGAAGCTGACGGAGAATTTAATCCTGAAACCGCTGAAGGTATTCCTGCAATGATCTATCAAGGTCTTGCAATGCGACCCTTCACCCGTTCTTTTACATTGGCTGACAATGTTGAGATCCGTGGTGCCAAGTTGATTAATGGTATTCTAAAGGTTGGTTTGGAAGCTATTATCCCTGAGCACAAGAAGCCTAAGAAAATTGACATTGAAGATGAAGAAACATCCGAAACTTCTTCAGCAGAATTGTTGACTGAAAAAGAAGGAAAGTAAGATGTTTAATCATAAGTATGCGGCGTCTGTAGAGGCGGCATCAGTGGTGTCCGTGTTATCTTTTATGGCAATGTGTGTCACGACGTTTATTTGGAGTATCTGATATGAAGAAGCTCCTTATTGCATTTTCTGTTATGCTTTTGGGTGCTTGTTCAACGACTAAATTCATTGGGACTGACGGATATCGTTTTTTTGGTAAAGAATATGAAAATGTGACTCCTGATGTAGAGTTTGTTCTACTTCAGAATGAAAAAGAAAGAGTCGCAGTTGTAAAAAAGTTCTTTGGACCAGAATGGAAAAAGGTATCTGCATTTACAGAATGGAACGCCAAAGAAGGCGTGTGTAAAATTTATATTCAGGATCCAGACTGGCAATATAAACCAGAGCTGATCGGTCATGAAGTTGCACACTGTATTTGGGGTCGTTGGCACGACCAAGTAATCGTGTCACAAGCCGCTGCTGGCGAACCTGTTAGCCCATAAAGTGAAGGGGGCAAAAGCCCCCTTCATATTAATTCCAAGCTGAATATTTTTTAGTTTTTTGTATGCGGTCATCCAAACCGTGTGTTCCACCATTAATCCGCTTGGTTAATTGTGTGATTGTAGCATTATCAAAACCTTTATCACAAATTGACCATAGGCCATTCGATTCGAAGAACCAAAGTGCAGATTCAAATGCTAGCTCAGTAGCGACAATATCCGGGTTCGTAAGAACATCTGGACGTTTTGCCCACTGAGAAAAAGCCGTATAATTGTTTTTTCCCGTAAGCTGAATAGCGCCTCTGCCTCTAAACTTCCAACCGTCTCCAGACGCCGGATCACCATTGCCCATACGGTTAGCATAAACGACATTAGCGATTTTCTCAGGTTGGCGATGGTATTGTTGAGCATTTCTACCAGCCCTAACAAAATATTTTGGAAAGATTCTGTTAAGTCCATCAGCTGAATAATTAAGATTTTCAGAAAACGTTCTAAAGTTTCCTGATTCATGTGCGCATTGAGCAAAGAAGTGTGCAGCTCGTGTTGGAGACATTTTAAAATAATTCCGGGCTGCTTTATATGTTCCAGGACCCCACAATCCATCAGCAGCAACCCCAGCTTTTTGTTGAAGAGCTTTCATCGGGTTAGTTTCGGTAACACGGGTAGCTGGTCTTGCTGGAGCTTGAACAGCGGGTGCCGATGCATTAGATGGTAAAGGCTGCCCGCAATGATCACAAGTTTTTTGTGAAATAATAGGTTCAACAGTAGAAGCTGGTACAGCCTCATTTGCAGTTTTAATTAATTGCTTATGTTCTTTTGGCGCAGTAGATGGATCAAAGTCATTTACTGCTGTATAAACAGTACCGCCTGCTGCTGACTTGCTTGCAATTAAACGTTGTCCACGGTTTTTACCATCTTTTCTAATCGATGCGTGTACCCATCCTGAGTTTTTACCATCTTTCCAATTATAAAATTCTAAAATTACTTGGTCAAAAATAAGATTATCGGCTACCCAATCTGCAAGCTCTTTATTTGAAACTCCTTGAATTTCAAAGTCTACAGCTTGACCGTTACAATGCTGAGATCTTGATGAACCTCCAACTGCTGCATTTAAAGCAGGAGATCTATAAGAAGAATTAATTGTAACTGGCTTTCCAAAGTGTGCTCGCACTGGTTCTAAAATTTGTTCACACACATATTTCATATTTTCAAGATGTTCTGGAGTAGGATTATTACTAATTCCACGCCTCTGCGCCGTAGCAGATCTTGTCAACTCGCGTAAGCTAAAATGTTTTGTTACCTGCATTTTTTTAACCTTTTTTTGTTTACTTTAATTGTGTTCTATGCTATAACAGATAATGGATGTAAGCGGAGAAATTATGCGATTTTATACTAATGTCACACGGCACCGCAATCAAATTCTAGTTCGTGGTATCGATAATAATAAACCATTTAAATACACCGAACGTTACAAACCTTATTTATTCGTTTCTTCAAATAAGAAAACTGACTACAAAACCATTAATGGCGAATATGCCGGTAAAATGGATTTTCAGAGCATGTCTGAAGCTCGACAGTTTTTACAAAAATACGAAAATGTTTCGGGAATGAATATTTACGGTTTGTCCGATTGGCCGTATCTATACATATACGATAATTTTAAGGGCGAGGTCAAGTATGATCCTGCTCAAATTTCTGTATGTTCAATCGATATTGAAACCTCTATTGAGGGCGGCTTTCCAGATATCGATAAGGCTGAAAATGAAATTACCGCTATCACTATCAGCCGCAACGGAAATAAAACAGTATTTGGTTGTGGAGAATATAAGGAACACCAAGAAAATGTACAATACTACAAATGCACTGACGAACGATCCCTTCTTGATAGCTTCCTCGAAGTATGGAACGGAAGTCTCTATTCGCCCGACGTCGTCACAGGATGGAATATTGAATTCTTTGATATCCCCTACCTTATCAACAGAATTAGAAACGTTCTTGGAGAGGGTCACCCTGAGCGGCTATCTCCGTGGAAAATCCTTCGTGAGCGTAATGTCACCTGGAGAGGAGAAGACATTACCTCGTGCACTCCTCTCGGAGTCTCTATTCTCGATTATCTCCAGTTATATCGAAAGTTCACTTACACAGAACAAGAATCGTACCGACTAGACTATATTGCGCAAGTAGAGCTTGGAGAACAAAAGCTAGATTATTCTGAATATGATGATCTAGATGATCTTCGATTTAATAATTTTCAAAAATATATTGAGTACAACATCCATGACGTCGATCTTGTAGATCGACTTGAAGATAAGCTAAAACTTATTGAACTAGTTTATGCACTATCTTATGATGCAAAGGTAAACTACACAGATACTCTTGCAACTGTGAAACAATGGGATGTTATTACCCATAATTATCTAATGGAAAGAAATATTGTCGTTCCACAAAACGACAGGAACAAATCCGATAGGCAGTTCGTTGGCGGTTATGTCAAAGAACCGCGGGTCGGTATGAGTAAATGGGTTGTGTCGTTCGATCTAAACTCCCTTTACCCGCATCTTATCATGCAGTACAACATCTCCCCCGAGACACTTGTTACTCGCTTAAAAGATAAGGTGACGATCAACGACCTACTTGTTGGTAGCGCTAGGCAGTTTGGTGAATATCTAGATAAAACAAACTGTACTATCGCTGCCAACCTTTGTATTTATACCAAGGAAAAACGAGGATTCTTACCGAATCTAATGGATCGCATGTACAACGATCGTACTCGATACAAAAAAGAAATGATTGAGTGTAAAAAGAAATATGAAAAGTCACAAGATCCAAATCTTGCCAAAGAGATCTCAAGACTTAATAACATGCAAATGGCCAAAAAGATTCAGTTAAACTCTGCTTATGGTGCACTTGGTAACAAATGGTTTAGATGGTTTGATGTTGATAATGCTGAAGCAATTACCACATCTGGTCAACTCTCAATCCGTTGGATTGAAAAAAAGATTAACGATTATCTTAACAAAACACTTAAAACAAAAAACTTTGATTTTGTTATTGCATCAGATACAGATAGCGTATACATCACGCTTGATAAACTTGTTGAACAAGTATTTGGCGACGAATATGATATAAAAAGGGTTGTGAAATACCTAGATAAAGTATGCAGTCAAGGTCTTGAGCCGTACATCGATAAATCATATCAAGAACTTGCAACTTATATGCATGCGTACGAACAAAAAATGATTATGAAACGCGAAAATATTGCCAATAAAGGTATTTGGAAAGCAAAAAAGATGTACATCCTTAACGTTTGGAATGAAGAGGGTGTCGAGTATGATAAGCCTAAACTTAAGATGATGGGTATTGAAGCCGTTCGATCTTCAACTCCAACCGCATGCCGTGGTGCAATTAAAGAATCTCTCGAAATTATTATGAACAAAGATGAAAGTGATTTACATGCATATGTAAGTAATTTTAGAAATAAGTTTTCTACACTTCCATTTGACGAAGTTGCTTTTACTCGCGGAGTCAAAAAGATTGAAAAGTATTGGAAAAATGGTAGATTTGAAGGATCTACACCGATTCATGTTCGAGGGTGCGTCACATATAATGAAATGCTTCGTAGATTTAATCTTCTTCATAAATATGAGACGATAGCAAATGGAGAGAAGATCAAATTCGCCTATCTGAAAAAGCCAAATCCGGCAAAAGACTACGTTATTTCATGTCCTAATGGTCTTCCCAAAGAATTAAAAATGGATAATTACATCGACTATGATATGCAATTTGAAAAAGGCTATCTAAGTCCAATCGAATCTATTACAAAAACAATTGGTTGGCAAGTAGAAAAAATCGCAACATTGGAGGACTGGTTCTAATGGCTAATTTAGATTTAGACTTAGACTTTGATTTCGGGTTCAGTGCAGTAGACGCAGATGAACTTGAAGTTTTACAAGAAGCAAAAGCAGAAATAGAAACAACAACAGCTGTAGCACAAGGCACTGAAGAAAAGCTTAATAAGCTTTATAATATGTTCATGCCATTGTTAAACAATCTTGCAGCAAATCCTGATAAGGATTACATTTATTGGCCAAATAGGCTAACTAAAATTGAACAGTTTAGAGATGCTATTGATAAAGTTTACACATCTTAAGTGTTTACAAATAATGAATAATGTGTATAATAGGAATTATTGTTTGCGAGGTAATATAATATATGTCTGATCTTTTAAATAAATTGCGTAAAAACTCCACAGTCAAGGATACTGATATTCTTGAAGATTCAAAGTTTTTTACTGCAAAGGATATGATTCCTACAACCGTTCCTGCAATTAATATTGCACTTTCTGGCCAGATCAATGGCGGGTTTACTCCCGGTCTTACTATCTGGGCAGGTCCGTCAAAGCACTTTAAGACGTCCTTTAGCCTGCTAATGGCAAAGGCTTATATGGACAAATATCCAGACTCGGTTCTGCTATTCTACGATTCAGAGTTTGGTACTCCTCAAGCTTATTTCGATTCTTTCAAGATCGATAAGAGCCGCGTCCTTCATACACCGATTACAGATGTCGAGCAGTTGAAGTTTGATGTGATGGCTCAGCTTGAGAACATAGAACGCGGTGATCGTGTCATGATGGTTATCGATTCTGTCGGTAATCTCGCTTCTAAAAAGGAGGTAGAAGATGCGTTGAAGCAGAACACCGCGGCAGATATGACTCGTGCTAAACAACTCAAGTCTTTGTTCAGAATGGTTACTCCACACCTAAACCTGAAGGACATTCCAATGGTTGTTGTAAACCATACCTATATGACTATGGAAATGTTCTCAAAGCCTGTCGTCTCTGGCGGTACAGGCATCTATTATTCAGCTGACAATATCTATATTATTGGCCGTCAACAAGAAAAAGATGGTAAAGATGTTGTTGGTTATAACTTCATCATCAACGTAGAAAAGTCTCGTTTCGTAAAAGAAAAGAGTAAAATTCCAATCGAGGTTTCATGGGAACAAGGTATCAGTAAGTGGTCTGGTCTCATGGATCTTGCTATCGAGTCTGGTCATGTTATTAAACCAAAGGTCGGTTGGTACCAAAAGGTAGACATGAACACTGGAGAGATCATCGAAAAATCTTATCGCATGAAAGACACGTATAACTTTAGTTTTTGGCATCCGATTCTTCAATGCGAGAAGTTTATCAATTTTATTGATCAACGCTATCGTGTCGGTTCCGGCGATATTATGAAAGAAGATACGGTTGAAGAAATCTACGAGGTGATGGAGGATCAATGAAAACAGAATCCGTAATATTCGGAAACCTAATTGAAAATGAAGATTACGCGCGTAAGGTAATTCCATTTTTACAGGAAGAGTATTTTACTGATCCTGTAGATAAAAAGGTTTTTACTCTTATCAAAGATTATGTTGACAAGTATAATACTTTTCCAACAAAGTCTGCGCTTATTCTTGATTTAAAAGATGTAACAGGTTTATCTGAGGATCAATATAAAACAGCAAATGATACTATTAATGGTTTAGAAAAATCCGAAGATCGTGATTTATCTTGGCTTATTGATCATACTGAAAAGTTTTGTAAGGATAAAGCTCTTTATAATGCTTTAATGAAGTCTATTCAAATTGTAGACGACAATAATAAAGATAGTATATCTGTTGGCGCTATTCCTCAAATTTTGACTAATGCTCTTGGTGTTTCTTTTGATACTCACATCGGCCATGACTTTCTTGATGACGCAGCCGATCGTTATGAATTTTATCATCGCAAAGAAGTTCGTACTAGCTTTGATCTAGATCATTTTAACAAAATTACACAAGGTGGTTTGCCCCGCAAAACATTAAATATCGCTCTTGCTGGCACTGGTGTTGGTAAATCATTATTCATGTGTCATAATGCTGCACATAATTTAATGTCGGGATGTAATGTTCTGTATATCACCATGGAAATGGCAGAGGAACGCATTGCAGAACGTATTGATGCCAATTTGATTGGAGTCACACTTGATGAACTTAAAGATCTACCTCAATCAATTTATTATAAACTTATTGGCAAAGTAAAGAAACAAGCAAAGGGTAAACTTATTGTTAAGGAATATCCTACTGCATGCGCTGGATCTGCTAACTTTCGTCATCTTTTAAACGAACTTAAAATTAAAAAGAACTTTGTACCGGATGTCATTTATATTGATTATTTGAATATATGTGCATCATCACGTATTAAACCAAGTTCAAATGTAAACTCTTATACTTACATTAAAGCTGTTGCAGAAGAACTCAGAGGCCTTGCTGTTGAGTTTAATGTTCCAGTTATTTCGGCAACACAAACTAATCGTACTGGGTTTTCCAATTCAGATGTAGGTCTCGAAGATACTTCAGAATCGTTCGGCCTGCCTGCAACGGCAGACTTTATGTTTGCTCTGATCACTAGCGATGAGTTAAGACAACTTAATCAAATTATGGTTAAGCAACTTAAAAATCGTTACGGAGATCCTGCTAAAAACAAAAGATTTGTTATTGGTGTAGACTACTCTAAGATGAGACTCTACAATGTTGAAGCATCAGCACAAGAAGATATACAAGACGATGTTCCAATATTTTCTATGACAAGTTCTGGAAATAGATTAGAAAACGAATCAAAACCAGCAACCACTTTTGATAAACTTAAATTTGCAGGATTCAAATAATGGTAAACTACCGAGTAGAAAAAGACGACATACTTATCCAAGCGGTCACAACTATGAGTGAAGGTAGGGCGGAGGGCTTTTCTGTAATTGAAAACGAGAGCGGTTATATTATGAAATCGGGATTATCAAAGGCAGGAGCTCGGGCGCTTTGTCGTAGCCTGAACTTCGGTGGTGGGTTTGATGGTTGGACGCCTCAATTTTTTTTAGAAAAAAATGAAATTTTGTAATAGGTTTTTGTATTTTGTGTATAAATATATGTACACAATATGTGGTGCGTGGATTTACGGTTATCCGTAAAAGAGGCAAGTGTCTTAATTGACGATTGGAATAGGCAGGCTAACAGGTGGGGTTCCTCCTGCTACACGCATTTGGGCGGTCTTCGGGCCGCCCATTTTTTTTGTATTTTTTTAAAAATAACTATGTACATTTAATCAGAAACATGCTATAGTGGTACTATAATGAAGAAAGGTTATAGTGACATGGTTACAGATCTTAAATATGGTCTTGTTTTCGGTGCATTTGTTTTTATAGTAATTACTATGTGGGAAGTACAACAAGTTCTTCCTGCATAAAACTGTGTACATTAATTATTAGTTAGTGTACATTATGATAATGGTAAAGAGATCTCGTGTGATCTTTCGTATATTGCTAGTGACTGCTTTGTGGATCGGTCTCTTTACCATTAATTTTTGAGGTATATTATGACAATGCATCTTCTCGGACCTGCTTATAGTACGATTCGTACTCCTCGTAAGGCAAAGCTTACAAAGTCAAAGCTCGACCGGTTTTATGTTGATTGGAAGTCTGACTGTAAACGTGAAAAGAAACTTGGTATTAAACCAAAAAGTTTCGATGATTATATTGATTATCGTCTCGGCTATTACAAGCCAAAGCTTCGTGGTGTGAAAACCGAGAAGTATAAGCCTAGCAATCATCGTAAGCTGTATCCTTCTCAAAACGAAATCGGTGTACACTATACGAAGGATATGAACTACGAGCGTGAAAAGCTCGAGGTCAGCACCAATTATGTTATCGGCCAAGCCTACAATAAAGGCGGACTTGTTGTCCTTTCCAAGTCTGAAGCGGCCGACCCTTCAACAGGCAAAAGACGATGAAGCAAACGCTTGAACAAAAGATCCGTCAGCGTAGAGCTCAAATGCTTGTCCATTCGTACATCTACTATCATCTTAATGATAATATTGTAAGCGATGATGTGTGGCAGAAATGGGCTAACGAACTTGTAGAGCTTCAGAAGAAAAAGAAGCGAATAAATTTTTACGACAAAGCGTTTAGCGACTGGACAGGAGCGTCTGGAGCATTCCTTCCAGCTGACCATTGGGTACGGAGAAAAGCGAGTACGTTATTAGAGACTTCTGAAGCGGCTGATCCATCAACGGACAAAAGGCAGTGCTAACTTTCCTTTCTTCATTAGGACTGCTTTTCCTGTTGATAGTATTGGCAGTCTTGGGTGTCGCCGTATGGCTGGCATTCAAGGCTGCCATTTACGTACTTAAATTTATTGTGTATGGATTTATATTTCTTGCTGCAATACTTTTTTTGTTTACATTATTTTAATTATATGGTAGGTTAAAAACATTATGGATCAAGAAACACGCAAACGTATTTACAATGTACTTGGCGCATCGATGCGCGCACAAAATCCAGAATTTCGTAAGCTCTGGGAAAAAGTATTTCAGGACTTAATGATGCCTGTAAATAATTCTACGAGGCATTAATGTTTGTTGAAGGTGTATCACCATATCGTAAACCGTATGCTCCTGAAGGTATTAACTTCAGCGAGAAACACCATCTTGTTGGTTTTCAATGGCCATATATTAATTGTAATGGCAAAGAATACAAGACTACTATGACTCCTACTGGTTGGGTATGTGATTGCCCCGGTTTTAACTTTCATGGAAAATGCAAACATATTATTAAAGTTCATGCAAAGGTTTCACGATGATTATTCATACAAATGATACTACAACAAATGAAGTATTCGAAATTCCTGATTCTCTATATCGACTAATGATGTCGGAAGTTGAAAAATCTTCTGATGGTCGTCTCAAACGCCCAGTAGATGTTATACCCGCGATTAATGCTGTATTATGTGTTCTTTGGCGTGATGGCATCCCGCCTGAGCTTTGTCGTGATGGAAATCTAGTGCATTCGCCACAAGGTAAGATTATTGCGAGGAATGACCGCATAGACGAGATTATGGTAATAGAACCAAATGGAAATGCTGAACGTTATAAAAAGGTTGTTGAGTAATGGAAAAGAATATAGTATACACTATTAAGCTTATATCTGGAGAAGAAATTATTTCTCGTGTAAACCAGTCAGAAGGTATAACAGAACTTATTAGACCTATGGCAGTTGCAATGGGCCCACAGGGATTTGCTATGATGCCATGGATGTTATCAGCTCCTGAAAACAACGTAACAATTTCAGATACAGTTATTGTTGGTGCTACAAGAACATCCGAAATGGTTTCAAAACAATATATCAAGCAAGTAACAGGAATTGAAGTATAATGCTACTCATTTTTATAATGTTCATTATTTCTCTTTTAGTGTATGGATTAATTACCAGCAAAGTAACTCCAGAAGAGCGTGATGAAATGTTAAAGAGTGATGAGATGTTTCCATGAGTATGATTCTATCATGCTTGATCCTCGGTGATTCTATCGCGGTCGGCACAAAAATGTTTGCACCCAAGGAATGTGTCTCGTATTCGAAGGGTGGTTGGAACACTTGGCAATGGAATAAGAATTGGGGTAATACTCCTCTCGAAGCCAAGACTATCGTGATCAGTCTTGGAACAAACGATCATGCTGGTGTCAACACACAAAGGGAGTTGACAAAAATTAGAACTCGTATTAAGATAGGCAATGTAGTATGGATCATGCCTCCTTGCAACAAGAAGTTCTGCAAGCCAGCAGTCAACGAAGCAGTGAAGAGCATTGCTTATAGCTACGGAGATCGTATTATTGCTACGTCTTATGTTCAACCAGATGGTATCCATCCTTCATGGCGTGGATACAAAGATCTTGTAAAGAAAGCAGGTTTGTGAATCTTTTTGTATTAGATAATGATCCCGTGATTGCTGCACAATTGCAGTGTGACAAGCATGTTGTGAAGATGATCGTCGAGAGTGCTCAGATGCTCTCGACGGTTCATCGTATGCTTGATGGTATGGAGACTCGCATTCCATCTAAGTCAGGCAAGCGTATAGTAAAAGCATGGACACTTCCGGATGAACGTGAGGATATTCTTTACAAGGCAGTACATATGCACCATCCTTGCACGGTCTGGACTGCTGAGAGTAATAACAACTACAATTGGCACTATGTCCACTTTGTAGCTCTGTGTGACGAGTACACATATCGTTATAATAAGGTTCATAGTACTGATAAGCTGCTTCGTGAAGCATTGAAGAATCCTCCTCGTAATATCCCAGTCGGATATAAGACTCGTCAGCCTCTGGCAATGAAGTCAAATCCTGAGTGTATGTTCGAAGATGTTGTTAAGTCTTATCGTGCATTCTATCAAACGAAGCAAGATCGCTTCAAGATGGCATGGACTAAACGACCTGTGCCAGATTGGTTTAAAACTAAAGTTGCATAATAAGGTACTATACCGCCCCGATTTGGGGCGGTTTTCTTTTGTAATTTTATAAATAGCTAAAGGAATAAAAAATGGCTATTTTACAATCAAAAGATTTTGTTGCTGGGAAAAATGCATCAACGGGGCCATACGCAGGCATGTCTCGTGATGAAATTGTTCTTGCAAAAATTAAAGATGGTAAGCCATTTAAGCTGGGATCAACTAGAAACTCTAAACAAGTAATAAGACTAGAATATAATCCAAAAACAAAACAATTTACGTATCAAAAAACAAGCGGAAAAAAAGAAATAGTAACAGTAAGTAAAATTACTGGTGCAACAGGGAATATTTTTAAAGATTCTGACTTTGGAGGCGGAGGCGGCGCTGGAGGTGGTACAATCCAAACTGCTTATGCCGAGTCTGCGCAGTGTGTTTGGTTGATTGCTGTACAAAAGTCACCAAGAAAAAAATATGAAGACTTTACAGAAAAAGATTTAAAAGCTGCCTTTGATAGTTCGCGATGCCAGGTTGGCAGCACAACATTTGATCAAATTATGACATTAGGACCTGACTGGCATAAAAGCGGATATTGGACTGCAAAAAAACTAATAGAAATGAAATTAGTTAACACAGGCCAAACTTATCATCGTGACTCGACTGTCATGAAAAAAATATATAAAAACAAGAAGACAGCTTTTCAAAACTCAGATCTTACTGTTCTTTCTGATGATAAATGGAATCCTGGTGATTTTTGGGCAGTTAAAACTAATTTTGATGTTAATAAAATGGACTATAGTACGATTAAGGCCTACAATAATGATTTATTAAAGCGCTTTAAAGATCGTACTGTAATGGGTATTTCTCTTAAAAAAATTGCGCGAGGAAATGTTAAAGCTTCTATTTTAAATGAAACAAACGAACGGCCAGCCGGTGTAAAATTTAAAAAATCAGTAATTGCAACAGCTCGTGGTACATTTTTTACATCAAAAGGTGGGTTTATATTATTTGATGGACCAAATCCTGGTTCATATGATAATAAAATGGAGATTAGAACAAACGCTGCACTATCTACGCACAAAGTAGAAATTATATTAAAAACAGCCCGAGGCGGCGGAGCTGGTTGGGGAATTATACAAGACATAGTAAAACAAGTTAATGGCACTAATCTTCCAGATAATAGAATGATGTTATCAATGACAGATAAAATCATTGAAGGAAACTCGTCAGAAATAGACAAATTATGGGAAAAGACTATTAAGTGCGGTGGTTATGATTCTAGAAAAAAAGATGACTTTTTAGAAGAACTTAAAAAACAAGATCGTATTTGGATACATGGCAAGCTTGGTGTGGTAGAGTTGCTCTATGAATTAGAAAACACTACAACGAAAAAAGCAGATTCAATAGTGAATAAGATCTATAATTATGCCGGATCTGTTTCAGATCTTTCGAGCGTATACGTAAAGGTTTATGAATAAAGGATTATTTTTTTAATTTTTTTTAAAAAAAGTATGTACATTAATTGGTTTTCAGTGTATTATAATTCTATGATAAAGCGATTTAAAAATTTTGATAGCAATGGTACGTTGACCATTTTTGACATTGATGAAACACTGTTTCATACTAAAGCAAAGGTCAAGGTTGTAAAAGAAAATAAAGTTGTTTGCGAATTAGACAATCAGGAATTTAATACTTACACACGTAAGCCTGGTGAAGAATATGATTTTGGCGAATTTGCTTCTGCTGAGGTGTTCAATAAAACATCAAAGCCAATTGTAAGAATGATTGAAAAAGCAAAGGCAATTGTCAAAGCTAAAAAGAATCCATATAGTCGTGCAATTATTTGTACAGCCCGTGCGGATTTTGATAATAAGGAACTCTTTCTGAAAACATTTCGTGATCATGGTCTTCCGATCGATCAGATGTATGTTGAAAGAGCCGGCAATTTGAAGATCGACTCTTCAGCTGAAGCTAAAAAAGTGGTGTTTCGGAAATACTTAAATACTAAAAATTATACGAAAATTCGTCTTTATGATGATGCAATTTGTAATATCAAAGCTTTCTTAGATCTTAAAAAAGAATATCCTGATGTTATGTTTGAAGCATGGTTTGTAAAATCAGATGGTAGTGTTAAAGGAATTAAATAATGAATGGTTTTAAAACATTTATTTCAGAAGAAATTGATGAAAAAAAACTTAAGCACCTTGAACATGCTGAAGACCACGTGATCAATTTTGGTCACGAGGGATTTACTCATGCTTATCATAATCTCAAAGACGTACATGACAAGCTAACTGGTAAGTCTAACGATACTAAAGTTACTATGAAGTACGATGGTTCGCCTTCTATTGTCTTTGGTCGTCATCCTGAGAATGGTAAATTCTTTGTTGGATCTAAGTCAATCTTTAATAAAAATCCAAAGGTTAATCATACTCACGAAGATATCGAGAAAAACCACGGGCATGCTCCGGGTCTGGTTGAAAAGCTAAAATACGCTCTTGACCATCTTCCAAAAGTTACTCCTAAGAAAGGTGTTTATCAAGCTGATATTATGCATACAGAGCATGATCGGCATGAAACTAATGGTAAAGTTCACTTTACTCCAAATACTATCACCTATTCGGCTCCGAGTGATTCAGAGCATGGTAAAGCTGCAATGCGTTCTAAAATCGGTATTGCTGTTCATACCAAATACCATGGTAAGAGTTTACAGGACATGGAAGCTGAAGTTGGTGCTAATGTAAGTGATTTTCATGAACATCCGGATGTTCATAATATCTCTGTTGAACACGATCTGTCTAATTCAAATTACACAGACAAACATCAAGATGATTTCCATAAGCACATGAATGCTGCGGCTAAGATTTGGGAAAAAACAAAACCAGAAACACATGAAGCAGTTGGTCGTCACAGAGACAATCTTAAAACTTATATTAACCATACGGTACGTACGGGCACTAAGCCAACAGCTGATGGTTTTCATGCTCATTATTCGCAGTGGCATCAGAAAAAAGTTGATGGTGTTAAAACACCTGCTGCAAAAGATCGTAAGATTGCGGCAATGAATTCCGATTTGTCTCATGCTAAAGAAAATGAACGTCATACTAAGACTGTTCTAAAGATGCATCATCATTTACAAAAAGCAAAGAATGCGCTTGTGAATGCAATGTCTTCAACTTCAGCATTTGAACACACTATTAATGGTAAAAAAACAAAGCCAGAAGGGTTTGTCGCTATTCGTAATGGTCGTCCTACAAAATTTGTGGATCGTGCCGACTTCTCTGCTAATAACTTCAATAAGGACAAAAAACTATGAAGTCGATCCATATAACGCAAGGACGATTCAATCCGGTTCATGCTGGCCATGCTATGGTTGTGCAACATGTAATGGATAGTGCCAAAAAAGAAGGTGCAGATCATAAGATCCTAACTACTGGATCTCATGATAAAAAGAAAAATCCACTTACACCACAGCAAAAAGTAAAACATCTAAGCCGGGCTGTGAAAGGTTCAAAAGTAGAAGCAATGGGCAAAGATGCTCCCACTCTTCTTCATCAAATGTCAAAACTTCACAAGCAAGGCTATTCTCATGTAACTATGCATGTAGGTTCAGATCGTGTGCATGAGTTTCATAATCTTTTGAATAAATACAACGGACAAACTAGCAGGCACGGCCACTACAACTTTAAGAACATAAAAGTCAAGTCTGTAGGTGGTAAACGGAAAGAAGGCGGCACGGGTATTGAGGGTGCTTCTGGAACATCTATGAGGAAGCACGCTGCCTCCGGTGATAAAAAATCATTCCACGCTATGGCTCCTTCTAGTTTGTCCACACGTCATAAAAACGAATTATATCACGACCTACGTAAAGGCATGGGTATCAATGAATCGCTTATTATGAAATTTAAAGATTGGATTTCATAATGTATGATAAAGATTGTACTGTAAGAGAAGAAGACGTAGCAGAATTTAGACCAAGCCAGGCATTAGGATATGTTACAGTTAATGGTTGGAAATGGATTTCTCGTGACAACGGTGCCTGGGTAGGACCAAGACGAGATTGGGAATGCGGTCATAAAAACATAATTAAAGAACATGTTACAGACTGGAGAATTTGTGTACAGGCAGGTGGAAACCAGGGCATGTATCCAAGACTTCTGTCTGATATGTTTGAGCATGTTTATACATTTGAACCAGATCCACTTAATTTCCATTGCCTAGTTGCCAATTGCCAAAAAGATAATATCTACAAATTAAATGCAGGCTTAGGAAAAGAAACAGGGCTATGCAAAGTAATACCTAGACAGTCTGATAATACTGGAACTTATCAAATTAGTGTTGATGATAACGAGTCGTATGTTCCGCTTATGACTGTTGATTCATTAAATCTTCCACACTGTGGATTCATTATGTTTGATGTTGAAAGATTTGAGCATGATGCAATTCTTGGAAGCATAAATACAATAGAAAAATATAAACCGGTAATTCAGCTTGAAACCGTACCCGGTGAGTTACATAATTTGTTAACAAATATTGGTTATGAAAAAGTAGGAGAATCACACGCTGATAAAGTGTATAAGGTAGTGTAGTGGCACAGTTTAGAAGAGATTCTGAAGTATATCTCAATAATGGTAATACTATTTTTGAAGTTGTTATGTTGTCTGATAAAGACGGCAACATTATCAATACTTTTGGTGCTGCATCAAATATTCCCATTGCAAATGGTAATGTTGATGGCCATACGGCTGTACATAAATTTGGATTAGTAGATGGAACTGCAACAAATCCATGTACCATATGGACGGGTGGCGATACGGCTACATATACATTTCAAACAGAAGCAAATACGGTTTCAGCAAATAGTGCAAATACTGGAGACAATCAAACTATTACAGTTCAAGGCTTAGACGCTAGTTATGCTGAAGTAGAAGAAGATATTGTACTTACTGGACAAACAGAAACTGCCGAAACAACTACTCAATTTTTAAGGATGCACCGAGCATTTGTAAAAACAGGTAATACTAATGCTGGAAAAATTAGTATTAATCATAACTCATCAGGGGATGTAATTAGTGAAATTGCAGCCGACTATGGTCAAACCCTGCAGGCATTTTATACAGTTCCAGCTGGAAAAACTGCTTATCTTTCAAGACTAAGAGTTTCGTCTTCAAAACAATCATCGGCTATAGTAGTTTTATATGTCCGCCCGTTTGGTGGCGCGTTTAGAGCGCAATCAACTGTTAGTTTATATTCAGGTGATGCGTCTACAGTATTTGATACGCCGCTTCGAATTACAGAAAAGTCTGATATTGAAGTCAGAGTTAAAGGAAATACTAATAACACTCTTTCTGCCGACTTTGATATGATTCTTGTAGATAATCCAGCATAATTTCCCTACATTAAAGTAATTTCTGTTATAAATAGTTGTACGGTTAGGCTACGGCAATCCCGTAATTGCAAATACAGATAAGCCCAAGGGAAACTCTGATGGAATACACAGATAAAGACAATAAAAAATCGGTACCAGCTGAAAAGAATTTGAAAAAGCCTAAAGGGCGTTCTGTAACTGGTAAACCTCTAGATGGCATCGAGATCCGTCCTCAGCTCAAAGACAAAGACGCCTCTAGATCTCCTGCAAATGAGGAAACCGATAGCCTAACCAACTCCCCTCTTGATGAGGTATTAGATTTTACGGCGCGCCGTAAAAGAGCAAGACAGGCCCGTAAGCTCAAAACAAAACTTGCACGTGCAAGGAAGATTGCACAAAGACGTATGGCTCCTCAATCTAAACTTGAAGTTAGAGCCCAACGTGCAGCACGCGGAATTATTAAAAAGAGGCTAGCCGCCCGCCGCGGAACACCGTATTCTGAGCTAAGCGTTGCTGAAAAGATTAACGTCGACAAAAGAGCCGCTAAAAAAGTAGAATTAATCAAAAAGATAGCAAAAAGACTGCTTCCAAAAGTTAGGAGAGCAGAAATGGAAAGACTTGCTTCATTTAGAAGTGGAAAACCATTAAAAAACTTAGCAGCAAAAAATGAAGAATTTAGTAACATTATCAATAACTTAGATGATAAGTCAGATATTGAAATTGTTGACATAATTGAATCTACGATTCGCGAACTTAACGAATCTAATAGCCCACTTGGTCCAACTCTTCGCGGTATGTTAAATACTGTTATTAATGAAGATGCGTCTATGGGTACTTTATTCAAAAAATCACAAAAAACTGGTATACCGTTCTCGATACTTGGTGAAGTGTTCGAGCGCGGTATGTTTTTATGGGAAGAAGACGATACAAAAACCCAAGAACAGTATGCTTTTTCTCGCGTAAATAGCTATATTGCAAAGGGAAAGGCTTGGCATCTTGATTCAGATCTTCGCGAAGATCGTCAAATAGATAGTACCATTGATAATCTGTTTACGTCACTCATTACAAACAACGAAACTATTTGGGAAAACATTACTTCTACTGAAAAACGTAAAAAAATAGAAATTATTGACCGTAACGAGCGTAAAAATCAAAACCGGCAAGCTCAAATTAAAACTAAAATTATTGATGAAGCGTGTTGGGATACACACAAACAAGTAGGAATGAAGAAAAAAGGCAACAAGATGGTGCCTAATTGTGTTCCAAAAGAAGAAGTTGAGCAGGTTAATGAAATTTCAAAAACAACTCTGAAAAATTACTTAGCCAAAGCTCCTGGTGATATTCAAAAAATTGCTAAGAAATCTAAATTTGATACTCTTGTTAAATCAGCACATAAATCTAATAAGCGTATGCAGGGCATGGGCCGTGCAATGAAAAAAGTTTACGAAGCAGACTGTGATCATACTAATGATTGTAGTTGTGATAGTCCATCAAAACGCGAGCTTGGAACGAAATCACTTACAAAGAAATACAAAAAAGATACTCCGGGCGAATCCATGAAAGAAGATATCACTCGCCGGGGTGATTTTAAAATGGTAAAAATTCGCCTACCAGATGGTAGAACAGTTTGGAAAAAAATAAAAAAAGAAATAGATGTTGAAAGGAATACATAATGATTGGATTCAAAGCATTTATTTCAGAAGCTACATATAAAGGCAAAAAAGTATCGCTGAATAAGCCCATGAAAGGCGATATCAAAAAGTCTAAAGTTTATGTTGATCCAGATGGTGATGGTAAAGCCAAAAAGGTCGAGTTTGGTGATCCAAACATGTCAATTAAAAAACATATTCCAGCTCGTCGCAGGTCATTTAGAGCAAGACACAACTGCGATAACCCTGGTCCAAAAGATAAAGCACGCTACTGGAGCTGTAAGGCTTGGTAATAAATAATAAAATTATAAGAGGTACTCATGTCACAGGATAAAGAAAATCTAGTTGAAG
>Ga0181577_10001342_pt1 | contig 19872 bp, 13 predicted proteins | sample 101ome_21_FD_132468 | JGI IMG/M metagenome (GOLD analysis project Ga0181577, IMG submission 132468) | Coastal salt marsh microbial communities from the Groves Creek Marsh, Skidaway Island, Georgia - 101413BT metaG (megahit assembly) | ecosystem: Environmental > Aquatic > Marine > Intertidal...
AATTGGAACGAAATCTTCAAATCCCCCAATTCTTACATCGAATGTCTCTATACCGATGAGGAAATTGAAGACGAGTTTGTTTTTGAATATTCGGATGAATTGATGGACAAGCTTCAGGGCGGACCCGACCCGGATTTCAATATGGCCGAAGCCTATGTTCAAGTTACTCGAGACGGCGGTCGCCCGAAAGAAGCAATTGAGCGGAGCATCAAGCACCATGTGGAAATCATCCGTTATGTATGTGACGATTTATGGGATGCGTTTGACTTGGCAAAAGAGCTCGAAGGAGACATCACATACCGCATTCGGTTGTATTCCAAGTGCATCGCCAAAACGACGGAGAATTACAAAAACTGGCTGAAAGAGGAATACACGCGGAAACTGCAAAGCGCATTGCGAAAAGCCTACGTCACAGACGACCAAGAAGCCTGAAAAAACGCCAACTTGGGCATGCTTCCGAATTCGTTGGGCTACACTTATAAAGTGAACTGCAACGAATACAAATGCCAGAGATCGGTGCGTACCGCAGCAACTAGTTTAGTGTGGTTATGGCGCAGTTTATGAGTCTGGATGTCAAGGTGGCCATCGTGTCACTCGGGGTAATCAATTTTCTTTTGGCCGCCATCTTGATGAACCTATGGAAATTTCGTCGTCGTAACACGGCATATGTTCCTGTTTGGCAGCTGATTTCGACCGGCACTTCGTTTGCTGGTTGCATTCTCGTTTTGGGATATGCTTTGTACCATTCGTTCATCAACAATTGGAGCGTCTCGCCCGCAATTGAGAACGCTGACATTATTGCATGCCTGTTGCTGGCGGCGTTGAATGGGCTGGCCTATGGTTTCCGACTGAATAAATTGTCGGGCATTCCTCAAAAAACGAGGAACCGATTGATAGAGGAACAACTGCTCGTTCAAAACCTTTCTCAATCTCAGCAAAACTTAGCATTGAAAGAGAAAGTCGTCGAAACAAAAAGGAGACACTTGAAGTCGCAAATGAATCCGCATTTCATCTTCAATGTTCTTACCGGCATTCAGCATCTGTTGCAGAAAGCGGAAAGTGAGCGAGCTGGCCAGGTATTCAGCCAATTTCGCAAATTATTGATGTTGGGATTCATGTCACAAGAGAAAATCCTAGGTCCTTTATCCCAAGAAATTGAACACGTAGAACAATATGTCGAATTGGAGCGCATTCGCCTTTCCAAAGCATTCGAATTTAGCTGGGACATCAAATCTGACGTGGTTCCAGCCATTACTCCATGTCCTTTATTCATCCTGCAACCTTTGGTCGAAAACGCCATCTGGCATGGCTTATCAACAGAGTCTGTGAAGGCACCTGAGTTACGTTTGCGGATTCAGTGGGATAACGAAGACCTGGTCATCAGTGTTCATGATAACGGGCCGGGGCTACAGACTAAAAATCAAACTTCGCCAAACCACGTTTCTCGCGGTACGAGCATTATCCGAGAACGTCTAGCATTGCTTCGGCACCGAGGAAAACTCACCATTTCAGAATGTCCGCACGATCACCCTTTTGCAACTGGGGTGTCTTCCGAACTGCGATTGCCATTGTGGGCCCTTGAACCCGCGTGGCATCAAATGAAAGAAAAGAAAGCCAGCTGAGATTGGACAGGAGACTGAGGAGTCAAAGCGCCCAACGTGGCAACGGTTCATCCGAAAGTTCACCGCTGAAACCCTCAGAATACATCAGAGATCCTGCCATGGCAATCATCGCCGCATTGTCGGTGCAATAGGCGAACGGTGGAATGAATACCTGCCATTGTGATTGGCTTTGTTTGGCTTCCAGCCGTGCCCGCAATCCCCGATTCGCTGACACTCCTCCAGCAATTGCAACCCGGTGCGTTCCAGCCATGTCAACGGCACTTTCTAACTTGTCCATCAGGATGTCCAAAATCGCTTTCTGCACACTCGCCGCAATATCTGCCTTTCGCTCTTCGACGAAATTGTTATTCTTCTGAACGGCTTGTTGTAAGAACTGCCAAACCTGCGTTTTCAATCCACTGAAACTCATGTCCAAACCGTCGACTCGCGGTTTGGAAAAAGAAAAAGCCATCTCATTTCCTTCGGCGGCGAGTTGATCGATGATGGGACCTCCTGGGTAAGGCAGCCCCATGAGTTTGGCAACCTTATCGAAAGCCTCTCCAGCTGCGTCATCTCTGGTTTCACCGAGAATTTCCATAGACAACGCATCATTCACGCGAACGAGTTGAGTATGCCCGCCCGAAACCGTCAAACACAAGAAAGGAAAATCGGGTGTCGGTTCAGGTTCGAGGAAATGCGCGAGGATATGGGCTTGCATGTGGTTGACCGGGATCATCGGAAGGCCTTGAGCAAATGCCCAGGACTTGGCAAAAGCAGCTCCCACATGCAACGACCCCATCAACCCAGGGCCGCGCGTGTAAGCGACAGCGTCGAGATCTGCTGCATTCATACCTGCTTCTTCAAGTGCCGCTTGCAACGTAGGGACAATGTTTTGGGCATGGGCCCTACTCGCCAATTCCGGCACCACTCCCCCATACTTTTCATGAATCCGTTGATTGGCAACGACATTGGACAGTACCCGCCGACCTCTGATAACCGCTACACTTGTGTCATCACAGGAAGATTCAAAAGCTAGAATAACCGGTTCTTGTGGCATGATTTCTGGTGGCAAAAGTATAATTTCACAGACAAATGGCTACCAATTCAAAAGCGATAAAACGCGGGGTCCTCATTGGGATCCTCAGTACAGCGGTATTGGCATTCATTTTGTCCACGTCCGTGATGCAAACTGCAGTGACGAACCTGGTGCTGAAGCAAACTTCTCCCATCGCTGGATTGAATCTATCTGCAGAGTCGGTGTCCTTTTTCCTGTCGCCGTTGGCCATTCAAATTTCTGGACTCGAAGCACGTGCAGAAGGCGAGTGCATTGTCCGCGTCGACTCGGTGTACGGACGTTTCGCCGATGTGAATTTGCGTCATTCACATTACGAGCTCTCCCAAGTTCAAGTATCGGGCATCCAAGTTTCAGCGACTCCAGCATTCAATGATTCATTGGCAAACTTCCTCAGGCAATCAAGCGCCCCACCAAATGACTCACCCTGGAACTTAAAAATCGAACGTGGCTCGCTGACGAACATCCAGATTAAAGGCGTCTTCTCAGATTCGACGGCCTACATCTCAGGGAATCAGCTCACGCTGGATGCTGTTGACCTTTCAGGGAATGCATCGAATGGGAATATCGAAGGAATGCATTGGCAGTTTCAACCAGGCAGCGCATTCAATGCATTCAGCGAACCGCTGCGTTCAGATTCCATTTCAGCCTCTTGGCATGCCGGACTTTCGGAACAATTTAACCTTTTCGCGGTGACGAATTTGGGATTCCTGAAAGCATCTTACGATGAAGGCGACGCCCTCGCACAGAGCTCCATTGAATTTGTGCCGGATACAGTCGCATGGCCGTTTGAAGCATCCGCTGGTTGGGTGCAAAATTTGAAATCCCTTGCCGCTGGGCAATCATTCATCGGAAACGCCGAAATCGATTCCATAGGCCGCGTGCAAGGGCTCTTGGAATGGGGAGGCACAACGGTGATTCCATTTGAATGGAACCGCGCAGAATGGACCACGGGACCATTCTCCATCGATATGAGAGAAGATGCATGGGCGCCGCTTCAATCCGCTATGAGCAACCTGACCTGGCTGCATCAAAACCTCAATTGGCAAGTCGAAATCAACGGCTCCACGGAAGGTTTGGAATGCCAATTTCGTCCCGTTCACCATTCTCCAGAACGCGTCCAATTTGTGTGGAAACCGGCAGGAGTCGCTCATGAAATTCAACTCAATTTTCGAGAAATTGCCGTGGGCCAAAGCGATCGAATGGGACAGCCAAACCGTATTTCTGCAGAGGGATTGTTTACCGTTTCCACAGATTCCGCGAATGGTCGACTTCGTTTTCTGGCAAGTTCAAAACCGATAGCATCGAGTGACATTCAGGTAGATTGGGATTCGACTCGTTGGGCGTATCAAACAGATTGGACTTTGAACGGGTTGCATGCTTTCACGGATGAATCCACATGGGAACTTTTTGCTGCGTTGAATATCCGCGGTTCTGGAAATTGGAGCGGTGATTGGACGCACATTGCTGAATCCCGGAACATACAGTTGATTGAAAATCGCACACCGAGGGCGTTCGAGCGATTCGACATGATTCATGAAAAATCCGCATCGAATTGGCGCTTGAATTGGAACTCAGACCTTTCGAATGGCAACTTTCAAGCAAATTCTGAAGCACTGCGCAGATGGGGTCTGTTGAGTGAAATCCAAGAACAGGCGGATTCTTCAGCCCACCCCTTTGCACAAATGGATGCAACCCTGCCTGGATTCAACACCATTGCTTTACTTCTAGGAATCCCCATTCAAACCGAAGGAATGACTTCAATACGAGCGCATTGGCTTCCTTCAGACCAATCTGTTGCTTTGGAAATCCCAAGCTTATCGTGGAAATCCCTGAGCGCCACAGGCATTCAACTTGAAGCCTCAATTGGAAATGCGGACATGGACTCGATTGGTTGGTATGTAGCCAAGGTTGAGTACGATAAAAAGCCTCAATGTTACAATTTCGAGGGCACGTTAGCGGGCAATGCATCATTGAATGGGAAGGCCACTTGGATGGCTCCTGACCTTACGCAAAAAGGAAATGCACACATGAACATCGCTTCCGAGGGCAAGATTTTGGCCCTTCGGTTGGACTCACTTTTCCTTCCTCTCGGCGTTGACCGCCTCACACTGGATGAGCCCGCGAATATGACTTGGAATGCGCAAGAGGGAGACCTGCAATTGGACCGATTTCACGTGTCGAATTCTGGTGGTGATTGGGCTTCGGCCAGCGGCGTCCTATCGTCATCTGGTATTCTAGATGCAAGCCTCGGCTTTCAATGGAACGCACTCCCGACTTCCTTGGCTTCCATGGATAGCACCTTACAAATCAGCAATGCCAAAGGAGATGTGACGTTCAAAGGGAATTATCATTCACCTGAATTTTCCGCCGATCTTAAATTTGGCAAATGGAAATGGCAAGGGATTGAAGGCCAAAATTCCAATTGCGTCGGTTTTGGATTGCTCGAAAAGCCACATCTGATTTTTTCAACCGAATTGCCTCCAAATGGCACCATGCGCATTGAGGCTGACTTGCCCATCAACAACCCTGCTTCTTGGGCCGCAGAAGTCAGACTGAATCAATTTGCTTTAAACTCAATCAACCGTTGGTTGCCTGACGAAAGCATTGCGGTACTGGGAGCTGCTGATGCTTTGGTTTGGCTTGAGGATTTTCGTGGGATTCCAAAAATTCGTGGGAACTTGACGACCTTCGGTACCCAACTCGCTGTGCCATATTTGGGTACGATTTACGATCTGGAAGGTCGAGTGGACATAGAACCGGGAGCCTTCTACATGGACCAATGGCGGATTCGCGACGATTTGGGTTCGGAAGCGCTGTTCAATGGCACCGTACTGCACGATGAATTTCAGCAATGGGACTTGGACTTCGGTATCGATGCTACAAGAGAAAAACTTCGCCTCATGGACATTCCACCCACTGAAGACGCATACTTTTTCGGGGAGGCTATGTGCACAGGGGACATCAACATTTCAGGCTACGGGAGAAAACTATCCATCGATGCTTCACTGAACGCAGTTGACGGCACCCAATTCTCCCTTCCTCTCGACGGCACTTCCGACGTATCGTATGCAGATTTCATTCGATTTACAGGTGGTTCTGAAGCACCAGAAGAACGCCCTAAACCGGCCAGTGCTTTTTCCGATATCTCGCTCAATCTCGGAATCGATGTCAATCCGGATGCTGAAGCTCGGATTGTCTTCGATCGGGATGTCGGTGACGAAATTGTGGGACATGCACAAGGCCATTTGGACCTCAGTATCGATGATTTTGAACGCATTCGACTGAATGGCGCTCTGGAAATTGTGGAGGGTATCTACTATTTCACGCTACAAAATTGGTTGAGTAAACGGTTTGACATCGAACCCGGAGGCACGTTGATTTGGGAAGGTGATCCGTACCGAGCCAATGTAGATTTGTCCACCGTTTACCACACCCGCGCCCGACTGAACCCCTTGTTTCCAGACATTACAGATTTACCGGGACGCGTGCCTGTAGACTTGAAACTTGGAATGTCTGGTGCGCTGATGAGACCGGATGTTGCGTTTGACATTGTGGTACCCAATGCGGACTCCCGGGTTCAGGCGCTTTTGGAAGATGCATTGATTAATGAAGAGGAAAAACAACGGCAGGCTTTGAGTTTGCTGGTCATGAATCAATTTTTTAGCATTGACCAGATGGCTTCGTCTATAGGTGGATTTTTGAATACCCGACAAAGCACCCAACTCATCGCCAATCAGCTGGGGCATTGGATTTCCCAAATTTCACCCGGCATCGACATTGGTTTGGATTACGAGCAGGATGCACTCAGCGGAGAACAGGCGCTCGGGGTTGCACTGAGCACGCAGCTGCTGAACGACCGCCTTCACATTGAAGGTGCTGTGGGCATGCAATCCGTAGGAGCGATTGAAACGTCCGAAATGCAATTGCAAGATTTGACCATCAGTTTCGACCTCATCCCTGATGGCACCTTACAACTGACAGGGCATTCACGCCAAAATCAAGCGCTGAGCAATGCTCTTGAAGGAAGTCAAACGCAAGGTGTCGGCATCCGGTTTAAGCGTGATTTTGACGTCTGGAGAGATTGGAAGTCGAAGACCAACTAATCGCTACTTTTACAAGCAAACCATCAGGCAATGCAAAAAAGCAACTTCATCGGATTTACCCTCCTCGCAGGCATTTTTATGGGCATCTCAAATCTGAACGCTCAAGTCACCATAACTTCTGCAGATATGCCACAAGCAGGAACGACTTACCCTTTGGTCAATGCAGCTATTTTGGATCTATCGCTGGGTGAGTTATCCGGTGAAGGTGTTACGTGGGATGCCAGCAATTTGGTTCCCATTGCCGATGCACCGTTGACTCCAGTAAGTATGAGCGAGGCAAGTGTAACTGCGGCTTTAGTCTTCAACAGTCCGTTCAATTCCGCCTATCAATGTGATTTTTTTCTCCCAACGGAGTTTCCAGACTTAGGGGTTGACATCGGAATCCCGTTGGACGGTTTCAATAATTTTTACCAAACCGACGGAAGTGCTTATACCGTTGCAGGCATTGGACTCAGTGCATCGGGATTTGATTTGCCTGTCACCTATGACGACAAGGATGAAATCATTCCACTTCCTTTGGAATACGGAAGCGAAATGACGAGCACAGCGGCTTTCAATCTGGACCTAACGGGGATTCTTTCATACGGGCTCGTCCAAGAGCGTCAAGTCGTAGTAGACGGTTGGGGAACCCTGATCTTACCCTCTGGATCATACGACGTTTTGCGCACGCGCACAGATCTCACGGCAACGGATGATGTGTTCATCGAACAGCTTGGCGATCCGTTCACCATTGATCGCGAACAAACCACTTACCAATGGTGGGGAGTCGGCACCGGGTTCCCATTGTTGGAGATTACAGAAATCGTCGGACTTTCCGTCATTGGTTCTTATCAAGATTTCGCGCAAAACAACGGCATCGCAGAGGACGGCTCAACAGGACAGCATCCTTCAATTTATCCCAATCCTGCTGCTGCCGGTGACGAAATCCAATTCGGACAAACCGCATCGTGGACCCTCCTCGACGCAAAAGGCAACGAGGTCATCTCAGGTCAAGGATCCATGCTAACGGTTCCAAGTTGGATTACTTCTGGAATGTACATTTTGCGCATGGGCAATCAAGCTCAACGCCTGATCATTCGCTGACTCTGCATCAAATGAGGCCGGTCGATTCGAACGAATCGATTTCTGCACCGACTTGATTATCGTACCATTGGTCGAGCACCCAACCCTTGGCTACTTGTGGATTCCGAAAAATGCGAAATGCGACGGATGGCTTGAATAGTGCCCATCGAATCCGGTCCCTCAGCACCTGAATCGATGAAGGAACCACCACCGCACGTGCAGGCACATCCAACATGGCTTCGTCTGACCCCAACCAGGCCAAAGCTTCTTGTTCCACCAGCGCCGCGTTTCTTGGAATCAAAACCAACACAGGCCCTACCCCACCTGACATGAGCTCACGGCGTGCTTGTTCCACCCGTTTCATTTGGTTTAAGTCCAGCACAGCCTCCTCTGCAAATCGAATGGTGTAGAGGCCCATAGACAATTCAATGGTAGCATCATGCACTTGGGTAGAAAGGGTGTGTTCCATCAGTCGCAATAAAAGTCGGAAAACGGATTTGGAGAGCAAAAGTTCAAGGCCGCCGTGCCATCTCCTTCAATGAGGTATTCGATGGACGGTGTCGTGTAGCCAATGCCGTAAACTCCTTGTGTAGCGCGTGCTGCAAACAGCCCCAGTCCACCATTGATGTTGGTGTATTCCGGCCGTTCTTGAATTACCCCAGTCACCGGAGCGTTGACTTCGAGGTAAGTGGACAACTCTTCGTTTGCAATGGTCAACACAAAATCCACAGCCCGAGCGATTTGCACGTCGTCATCCCATGATCCAAGCAAACGTGTGATGTAGGGATCTACTTCCAATTGAGTCGCAAGGGTCGTATAAAAACGCTCTCCACTCACTTCCTTTTGAAGCACCTGCCCTCCTTCATCGTCGTCGGTGTTGAGCGTACCAATGTTCCACTCTACGACACGTTCACGCTCCTCGAGCAAAACGGTATGTTCTAAATCTTCCCAAACCCGTTCAAATACATGGATGAAAACCGTGATATCGTAGCGGCTTGCGCCAGCAGTTGAAGACCACTTGAACGTGATGTCAGGAAACGTCGTTTGAAACCCTACACTGGCAAATCCAATCTTAAAGTTATTGACACCAGGGGGTGGCTGTGTAATGTTTCCCACCTGCTCGGCAATCATATTGGTCGTTGCCGAAACCGGCGTTTCTTCGGATTCGATGGCGATGTTTAAATCATACTCTCCATCGGTGGACAATCCTCCCTCGGGCACAAAAAACCACATTTGTTGCTGCGGTGCATAGAAAATGCCATCGGTGGATTTGTTTTCGATGACGGTGTCTTGCAAAACCCAATTTCGTGTCACCGATGTACCCAATCGTTCGGAAACTTGGACCGCGAGTTCCTCAGCAGGGTACTCGCTGCTATCCGCTATTAAAGCCGCATCAAACTGATTTCCTTCACCCAGCCAAGTTCGATTGATTCGCACCCATTGCGTGTCTTGCTGCGCATCCAACAAACTGAATACAACTGGAGTCCGTTGATACGGTGCATTCAATTCGATATCCGTTGAACAGCCCAGCGCAAAAATGACTATGCCGAAAAGAAAGGACCGTTGCATACTGATGATTTTTGGTGAACACGTGAAACTTAATTCACAATCGGGGACGAAGATAGTTCCAATAAGAAGGACATCGTGTCTACCCCGTCCGCATAATCCCATGGAGCAGGACATTGTGTTTCGCCAAAATTGACCACTGGCACAGAATCAATCACCAATCCTTCGGAAACTCCTGTCACCACGCATTGCAATTCGCTTGAAGCAGCATGAATGCGTTCCCGCACCGAATCGACAGAATCATAAAATTCATAAAACAACGAACCTACAGGGCTCACCCACTGGCTATCTTCCTTCAATAGCACAAATCCATTCTCAATCAACGGGTGTTGGTTCAAAAGCCAGACGGCTTTGTGATAGTCATAATTGTTGGCGTATTTGTTGTTCTGCGCGACGTGTCCCCAATCCACCCAAACCCCAAACAATCGATCCAAATCGAATGAACGCGGTAAGAATAATTTGGTGACGTTTCTGCAGCCGAGACCGAAATATTGAAAAACGTCATTTCCCAATAACCGCAAATCCGCTTCGCTCTCTTCGCCTGTCAGAAAGGCGACACTTGTGCGTTGACTTCTGAGCACCTTCGGCACATCCCGAAAATAATAGTCAAAATAGCGATTGGAGTTACCGCTGCCGGTAGCGATTACCGCATCCACCTCAGTCAAGGTTCCGGTCACAAAACTGATTCTTTCCGCAATGGACTCTCCGCAAAAGTTTTCCAAAGCTCGCAGTGCAGCTGGTATCAAGAGTTGATCGTTAGAGCTGCATTTGATCACCGCGTGGTGCCCGCTGATGAGCACACAGAGCACATCATGCCAACCTACCATGGGAAGATTTCCTGCCAATATCAAACCTACACGCCGCATCTCCCGTCCCGACTCCAATTGAGGATAGGCACGCAACCATTGTCTCAAGGCCTGTTCTCGTAACATTTCACCATTGGCCTTCATGGCAAGCGTCACAAACTCCTTCACAAACCAACGGTTCTGGGCCTCTGCTGCGGCCAACAATTCAGCGTTATCCGAACCTTCTCCGGAAATTTCTCCTCTCAGCCATGCGCCGAGTTGAACAAGGCCTGATTTGAATGTGTTGGTCATTTGAGTGCGTATCTTCGCCACAAATTTAACGTTGCAAACAGAGACCCCACTGCTCCATGGCCATTATGATTACCGATGAATGCATCAATTGCGGTGCATGTGAACCTGAATGTCCAAACAACGCCATCTATGAAGGTGGCGCCGGGTGGCAATTTTCTGACGGAACTGGATTCAGCGGTCAAGGAGAGCATCCTACGGTAGGCGCTGTCGATGCTGACACCGAAAACAGCCCTCGCAACATGGACGTTTACTACATCGCCCATGAAAAATGTACCGAGTGCGTCGGATTTCACGACGAACCTCAGTGCGCAGCCGTATGTCCGGTGGATTGCTGTGTCGACGATCCCGAGCATCGAGAGTCGGAAGAATTGCTTCTCGCCAAAAAGGCATTCATGCACTTGTGATGGACGACTGAGCAATGTCGAATTTATTTTCGCGTTCTTTTATCATGCGCAATTCGAACATCCGTATGGCGGTATTGGTTGGCTTATCCCTGACGGCACAAGGAATAGCGAATGGTCAATCTGATGCAGAAACAACGCTGAACGATTTCGTTGAACAGTACAGATCACTGCAAGGACTTTCGAACGATGAAGCACGGCTTGCAGCGAGTGAAGCATTGCAGACCTCCATGGTTGCCTATTGGTCAGTTGAACCTATGGATCCTGCTGTCTTCGCTCCTTTGAGCAAATCCATGGGGTTCGCCCATGCGGGTGAGGGTGATGAGCGCTTTGTGGTGATTTCTTGGAACGTGGAATTGAGAAGTCAAAGTCAAGCCTATGGAGGCTTGATGGTTTTTATAGACCGTAAAGGGGCACAGCGTGTTGAACCGCTCCAATTCAAAAAACCCACCTCCCTTCGCGCATCGCTGGATGAGAAGGCTCGTTTTACCTCGAAAGATTGGCCTGGAGCTGTTTACTATGAGGCGTTGCTCCGGCATCAAGGCAACAAGCCCGTGTATACCCTGCTCGGTTGGGACGGCGCTGATAACATCCGTACCCGTAAAATTATCGAAACAGTGTCCTTGTCGGGTTCGAAGATGAAATTTGGCATTCCCATTCTGTCCGTTGACCGCGGTACCACCAAGCGGCACATTCTCGAATATTCGGACCAAGTTTCTGCGATGTTAAAATGGCGACCGGATATGGAAATGATTGTAATGGACCACCTGAGTCCGCCTCGACCGGAATTGGTGGGCCAAACATCCTATTACGGTCCTGACATGTCCTATGATGGATTTGCTTGGAAGAAAAACCGTTGGGTCCTTGAACAAGACATTGATCTTCGAGATCCAGATGTTTCCGGACCATGGAATAACCCCAAAAAACTCCGCCGCCGCCGTCGAAATTGATTCGAAGACGTATCTTCGGGTTATGAGAATGATGGTAGCCTTGTGGGCTGTATGCTTACCCCTCGTCGCTGTTCAAGCGCAAACATCTGAAACGGAATCTTCGGCAGCAATCGATTCATTGAGTGCAACTCCTAAAACAGCGTTGACCGCGGAAGATTCCGCAAGAATTGAGCGAACTGAGGTGCAGGTCAGACTCTCGCAAGAAGTCTCCGCATTGTCGCAACGTGAGTTGGGTTCTGGCACCTTTGCTTGGACGCACCGGGCATTGATGACCATCGAACGTGCAGGACAAACCCAAGCACAATACTTCTGGTCGAATCCGAAAAACGACGCGACGCCAAAGCTTTGGTCGAACCAGATTTCGAATGCGAATGTTGTGTTTTACCTCGATCCAGCGACTGGCCGTGCAGCTACGCTCAACCTCAATCAGCTGTCGGGTTCCTTCATTCCAGCGCGCATCGCAGAGCAAGCTGGATTTACAGGAAATGGATCCAACTTTCTTTCCAAAAAATCAAACGATTGGCAAATCGGCGAGCGCAACGATAGCACACAAACTTGGAGCGTTGAGAGAGCCAACGAAACAATTCATTTGGTGCTTTCCAATGACAAGGACACTGGTCGTGCAAGAGCCATGCTGGATTGGTTGAAATTGCAGCCAATGGAAGGCATCTCATTGCCAAGTATAGCTGAAAAATTTCCCGTCTTGAGTGTGCGCCTTATAGATGCTGCAGGCGTGGTCGCTTACCATGTCGTGTGCAGCAATTGGCTTGTGCTCGAATCTCCCTTAGAAATAGATGCAGCTGCCTTGACCATCAGCGATCCAGAACGTGATTTGCGAACCATAGCACGCGAATGGGCTGCAAAGCAGGAGCAGGAGAAAAAAAGCGACACCAAAGAATAAGTTCAATTCAGGAGCGAAAAGCCGACTCACCTACCCAAACTTCTGTTGCACCGCTTCCGTATTTCCGCGGATCGGCCGAACGGCAGGAACAATCCGGATAATACTGCTCCACCCGACTCCAGATTTGGTGACGGAGCACACCTTGACCGATTCCGTGTATGAACACCAACTTTTTCGTCCGTTGCCGAATGCCAATTTGCAGCATGCGTTCGAAATGCGCGATTTGGAGTTCGAGCATAACCCCCGGACTCAGTCCAGCTTGTGAATCAACAATCGCATGCAAGTGCAAGTCGACTTCCATTTCCTGCCCCGCATGCTGATGAGCAGAAGCCTCTGCATACTTCGATTTGAACTCGTTCTCCATCCGTTTTTGTCGCTCTGGAGTAAGTTCTTGTTGGAGAATCTCTAAAACGGACGGGATGGCGCGCTCGTACGCCTGGGCCTCGGTCTTCGAATCTTGAATGACGATCAAATCCTTCACAAAATGGGGATACTCAAATCCACTATCATCCTCCACCATCACCCGGCCATCGGGCAATAATTCCGTGACAATTCCGCCTCCCACTTCATTCAAGAATCGAACTTTTAGACCTGTTTTGAACGCATTCGATGCCATGTTCCCGAAATTAGCTACAATGATTAGCCAAATTTCATCCAATCGGAGAGAACTCCGTTCAATCCTTCGGGCATTCTTTTGCTTTATCGGCACAATCGTGACGGTGAACCCTTCAGCGCTGGCCCAATCTGAGCTGAAATTCAGCAAACAACAATGGAGTCGATTGAACGCGGCCATGGAAGAAGCAGTGCAAACCTTGAACCTTCCTTCACTCTCCGTAGCTGTCGTTCACGAGGGTAAGTTGGTCTGGTCAAAGACCCATGGAACACTCAATACAGTGACGGGTGCTCAGGCAAATCCCCAATCTATTTATGCTGTCGCCTCCAATACCAAGGCTTTTACCAGCGCCGCTATTGCACAATTGGTAGACGCTGGAAAAATGGATTGGGATGATCGCGTGCAGGATTACCTGCCCGATTTTCAATTGTATGATGCCTACGTTACCTCAGAGCTTCGCATCGCAGACTTGTTATGCCACAGAAGCGGATTAGCTACGTTTTCAGGAGATTTATTGTGGTACGGAACCACTTGGAGCTCGGATGAAGTGCTCGACAGGGCAAAACACCTCGAACCCACGAGCGCTTTCCGCACGGAATTCGGTTATCAGAACATCTTATTCATCGCCGCAGGCAAAGTGATTGAAACCGTAAGCGGACAGTCATGGGTTGATTACGTTCAGGATTCGCTTCTTTCGCCTTTGGGGATGGAACGAGCTTATCTGTCCACACGTGATTTGCAGGATGCCGAAAATGTCGCTCTGCCCCACAACGAGCTAAAGGACGGTTCGTTAACTCCCATAGATTGGGTGAATTGGGATAACATGGCTCCCGCGGGGGCATTGCTTACGAGTGTGGATGAAATGGCCAAATGGATGGTTGCCCAACTTGACAGTGGCCGTTACCAAGGGAATGATCGACTTTGGGAGGCAAAGCAAACGGACCGTATGTGGACATTGCACACGCCCATCCCGGTATCGCAGTTTTACCAAACCCACCATCCGACCATGCATTTCAGGGGATATGGACTAGGCTGGGAGCTCGCCACCTTGCATGGACGAAAAATCGTTGGGCATTCTGGTGGCTATGACGGCATGATATCCAGGCAAATGCTGGTCCCACAAGAAAAACTGGGCATCTTCATCGCTACCAACACAAACAGTTCTGTTCCGTGGGCCATGGGGTTTGATGCGCTAGGCATCCTGCTTGATCAAGCCAAGACCACCCCCATGCTGGATTACTTGCGTGAACGGAGGTCCCATGAACAGGAAGAAACTATGCAAGCCCAAGCCGAATTGGATTCCAGCCGCGTACTCGGCACTCAGCCCTCGCACGACATAGAGGATTACGTAGGGACCTACTCCGACATCATGTATGGCAACATCGTCGTCGACATTCGTGATGGAAAACTGCATTTTGAATTCGAGCCAACGCCATTGTTTGTTGGGCATTTTGAGCATTGGCATTATGACACGTTCAGACTGCATTGGGATCGCCAAATGATGTTGCCCAGCGGCATGGCTCATTTCTCTATCAATCCAACAGGTCAGGTTCATGCTTTGGACATTGATGTACCAAATCCCGATTTTGATTTTACTGAATTACACTTTGTTAAACAGTAAGTTAAACATATTTACATGAATTATTTTTTAAGACTTACTGGTAGCTTGATTGCCATCATTTTAGCGGCAGCACCTGTGTTCGCCCAACCGAATGATCCAGGAAACCTGAATTCTGAGGCGCTACGCAATTGGATCAAAACTTCGTGGTATGACCCCTACTTCGACGACCTCGGCTACAACGGTGCACGCACGCAAATGTTTGGGTATACGGATGAAGAGAATGGCGAAATCGAAGGCATTTACACTGGATACACCCAACCTTCCAGTTTTACCACCTACCTGAATCCAATCAACACAGAACACATCGTCCCTCAGAGCTTCTTTGGCAGCATTTCTCCAATGAAGTCAGATTTGTTCAACATTCAACCGACCCATGGCAGCGCTAATTCTGCCCGAGGCAATACACCTTACGGCGAGGTTTTGGACGAAAACGCCCAATGGTATGGAATCGATGCGTCGGGAGATTACATCACCCAGGGGAATATTCCTGCTGATCCAGAAAATTGGTCCGAACGATCAGGGGATGATTGGGAACCGCGTGAGCAAGAAAAGGGTGACATCGCTCGCATGGTGTTTTACTTCTACACCATGTACCCCACTCAAGCCGGCGCCATGGCGGAACTGGGGGACCCCAATATGTTTTATGACTGGCACATGGCCGATCCGGTTGACACCTTTGAAGCCACAAGGAATGAACGCATCCAGGAAGTGCAAGGAAATGCCAATCCCTATGTCAGTCACCCGGAGTGGGTTGATCTTGCCTGGTTCTGGACGGGAGAAACGGTGATGGGATGTACCGACACGACTGCGTGCAACTACGATACGGATGCGAATACGGATGACGGTTCTTGTAGTTATCCAGAAAGCGGCTTCGATTGTTCTGGAAATCCGCTGAGCAGTTGTTCCCTATTTTTCTCTGAATACGCCGAAGGCAGTTCAAACAACAAATACCTCGAAATCTACAATCCAGGTCTCGAGGTTTTTTCGTTGGATGGCATTGCATTGGCACATACGGTCAACGATCCGTCGACACCTGGCACCTACGAAACGTGGGTTGAACTCCCTGCGAATGCTACCATTGATGCCGGTGATGTGTTCACCATTGTCCACACTTCAGCCGCAACATCCTTGGTCAATACCGCTGATTTTCTCTACGGAAATTTATCCAATGGCGACGATGGATTCGCTTTGGTTCAAGGCACACCAACAGATTTTATAATTCTAGATATCATCGGCACTTGGAATGCCGATCCTGGCACCGGATGGGACGTTGCTGGCGTTGCAAACGCAACAGCGAATCATACGTTAATCAGAAAGCCCGAGGTGCTCACTGGAAACAGTGGTGATTGGACGGCCTCGGCCGGTACGACCGTGGAGGACAGTGAATGGATTGTGTTAGCGCAAGACGATTGGAGCAATTTTGGTTTACACGCTGCTGATGACTCATGTGACCCGAGTGGTGGTGGTGATCCAAGTGAGGTTTATGGTTGCACGTACCCTGCCGCTTGCAACCACGACATTTCCGCGACCATCGACGATGGAAGTTGCGACTTTGCGTCGTGCATCGTTTCGGGATGCACCTATGAAAATGCATTGAATTTCAATATGTTAGCAACAAATGATGACGGTACCTGCTTGTTTACTTCGGGAGAAAGCACTTGTGCCACCGATATCAACGGTGACGGCGTTATCACCGTTGCAGATTTGTTGCTTTTGTTGACTGATTTTGGCGCAATGTGCGTCAATTAATCTCTTTTATTTTCAATTTCATAGGCTTAAAAGATCAAGGTGCTTTTGAATTTTGAACTAGAAATGTTCGATAATTTCTACTTTTTATCCTTGGGATAGATATTTTCTCCCGACGAATGGTATAATCTAAGGCTTCAGTTCTTATATTAGAAGTCCCAAATTGTCTGACATGAGCCTAAATTGCCTAACACGGTCATTCTGTGTGGTTGCGCTTTGGTGTGTTTCATTGCCATCGCTATTCGCACAGAACTATACAATGTCCATCGAAATTTCTGCAGAACATTCTGGAATGGTGGGCGAAGTAGACCTGACCGGTCACACCACCTACAGATTTTTCATTGAAACTGCAGATCCTGGAGACAAGGTGGTTTCTGTATTTGGAAATACCAACAATCCTACAAGCATCTTAGCCCCTGCTGGCTACTTCAATAGCCTTTACGCCTCAGGCCCAACAGCAGCTGGTATATCATTAGAGGGCCTTGCAGTCTATCCATCTCTGCAGTTCGACAGCTATGTCACCATCGGAATTGAAAACGAACCAAATTTGGGCTTGGGTGAGACTTTCATTTCCATTCAAGAAGATTTAGCTCAACAATGGGCAAGCAATCTGTTTTTTCCATCCGCAACATCAGGCGAAAGCATCATCATCAACACAGACAACGGTGGCTCATGGTCTGTGGAATCCGATGCACAGAATGCCGTGTCGGGTGAAAACCAGAAAGTTTTGATCGCTCAATTTACGAGTGCTGACTGCTTGAACGGGACGCTCCATGCGATGATTGAACCCGCGGATGGTTCGGGAAGTTTCATCTTGGCACAACAGTTTAATTGCACAGATTGCGGTCCGATCGGATGCAGCGACTCTGCCGCATGCAACTACAATCCTGACGCTCCTTCTTATCCTGGCTCGGATGCCGATTGCGAATATCCAAATGAAGGTTATGACTGCGATGGAAATTGTCTGGTGGATAGCGACGGTGATGGTATTTGTGACCCATTTGAAGTTTCGGGTTGCACCGATTCGACAGCATTGAATTACGACCCTTCAGCAACGGATGAAAACGGTTTTTGCGCCTATGTTGAGGATTTGAACTGTGCAGATGAAGCGGCTTGCAATTACCAACCCTTTGCGGGACCCGCGTATTGTCTTCAGATCGAACCCATCGCAGTGCACTCAGGAGCAGTAGGAACAGATGATCTCTCCGGTTACACAACCTACAGAATTTACGCCCTTTGTGCCAATTCAGATGACTTCATCTCCAGCGTCTCAGGTGATGCTGACTTCCCAACGCGCATCATGTCTACCGGTGATTTCTTCCAAAGCGATTTAGGAGGCCTCACAGGAGACGACCAAAACCCCGTGCTTTTTGGATTTTTCCCGTCAGCAGCGTTTGATAGCTACGTGACGATTGGGTTGACGGAATCCCCAACTGGTGACGAAGGCAACATCAATGTCTTGGATGCTCCTACCAACCCTTGGGGTGCTAATTTTGAGAACGGAACGGACTTGCTTATTGACGATGAAATCGGAGGCAGTTGGTTCATTTTCAATGGCAACACGAACGGTGTTGCAGGAGACGACTTCCGCGTACTACTCGCTCAGGTGACCACGAACGGAGAGCTCTCAGGTTCGATGTACGTGCAATTCTTTGCGAACGGAGATCCCGCATCAGAATTCCGTGAATGGATCGACTTTGAACAGGCATGTTACGGCCCAGAAGAAACTGCTGCTTGCGAGTATCCTGAGGATCTGTTCGATTGCAACGGAGACTGCTTGAATGATGCTGACGGCGACGGTGTTTGCGACGAATTTGAAATTGGGGGATGTGATGACATTGAAGCGTGTAATTTCTCAGCTGGAGCAACCGATAACGATGGTTCATGCACCTACGCAGAAGAAGGCTATGATTGCGATGGCAATTGCCTCAATGATGGTGATGGTGATGGTGTTTGCGATGAATTTGAAGTCAATGGATGTACGGACAGCGATGCCTGTAACTTTGACTTGTCTGCCACCGACGACGACGGCACATGCTCGTATCCAGCTTCAGGATACGACTGCGATGGAAACTGCGTCGAGGATGTCGACGGAGATGGAGTTTGTGACCCATTTGAAATCCCAGGATGTACGGATTCCGCGGCATGCAACTTTGCATCGGAAGCGACGGATGATGACGGTTCATGTACCTATGCCGCATCTGGATATGATTGCGACGGAGTATGCTTAGCGGATGGCGACGGAGACGGGGTTTGTGATGAATTCGAAGTCAGCGGTTGCACTGAGGTGGAAGCTTGCAACTACGATGCCTCTTCTACAGAAGACGACGGGTCGTGTGATTTTTGTTCATGCGTGACTGGGGGGCTTCCAGTGAACGAGACGTATACCATGTCGGTCGAAGTTCATGCAGAAAACGTTGTGCCCGGCCTGACCACCTATCGCTTTTATTTAAACGTGCTCAACTCCGATGATTTCTTGAGTTCAATCTACGGCAATAACGAGGACGTTTTTGAATTATCAACCCCCAATGGATTTTGGAATTCTCCATTCGGCGGTGTTGTCGCAAACGATATCAATCCGGCATTTTTCCCATTCTTCCCCGAGCTCAGCGCAGACAGTTGGGTGACTGTGGGAATTGAGAGCCAAAACGTAGGTGACGAAACTGCAGTATCAACCGTAGAAAGTGTCGACCAGCCTTGGACAGGATCATTTGCAGCAGGACCTTCAAGCGGAAACGACATCGTCATGGACGATTTCGCTGGTGGAGCTTGGTATGTATTGAATGGCACACCAAACGGTTTACCTGATGAAAGCGACCGCGTGTTGTTCATGCAGATGACATCAGACGCCGCTCCTTCTGGCCGAATCAATGCGCAAGTATTCGAAAACGGATTGGGCGCAAATGACCTCCGCTTCACCTATGTTTTCGAAGGCACAGGAGAATTTAATCCTGAAGGCTACAACCCCGTCACATCTACAAACTCTTGTGGGTGTACCGATCCTTCAGCCTTCAATTATGACGAAGGAGCTGATTACGATGACGGTTCATGCATTGCTATGGTAGATGGTTGCACCGATGAAACAGCGTGCAATTTTGATGCAGCTGCCAATACAGACGATGGTTCTTGCACCTAC
>Ga0181577_10001346_pt1 | contig 19861 bp, 18 predicted proteins | sample 101ome_21_FD_132468 | JGI IMG/M metagenome (GOLD analysis project Ga0181577, IMG submission 132468) | Coastal salt marsh microbial communities from the Groves Creek Marsh, Skidaway Island, Georgia - 101413BT metaG (megahit assembly) | ecosystem: Environmental > Aquatic > Marine > Intertidal...
AAACCCTCTGGGGCAAAGGCTACCTCTTTGTGGACGATGCCTGGTCACACCACGCTTTCCGGTTGCCAGCCATGAGCCAGAAAACCACCACCGGTTACACCTTCCTGCGCGCTGCGATCATGCTGGCCGGCGGCATCATCCGGGTCGCCCTGGTGCTGGATCTGCCGTTGGTCGGTATGACCGACGAGCCGGCTGCCGACACATTCAGTGCCGAGTTCGCCCTGATTGAGACCCTGCTGGACGGAGCATCCGATATCCTGGCCACCTTTGAAGCACGCCAGGGTGCACTCAGCGAGGCTGTTGGTGTGCCTGTGAGCCTGCATACCCGCGATGAGTTTGCCGGACTGCAGACCAATCCCGGCAGTGACATCATCACCCTGTATGACAGCAGCGAGTTGCCCATCCATTACAAACCCATTGCCGGTACACGCTGGCTGCTGACCATTGGTCCGGTACCCGAGCCCCGGCAGTAGGGCCTGAACCCGCGCCTGGTTTCCTGGCTCTATTACGGGCTGGTGGGCCTGCTGATCCTGTTCTGGATCAGGCCCATTGTCCGCGACCTGGATCGTCTGCGCGGGGCTGCCCTGAAATTCGGCGATAATGATTTTTCGGCCCGCGTCGAGGTACCACTGGATTCCCGCATCCTGCCCTTGGCCCGCGCTTTCAATGCCACGGCCGAACGCATCGAATACCTGGTGTCCTCGCATCGTGAACTCACCAATGCGGTTTCCCATGAATTGCGCCCCCCTGGTACGCTTCAAGTTCAGCATGGAAATTCTGGCCCGCACGGAGGACACCGCCCAGAAAGAGGAATACCTGCGCAACATGAATCAGGACGTTGCGGAACTGGAAGGTCTGATCGACGAAATGCTGTCCTACGCCAGGCTCAACGAACAGAACCTGTTGCTGGAACTGGTGGAGATGGACCTGAGGCCCTGGCTGCAAGACCTGGTTGCCGGGTTCGACGGCGAAAAAATTGAGGTCAGCTTTGTCGACGCTACACCACAAGAAATGGCAATGGCTGCAACCTTCAACCCCGCCTTGATGACAAGGGCGATCAACAACCTCGTGCGTAACTGCCTGCGCAACGCGCAGACCCGGGTCCAGCTAAATCTCGAGCTGCGCCATGGCATGGTCTGTATCCGCATCCTCGACGATGGCAATGGTATACCCGAGACCCTGCTGGATTCGATTTTCGAACCTTTCACCCGCGGCGACTCCAGTCGTGACAAGGAGTCCGGTGGATACGGGCTGGGGCTGTCGATTGCCGCCCGCATCCTGCAGCGGCAGCGGGGGCAGTATCAAGGCCGACAATGCCAGCGGCGGCGGGGCCTGTTTCACCCTGACCTGGCCGCTCTGACACATCAACAACACCTGCCTGGCACAGCATCCTGTATTACACTGCCGGCATGACACGTTCATTTCGCTACCTGATCCACGCCCTGCTGGTCCTGGCACCGGTCGTATCGGCGCAGACATTGCGGGAAGTCACGGTGCTTTATACCAACGACGAGCATGGCTGGATGGAGGGCATGTCACCCGGGCAGGGAGCAGCCAATCTTTACCGGCTCTGGCAGGAAGACGAAGGTTATGATCCAGACGGTGCTTTCCTGGTGCTGAGCGGCGGTGACAACTTCACCGGGCCTGCCATATCCACCTGGGTGCAGGGTGAGAGCATGGTCGAGGTGATGAATGCGATGCACTATGACGCCTCGGCCATCGGCAACCATGAATTTGATTTCGGGCTCGAGGCGCTGGCAACTCGTATTCGTGATGCCGACTATCCCTACCTGGCAGCCAATATCCGCCGGCGCCCTGGTGCTGGTGACATGGCACCGGATTTTCTGCCCTGGACCATGACCGATGTGAACGACATGAGCATCGCCATCATCGGGCTGACCACCACGAGCACGCCCTATGTCACAAACCCGGATTATGTCCAGGGTCTGGATTTCACCGATTATGAAGCAGCGGTACGGCGGGTCATGCCAGCCATAAATGCCGAATCCCCTGACCTGGTGTTCATCATCAGCCATGTCTGCATGGACGAACTTGAGCCACTGGTGGCTCGCCTGCATGATCTGAATATCGCCCTAGCCGGCGGCGGCCATTGCAATGAACTGGTGGCAAAGCAGATTGGCAAGACTACCGTGCTTGGCGGCGGCTTCCACTTCACTGCCTATGCTAGGGCCACGTTGTCCTATGATCTTTCGACCAAACGCCTGGTCAGTGCAAGCTATGCCACAGCACGCAACAGCGGTGCAGTCGCTGATCCCGCCATTGCGGCCACTATCAGTCGATGGAGCGGCTCCTTCCAGGACATCCTGGCTGAACCTGTGGCCTGGAATGCCACCGCGTTGCCGCGTGGCGAAACCCTGGATCAGCTGATCATCAATTCCTGGCTGGAAACCTGGCCTTCGGCGGATATCGCGGTCACCAATCGCGGCGGCATTCGCACTGACCTGCCAGCCGGAGAGATTACCGTGTCTGACCTGGTCAACTTGCTGCCGTTTGAAAACACGGTGGTGATGGCCACGGTCCCGGGCCGGGTCATCATGCAGGCGATTGTGGAAGGCGGACGTCCGGTGATTGCCGGCCTGGAACGGCGGGATGGCAACTGGTTCCTCAGCGCGTCAGGGCAGCGACTGGCGCCCGACCAGGATTATGTGATCCTGCTGAACAGCTTCATGTACGCCGGGGGGGACAATTTCGGTGCCATCAGGGATGCAGACCCCGACGCCTTGGATACCGGCATCCACTACCGCCAGCCTTTCCAGGACTGGCTCAAACGCCAGTCATCGAGCGAGCGCAACCCCCTGGTTTTGCCGTAAGAGCGCGCTCGCGCAACGGGTTACTCGAAGATCACCTCGATTTCGCCCGCGGCATTCACATCAAAGCGATTGCCGGCCTGGCAGGCATATTCCTGGACGAACTCGCCGGCGGGCAACCGGGTGTAATACTTGGTGGTGGTCCACGGCTCGGTGAATACCACCGGATCAACCAGCTCAACATCGACTTCAAAGTAGTCCGGAGTCACCTTGGTCATGCGCCAGTTGACGGTGAGCTCCTCACTGTGGGGGACCCCGGTCGTGTCCACCAGGGTGTCACCACGCAGCCCGACAGTCTGCACAACCAGCGTATTGTCTTCCCAGTGACCGGTGGAAAAACCATTAAAGCTGGGCACCAGGTCTTCCGGCACATCACGGCCATCCAGGTAAACACGCACAGTGGCTTCGGCAAATTCGGCATACCAGTTGAGTTGGTGCTCGGCCTGCAGGATTTCACCCGGCAGCACCATGGTCAGAAAACGGGGAAATCCCGGCGGTATGCAGCGGGCCGTCGGATCAGCTGTGGCTTTCCCGGCGTCGGCATCGTCCCAGCGCTGCTGCCATTGCGCCATGGACTGCGGGCGCAGCGGCGGCTCCTGGCCACGACGGGAACGCGAATTCAGGGTATCGAAATGGATGCCGCCATTGGCGTTGGCCCAAACACCGTTGAAGTCACGCGCGACGGCATCGGACATCGGCACCGGGTCGGGACGGGTGATATCGAGAATGGTGCCGGTTGACCCGGTGCCGGTGAGATCAGTGGCACTGGCTTCGGAAAAGGACCAGCTGCCCAGCAGGCCGCCCGACTGGCCGCTGTGCAGTGGCGAAAACACGACATTGATACGGTCACCGGGTTTCAGGGTGTCGCGGGTCCAGCCCTGCCGGGACAGCATGTTGACCGGGCCCTGGTCCAGCACCCAGTCAGTTTCGGTGCCATCGTCAGCCGTAACCGTGAGAATGACTGCGGCATGGGGATTGGTCCAGCGATGCTCGCGGACTACCCCGCTCATGGAGACCGGGTTTTCCTGGTCGTAAATGGCAAACGAATGATGTGCGGTAGCGACCGGTAATTGGACCAGGCTGAACAACAGCACGGCGACAGCTATACGGATTTTCATGCAACTCCCCCCTGGAATTACGATGGACCAGAACGGGAAAAGAGTAATGAATGCCGCCGTCACCGTCCAGTCATAGGACTACGAAAGCTTCAGGTTTTTCTTCATGGTCTGGCGAATGGTGCTGACGATTTCCCTGACGGATTCGACCCGCGTATAGTTCTGACGGATCAGCAGCACAATGCGGCGTGACGGCTGCGGTTGCTGGAACGGGATATACCTGATGCCGCTGTTTTCCCGCTGCTCGAGCACGGCCAGCTTCGGCAGCAGCGTGATGCCAATGCCAGAGGCGACCATGTAACGCAGGGTTTCCAGACTGGTGGCCTGGAAACGCTTGTCTTCATCGGCACCGGCACTGAAGCAGTAACCCAGCGCCTGGTCCCGCAGGCAGTGACCGTCTTCCAGGGTCAGCACATGGCAGCCTTTCAGGTCCTCGAGTTTGACGCGCTTCTTTTTTGCCAGCTCATGATTTTTATTGACGGCCAGGACGAACGGCTCATCAAACAGGTCATAGGCGTCAAATTCCTTCATGTCATCCAGCCAGGGCAGAATCAGGGCATCCAGTTGCCCCTTGTCCAGCGCCTCGATCAGGTCCCCGGTCTGCTCTTCATGCAGATAAAACTCCATGCGCGGCAGGCCCTCGATCAGGTCAGACATGATGTGCGGCAACAGGTACGGTGCCAAGGTCGGGATCAGCCCCAGGTGCATTTCACCGGACAAGGGATCGCCCAGGGTCTTGGCGGTGATCTCCAGATCGTGGGCAGCGTTGAGCACCTTGCGGGCCTTGACCAGCAACTGGTTGCCAGCCGGCGTCAGCATGATGTTGCGACGGTGACGTTCAATCAGCGTCACCCCCAGCTGCTCTTCCAGCTTGATGATCTGCCCGCTCAGGGTAGGCTGGCTGACATGGCAGGCCTCGGCCGCCTTGCCAAAGTGTTTGAAACGCTCAATGGCGTCCAAGTATTCCAGTTCGCGCAGCTTGATCATATGAAAAACCAATAAACTATTTGCTTACCATAATTTTTATCAATGAATCATTGCACTGGCAAGCACCCCGGTACAATAGGCACAGCCGATGAACCCCATCGGGCGTACCAATGGCTGCAAGCCCAGGCATTATTCGGCATTTGAACAGTCGAAAAAAAGGGGCCTGCTGGCCCCTTGTTGTATTGCACGGTATCTGTTCACAGGTCAGCACAGGCCTGCATGGCCCTTTGGCGGCAGCCCAGCACAAGACCGGCATGAGCTGGTTAATGTCATCAGATAAAGTCCGCCAATAATGTCGTCACGCAAGCCGGCAAACGCTGCGCTATGCCGACCTGCAACGCTACAACATTAATCAGAATAACTGATGCGGTAAATCACGCCGTTCTGGTCATCGGACACCAGCAAGGCACCATCCTTCGCGATTTCCAGATCAACAGGGCGCCCCCAGTGCACTAGGCGACTGCTGTCGTTGGGGTCGGTAATCAGCCAGCCCGTGGCAAAGTCCTCGTAGCTGACGGCAGTGCCGTTTTCAAAGCGCATCAGGCGAATCTTGTAACCCGCCGGCGGATTACGGTTCCAGGAACCGTGGTAGGCCGCAAACAACTGGCCCTGGTACAGCCCGGGAAACTGCTCGCCGGTATAGAACTCGATCCCCAGGCCGGCATTGTGCGCCGGCATTTCCAGTACGGCCGGGGTGAAGGCACTGGCTGGCATGTCGGTCGGGAATTCATTGTCCACCAGGTCCTTGCCGTATCGGTGCGGGAAGCCGAAGTGCTGTCCCGGTCCGGTGGCACGGTTTAGTTCTTCCGGCGGAATATCGTCCCCCCAGACATCGCGGCCATTGTCAGTGAACCAGAGGTCTCCGGTTTCCGGATGCCACGTGAAGCCAACGGTGTTGCGCACCCCCGTGGCAAACACCTCTAGGTTGGAACCGTCCAGGTCCATGCGCAGAATCTTGCCGTATAGGTCTTCCAGTTCGCAGATGTTGCAGGGCGCCCCGACCGGCACATAGAGCTTGTTGTCTGGTCCGATATCGATGTACTTCCAGCCATGGTGCCAGGTCTCCGGCGTGGCATCGGAAACCACTTCCGGTGACGGCATGTTGTGCAGGTTGGCATCGGCATCGCGATACACCAGCACCCGGCCGATTTCCGCCACGTACAGGTCGCCGTCATGCCAGGCGACACCATTGGGAATATACAGGTCGTCAATAACCGTAATGACTTCATCTCCGATCCCATCACCATTGGCATCCGGAATGGCATATACCTTGCCGATATTGGCATCCCCTTCTCCGCCACGAGTACCGACATAAAGCACTCCATTGTCACTCATGGTGATGGAGCGGGCTTCCTCCATGCCGCGGGCGTAGATAGACACGTCAAAGCCATCAGGTAATTGCAGGCGATCCAGATAGCTGTCAACACTGACGTCGATCGGGTTGCGGGCAGCGCTGATCTGCGGCTGCTGGGCACTGGCACCAAACGCTGTGGTTGCCAGCAAAAAGGCGATAGCAGATTTGCTTGTCGGGGTCATAGAGAGGCCTCTGACAGGTGAAAAATAAGGGGCTCCAGCATAATCAACCCCCTGTTAGAGTGCAATGCAGGCATGGCATTGTCGATTGGGGAATCAGGGGCCCTTGGGTATAATAGGCGACTATTCTGAACAGGCGGACGTGGCGGAATTGGTAGACGCGCTGGATTTAGGTTCCAGTACCGCAAGGTGTGGGAGTTCAAGTCTCCCCGTCCGCACCATTTATTGCAGGATATAGCAGGAAAAATTGGAAGGTCTTGTAGATGATCCCTTCGCACTCTGACTGGGTAAAAACAAAACCTACAAACCCGCTCTTTTGTATCTGGGCAGGTACCGTGACACTGTCAGGCTATAACAGGCACAGGCTTGTTTAGACCCCACCTTAGGCTCTTGCAGGGCGACTCGGCTAGTCTTGGATTTTGTTCTATCAAGAAAGAAAGAACATAACAGGAACCGAAAAATATAGTTGTAAAAGACTCTGTTTCACATAGACAGAACATAGGCACTGAGTTGATCAGTGCCTATGTTTATCTAATCATATCTGTGGACCTACTCAGTTTGAACTAAAAGACTGAATGGTACCTGTATCGTCTACTTGTATCGTCACAACTTTGTAGGATTTAAGACTCTCAATGCTATAAGCTGCGGAGGCTGCCGTGGTTGCAACTGACGCAACCTGCACTGCGGAAATGGCTCCAGCGGCTGCTCCTAAGCCGGTTGCTGCTCCTGCAACAGCCACAGCGGCGCCTAGCATGCTACGTTTTTTGGTATTGTTCCAAACGTAGAAAGTATAAGTTCTATTTTGGCCAGTTACAGGGTCTAGATAGCTACTTACGGATTGGCTAGCAACCGGTCCGAGTAACATGCTGGCAAACTCAGCTGGCATACCGGGCGATAGATTTCCCAGCAAGAAATTTGTGACATGCTCTTCAGTGTATCTTCCTTCATATACCTGTGTAGCCTTAAGGCACTCTGAAAAGTCAGTAAAACTCTGAACTTTTTCAAATGTTGAGTTTTCAATACTAAATTTTGGCCAAGATTTGTTTATGTCTCTAAGGTCGACCTTTTTATTACCAAACTTGGCTGATAATGCGGTGCAAGCTGGTACTTGACCATTTTTGGTCTGATAAGGCGTGTTAAGAAATAATGAGTCATCGGCCGCTTTTGACAAGAATGGCAAAAACAACAGAGATGCAGTGACTATTGAAAGAAATGCTTTTTTCATGCTGTTACTCCTTTGAGTGGCTATTTCCTATGCTACGCAAAGGCTAGCAGGCCGGATTAATTATTCTGACTGGAAAACAGAGTCTTTGGGCACAAGATCTGAGCCTGCAGCCCTAGCGGTTTTGCGCCCGGGACAGACCCATTAAGGCATGCTAGGGGACCTGGACAGGTTCACTGCCTGAGTTGGTTTCCCTGTAGCCCCTGCCGCATTCCCAGCCTGTTCCCCTGGCATTCAGATGGGCATGTAAAGGCCGTTCAATGGCCTGGCACCCTCGCCGTAAACGGAAAAAGCCCCTGTTACATTCCTAGTCATCGCCATAGCTGCCGGCATGGGCATTTTCAGGAAGCTTGTTTTTGGCGGTAACGCCCTGGGCGACTGCTGGTGAGGCGACCATGACAGTAAGCAGAAGCGCGAGCACCCACATCACCCCCACAAACAGGGGTAAAGTCTTAAGATTCATGAGATTCCTGGCTATTCAGCAATCAGGAGGGATAGAAGCTTTGATTTACAAAACTGGCAGGAAACGACACCCTACGTGTACTATCGCTAAATAGATAACTATTTAGGCATGGCGGTGCCATGAGAACAACTTTCCCGAGTCACCAAAATCAGGAAGACTATTCAGACAATGCTTTGCTAAAGCCTCTTCCCGCCAACCAAAGTAAGCAGCAGAATCAGACTATGTGGTTTAAATTGCGCTTTTCCATAAGCACCATCTTTATACGCATACTCATATTTGTTTGCGGCACGTTATTCGGCTGTATTGCCAATGCTGAAGGTGCGTTGCGGATTTTCGACTGCTCCATAGTGCAGCAATGCGATGCAGACGACCAATGTAGTCCATTACAAGGAACGGTGAGATTCGAACTGGAACCGCAGCAACTGGATCCCGGGGGTGCGGGTAGCTACCGTCTGATTTACGAAGATATGGATGTCATCATGCAGGCCGTGTCCGATGCCGGGCCGTTTACCTGGGTGACTGACGAAATACGACACACATTGCTCGTTAACGCAGACGACGAGCTGCTCTGGCATCAGCTGGAATTTTTCCCTACCCTGTCGGCTACAAGCACCTTGCTGACTTGCGCATTCAGACAGTGATGCTTTTCTGATGAACTGGCGTTTTACTGACCGACAATTTGCTGCAGGGCATTAATGCTGCCCTGCATATTGTTGATGGTTTGGTTCAGCTGCAACCGGTAGACATTGATGGATTCAATGTCCTGCTCTGTTGAATTGACGCGACTGGTCAGCCCATTTTGCAGGGCGTTCACACTGGTTTTTACCGTATTCAAGTCAGTGTTGATGGAGGACAACTGCTGATCCAGGTCATCCATACCGGCAATATTGCTGGTGATCGTTTCCAGGCGTGACTGCACATTTGCGAGCTGGGCAGTCGCCTCATTCAGGGTTTTGCTATGCCCAGCAATGACACCTTCCATAGCGGTGATCGTGCCCTTGGCCTCTTCCATGAACTTGTTCAGCTCTGCCAGGCTTGCTGTATGGTTACGGTAATTAGCCCAAAGCAGGTCGATCTGAGTGAAGTTGGCATCCACTTTTTCCAGCAGCGTACCGCTGCTCTGCTGAGCAGCTTCATCCGTCAGGTTCAGGCGATTCTGCAATTGTAGGATACGGCCCTGCGCGGCGTTAAGACTTTCCTGGAACTGCAGGCCCTGGTCATAAAAGTAATATCCGGCACCGCCAACGCCGAACAACGCCAGGGTCAGGAAGACCAGCATGAAACGCACACCGCCACTGGTGCCGGCGACTGCGACTTCTTCGACGACGGGAATGGAATTACCGCGCTTTTTCTTGCGATGGGATGCCAGCTCATCCCGTTCTGGGACGATGCTGGGGATTTCGTCGAAATGATCGTCTCTGGCCATGCCGGCCATTATAGGGTTTTTCCCGGCAAGAAAAAAATCAATATTCCGTTAAATCAGTCTGATACGGTTACTTTCTACCACCGGTTCTAAAATCAGTCGAAGCTACTGCACGCGAAAGATTTCATGCTGGTGCCAGCCCCAGGCTGTCTTGATAAGGTCCTCGACATTATCCATTGCCGGCTTTCAGCCCAGCGCCTGGCGGGCCCTGGTAGCATCGGCCACGAGGCTCGGCGGGTCACCGGGACGACGTGAACTCGTGACCAGGCGGGCCTTTTTCCTGGTCACCTTTTCCGCCGCGCGGATGATCTCCATGACGGTATAGCCAATGCCGTTACCCAGATTGAAAGCATGGGCACCGGGATTAGCGGCGAGATATTCACCGGCCAGCAAATGGGCGCTGGCCAGGTCATTGATATGGATATAGTCACGTTCGCAGGTACCGTCACGGGTCGGGTAGTCATCCCCAAAAACGGAAAGGTCCTGCCCGTCATCTGCAGCCAGACGCTTGAGGATATTCGGGACCAAGTGGGTTTCCGGATGGTGCTTTTCCCCGATACGCCCCTGCGGATCCGCGCCGGCCGCATTGAAGTAGCGTAATGAAACCGAATTCAACGCGAATGCGTGGGCGTAATCCTGCAGGATCTGTTCTACCATCCACTTGCTGCGCCCGTAGGGGTTGATCGGCTGAAGACGGCAGTCTTCGGTAACCGGATTATTGCCAGAAATACCGTAGACGGCAGCAGTACTTGAGAAGACCAGGTTTTTATGTCCGGTTGTCAGCATGGCCTGTAACAGTGACAGGGTGCCACCAACATTGTTCTGGTAATACTTTGACGGGTTGTCAACGGACTCCCCCACCAGGGAGAAGGCACAAAAATGCATGACCAGATCGAAACGGTTCACGGACAGGAATTGCGTCAGCGCTGGCGTATCACAGACATCCATTTCCACCAGCAATCCTTTCGGCACCGCCTCGGCATGTCCGGTACTGAGATTATCGATAACCACAACCTCATGTCCCTGCGCCAGGGCATGCAATGTCATATGAGAACCGATATAGCCTGCGCCGCCGCAGATGAGGATTTTCACAATTTGTGTCCCGTTATTTTCATCGCGCAAGTATAAGGATTAGCGGTACAGGGATACAGGGGTGATGGTCACAACTGACACGCAGGTCAAGGTTGGGATGCCCAGGGTTTTTCAGATCGTTATCGCGAAGCTTTTGTCGACTTCGGCATTGCCCGGCATGTCGGCAAACGGCCCTGCGGGCCTATCCCGACCTACATGGCTGAGCACATTTAAACGCCGAGTAGCCGAGCGCAGTAGCCACTATGATTTTCAGACACAAAAAACCCCGCTACAGCGGGGTTTTTTGCGTTGCATAAGCGATATTACATCATACCGCCCATGCCGCCCATACCGCCCATATCAGGCATCGGGGCAGATGGTTTCTCTTCCGGAATCTCGCTCACCATGGCTTCGGTGGTGATCATGAGACCGGCTACAGAGCCAGCGGCCTGCAGAGCTGAACGGGTAACCTTCGCCGGGTCGATGATGCCCCACTCCAGCATGTCACCGTATTCACCGGTGCCGGCATTGAAACCGTCGTTGCCCTTGCTCTTGCGCACATTGGCCAGTACCACGGAGCCATCCTCACCGGCGTTGTCGGCAATCTGGCGCAGCGGTGCAGTCAGGGCACGCTGGAGGATCATCAGACCCACGCTCTGGTCTTCGTTGTCACCCTTGAGCTTCTCGATCTTCTGCAGAGCGCGCACCAGGGCCACACCGCCGCCAGGAACGACACCTTCTTCCACCGCAGCGCGGGTGGAATGCAGGGCGTCTTCAACGCGGGCTTTCTTCTCTTTCATTTCGATTTCAGTACCGGCACCAACCTTGATCACGGCCACACCGCCAGCCAGCTTGGCCACACGTTCCTGCAGTTTTTCACGGTCGTAGTCAGAAGAAGTTTCCTCAATCTGCTGGCGAATAGCCTTGACGCGGGCTTCGATCTTCTTGGAGTCACCGGCACCATCGATGATGGTGGTGTTGTCCTTGGTGATCTGGATGCGCTTGGCGGAACCCAGATCTTCCAGGGTGGCGCCTTCCAAGCTCAGGCCTACTTCTTCAGCAATGACGGTACCACCGGTCAGGGTAGCGATATCTTCCAGCATGGCTTTACGACGATCGCCGAAGCCAGGCGCTTTCACGGCAGCAACTTTCATGACACCGCGCATGTTGTTGACCACCAGCGTGGCGAGGGCTTCGCCTTCCACGTCTTCAGCCACAACCACCAGCGGACGGCCGGACTTGGCTACGCCTTCCAGTACAGGCAGCATGTCGCGGATGTTGGAGACTTTCTTTTCGATCAGGAGGATGAAAGGGTTTTCCAGGTCAACCATCATCATGTCCTGGTTATTAATGAAGTAGGCTGACAGGTAGCCGCGGTCGAACTGCATGCCCTCAACCACATCCAGCTCGTTTTCGAGACCGGATCCGTCTTCAACGGTGATGACGCCTTCTTTACCGACTTTTTCCATGGCTTCGGCGATGATGTCACCGACGCTGGTGTCAGAGTTAGCGGAAATGGAACCGACCTGGGCAATAGCCTTGGACTCGGTACACGGCGTTGCCATTTTACCCAGTTCCTTGACGACAGCAGCAACACCCTTGTCGATACCGCGCTTCAGGTCCATCGGGTTCATACCGGCGGCCACTGATTTCAGACCTTCGTTCAGGATGGCCTGGGCCAGAACGGTGGCCGTGGTGGTACCGTCTCCGGCAACATCAGAAGTCTGGGAAGCGACTTCTTTCACCATCTGGGCACCCATGTTTTCAAACTTGTCTTTTAGCTCGATTTCCTTGGCCACGGAAACACCGTCTTTGGTGACGGTCGGTGCGCCGAAGGATTTATCGAGGACCACGTTGCGGCCTTTCGGGCCGAGGGTTACTTTTACTGCATCTGCCAGCAGGTTCACGCCCTTGAGCATTTTCTGACGGGCGGCATCTCCAAACTTTACATCTTTAGCCATGGTATTAATCCTATGCTTTAAATCTGTTTAATTGCTTTGAAATTCTTGGCGTTATAGCGAATTACTTTTTCTTCTTGTCTTCAAGGACACCGAAGATTTCGCTTTCATTCAGGATCAGCAGTTCGTCTTCACCGATCTTGACCGTGTTGCTGGCATATTTGCCAAAAATCACGGTGTCACCCACTTTGAGGTCAACAGGACGAACGTCACCGTTGTCCAGCAGGCGGCCCGGACCGACGGCCACAACTTCACCCTGGGAAGGTTTTTCAGTGGCGGAGCCAGGTAAAACGATGCCACCGGCAGATTTGGTTTCTTCTTCTTTTCGTTTCACGACGACTCGGTCTTGTAACGGACGAATGTTCATGCTTTTGCTCTCCAACATGCTTGAGTTAACTGATTGTGATGTAAAAACTACTTTGACCGGATACCTGCTCGGGTACCTGGCCAGGAATCTCAGGCGTTCGCATGAGTTCCCAAAATTCCTTGCAAATCATTGATTAACCGGCTTTTTCAACCGTTATCCCGATTTGAATCCACAAGATGGGGCTGTTTGGGACGATTTCAATGGTGATACCCAAAAAAGATGCAAAAAAAAGTCGGGTTCAGGGTTTTTCATGCTCTTCCGGGCTGTCCAGACGCGACTTCGGCGGCTTTTCCTCGGCATATTCCCCTTCGTAAACGTCCGGTTGATCGCGCTGGTCGTCAGGGTGACGACTGGTGGATGAAAAGGAACTCGAGGTGTACGTAAACCCCCTGCCACCGGCCTGACTGGTGAAGACGGCAATCTTGCCGGAGCGAATCAGCCAGCGCGCCAGCAGGCGTCGGCTGGGTCCAATCAGGCAGAGGAAACCGAGCGTGTCGGTAATAAACCCCGGGGTCAGCAGGAAAGCCCCGCCGACAGCCAGAAACAGGCCCTCAAGAATTTCCTGGCCGGGCAGCTCACCGCTGTTGAGACGCTGACGGGCGCGCGCGAAAGTCGACAACCCCTGGTGTTTGAGCACCTGAATGCCAATCACGGCGGTGAGGACCACCAGACCCACTGTCTGCAGACCGCCGATGTGATCCGCCACTTCAAAAAGCAGCAGCATCTCGGCAATAGGAACAACCAGGAAAATAAGAAATAATGGCATGCGCGTGCCTTTTATATTGGCTGACTACCTGAATGGGGGCAAACAGTGCAGACATCAAGTCTGAAAGAGGAAATCTGGCAGATTGTTGCGGCCATTCCTAAAGGCAGCGTGGCCACCTACGGCCAGATTGCCCGCCTGGCCGGTTACCCGTCACATGCCCGTTATGTCGGCACCACACTGAAAAATCTGCCAAAGGACACTCGCCTGCCCTGGTATCGCGTGGTCAACAGCAAGGGCGAGTTGTCCTTTCCGGAACAAAGCGCCTCGTGGCAACGGCAGAAACGGCACCTCGAAGCCGAAGGCGTGGTATTCATGGGCGCCAGGATTTCGCTGAAGACCTGCCAGTGGCACGCCTGAGCCTTGAATAGGCTCAACTCACCCGCAGTACGTCCTGTGCTAACCAGGAAATTCATGCAATCAGGCCGGCAGGAATCCGGCCCAGGAGAACGACAATGATCACTACCACCCGAAAGGCCATGCTTGCTTCAATGCTCACATCCGTCTTCACCGCAGCGAGTTTGTCAGCACAGGCGGACCCGGCCATTTTCCGCGATGGGGTCATGACCATCCCTGCAGGCGCCACAGTCAGCGGCAACGGTGGCCACTATTACACGGATATTCAGCTGGCCATGCATGCCGATGGCAGCCTGAGTGTGGCCGGAGCTACCGCCAACTCGCTGGTAAGTATCGACACGGTGGATGTACAGATCATGGAATCCTTGCCGATGCAGGTGAGTCTCGCTATCAGTGGCAACCTGTCTGTACCCTGTGTGAAGCTGTTGGATCCGGCGATTTCCTACACTGACAATACCTTCACTGTCCTGCTGGCAGAATCCAACCTCGGCCCGGCTGAGAGTTGTATCGCTGTGCTGGAACCCTTTGATACGACGGTATCTTTGGATGTGAAAGGCCTTGCGGCCGGCACCACCTACAACGTGGATGTGAATGGCGTGACGGCCGAATTCACCTTTGATTCGGACAACAGTCCGCTTTAGGCCGTAGCCGGTCTTCTCCGTTGCCACCATTCCCCGATGCGATCACCCAGCACCAGCATGGCCGGGGTCATGATCAGGGTCAGCACGGTGGCGAACGCCAGGCCGAAGGTGATGGCCGAGGCCAGTTGTGTCCACCACTGGGTGGAAGGCCCGCCAATCTGGATGTGACGGTTGATGAGGTCGAAGTTCATGCCCAGGGTCATCGGCATTAGGCCGAGAATGGTGGTGACCGTGGTCAGCAATACCGGACGCAGGCGCTGGGAACAGGTCAGAATGGCCGCTTCAACGGCTTCTGCACCTTTCTTCTTGATGAGATTGTACGTATCAATCAACACAATATTATTGTTCACCACAATTCCGGCCAGTGAAATCACGCCGATACCCGACATGACGATACTGAACGGCTGATCCATGATCAGCAGTCCCAGTAGGACGCCGATGGTGGAGAAGATGACGGCGGACAGTATCAACAGCGCCTGATAGAAACTGTTGAACTGGGTTACCAGGATAATGGCCATCAGGAATAAGGCCGCGCCGAAAGCCTGGGACAGAAACTGCTCGGCTTCCTGCTGGTCTTCGCTCTCCCCCTTGAAGTTGACCCGTACCTCTGGGTCGAGGTTACCGGCGCCGACCCAGTCCTGCAGCTGCTGAACCTTATCGTTGGACAACACATCGTCCGGGACATCGGCGGCAATATTGAGTACGCGGTTGCCGTCTGTGCGCTGGATATTGCCAACGCGGGGAGAGGCCTCGCGGGTCATGAAATTGCTGACGGGGACATTGCCCATCATGGAGTTAACCGTCAGGCGATCAAGCATGGCGATGTTGCGCATGGTTTCCGGGAATCGCACCCGGATATCCACTTCATCATCAGCATCATCCGGGCGGTAGTCGCCGAGCATGATGCCGTTGGTGATCAACTGGATGGCGCTGCCGATGGTGGTGATGTCAGTACCAAAACGGGCGGCTTCCTGGCGATCAACCTGCATTTTCCAGTCAATGCCGGGCAGCGGCCTGGAATCGGTAATATCGACGAATTCACCCAGTTCGTTCATGCCCTGGCGCAGACGTTCAACAGCTTCAGGCAACAGCGACGTGTTGACGGCGGTCAGTTCCACCTGGATTGGCTTACCGGATGTGATGCCGGATTCCTGCACCTGGGGCTCCACGATAATGCCGGGGATGTCCTGGGTGCGTTCACGCACTTCCGCCATGATCTGCGCGGCAGGTCGGCGCAGCTCCCAGTCCACCAAGCTGAGCTGGATACGGCCAATAACATCTTCGTCGATGTCGTTGCCCAGGGAGATACCGCTGCGGGTGTAAATGGACTCAAATTCTGCCATGTCGAGTATACGGTTTTCGACTTCGGCCACCAGTGCATCACGCTCGTTCACGGAGAGGTCGCCGCGGGAATGGATATTGAGCACCGCAAACTCAGGCTCCACGTCCGTGAAAAATTCAGTGCCGCGTCCAACCGCGCTGTACAGCATGATGGTGCCGATCAGGAACACGACGGCAGTGGCCAGTACCATGACAGGCCAGTGCAGAGCCCTGTGCAACACCGCAATATAGCCGGCCGTGAAGGCATCCATCTCCTGGATGTTCTGGCGCGATTCCTCGAGAAAATCCACTTCCTTGATGGTGGTCATCTCCGATAGGTCCGGATTGGAGTTTTTGTTCTTGAGCAGGGAGCCGACTGTCGGCACAAACAACAGCGCCATGAACAGGGACGCGCTCAGCGTTACCAGCAGGGTGATGGGCAGGTATTTCATGAACTCGCCAATCAGGCCCGGCCAGAACAGCAGCGGCATGAATACCGCCAGCGTCGTGGCCGTTGATGCGGTGATTGGCCACGCCATGCGCTTGGCGGCTTCAGTAAAAGCCAGTTTCGGGCTGTAACCGTTTTTCATGTTGCGCTCGGCCAGCTCCACCACCACGATGGCGCCGTCCACCAGCATGCCCACGGCCATGATCAGGGAGAACAGCACCACGATATTCATGCTGTAGCCCATCATGTAGATCACCAGGATGCCTGACAGGAATGCGCCGGGGATGGCTACACCAACAAGCCCGGCTGACCGGATACCCAGGGCTCCGAGGATGACGATCATGACCAGGATCACGGCAATGGCGACATTGTTCACCAGGTCGTTGAGCATGATGCGGACCTGCTCGGAATTGTCCGAGGTAAAGGTAATTTCCAGGTTTTCCGGCCAGGTGTCGAGCTGGGAAGCGCCAAGCACAGTCGCTTTGACGGTATCCACCACTTCCAGGATGTTGGCCCCGGAGCGCTTGGTGATTTCCAGCGCGATGGATTTCTCGCCATTGAGACGGGCAAAACTGGTGGGGTCCTTGAACGTACGGCGCACGGTGGCAACGTCTTCGAAAGTGACAGTGCGCAAGCCATCAGTCTTCACTGGCAGTGTCAGCAGATCATTCAGATCTTCAATGACACCTGGCACCTTGACCGAGAACCGCCCTTCCCCGCTGTCCAGCGCGCCAGCGGCCACCAGGCGGTTATTACGGCTGACATAGCTGATGAGATCGGCATAGTTGAGGTTGTAGCTTTCCAGGGCGACCGGATCGACAATCACCTCCAGCAGCTCTTCCCGGTCACCACCGATATCCGCGGACAGCACGCCGGGAATGGATTCGAGTTCATCACGCAACTGGCGGCCGATGGCAACCAGGGTGCGCTCTGGTACCGGACCATGCAGCATTACGGTGATCACCGGAATCAGTGACGTATTGATTTCCTGCACAAACGGCTCTTCCGAATCCGCCGGCAATTCATTGCGCGCCAGGTCGACCTTTTCACGCACATCGGTCAGGGCCTGGTCAGCATCAAACCCGGCATCGAATTCGAGTATGATGACGCCCGACCCCTCGGCGCCGGTAGCGCGCATTTCCTTCAGTCCTTCGATGGAACGCAGTTCGGTTTCCATGGGCCGCAGCAGCAGGCGCTCGGCATCTTCGGGCGAAATACCCTCGTGGATGATGTTGACGTAAATCTGCGGAATGTCGATGTCCGGCTCAGCTTCCTTGGGGACCGAAACATAGCTGGTCATGCCCGCCAAAATCAGCAGGGCCAGGATCAGGATGACCGGCCGGGGACGGTTGATAAAGGCACTGATCAGTGCATTCATGGGGTGTTCTGCTCCATCGCGGCATTACTGGCCACAGGATCCACCTGCTGGCCCACGGTGACAAAACCCTGGCCCACGGTGATGACAGTGACGGTTTCAGGCAAGCCGGTCACAAGGATGCCGTCTTCGGAAGAGCCGGCAATCTCTACCGGATAAAAGTCCACCTGGTTGCGGCTGTTCACGGTTTTGACTCCCACTGTGCCGTCATCAGCCAGTGTCAGCAGTGACGGTGAGATATCGTGCGCGAGAATGCGGGAGCCATTGAGCTGCAGCTCCGCAGTCAGGCCGGCACGGATGCCATTGGGGTTGGGCACTTCCAGTTCAACGCGAAAGGTGCGGGTATTTTCATCAGCCACCGGCGCCAGGTAGCGGATAACGCCATTGACCAGCGTGCCATTGACCAGCACGGCCGCGCCGCGCCCGCCAACAGCAAGTTCGGTGACTTCCTTGCCGTTGACCTCACCGGCAATAATCAGGGGGTCGATATCCACGACATGCACGACATCGTCGCCGGCGCGCACGTAATCCCCGACTTCCACGGAGCGTTCCTGCACGATGCCGTCAAAGGGGGCATCAATACTGGTGTTGTCGATTTCCAGGGCAATGCGCACCTTGGCTGCCCTGGCGCTTTCCAGGCGTGCCGCGGCTTCGGCGATTTCCAGTTCGGAGGCAAATTCGCGATTGCGCAGGTTCTGCCGCGCCTGCAGTTCCAGTTCACGCTGGGCAATCAGGGACTCGGCTTCAGCCAGGCGCGCCGTGCGGTCACGCAGGTCCAGCGTCAGGATCGGGGCATCCTCAGCCACCGGACTGCCACGATCCACATCCAGCGCGACTACCGTGCCTTCCGTTTCCGCCTTGATGCGGACGTAGCGATTGGGCTCGGTGCGGGCACTGATGGTGATCTCACGAACGACTTCCTCGGCACTGATCTGGCCAACACGCACACGCATGCGCTCACCGTTGGCCCGGGTTACTTCGGCCTCACCACTGAAGTCGACGGGGGCGCTGCCCAGTCCAGACAGCATCCAGAGGGTTACAATAACGGCCACACCAACAGCCATCAGCATGGAATTACGTCTGCTTTTATTCACCGCATTCACTGAATTGATCAAAGGGTTTTTTGAGTAGTCCTACTCGAAGAAGGCGCAAATTATCACAGGATTTTCGCTGCAATGCGAGAGTAATGACTGGCCAGTCATAAAATAGCGCCCTGATTCCAGCTTGATAACGCCTCTGTAGATAGACGTCAGCGCATGGTCAAAAGTTGGCTTAATCCCTGAAATTATTGAACTGGAGCGGCAATCCATAGTTTTCATCCCTGAGCACGGCAATCACTGACTGCAAATCATCCCTTTTCTTGCCCGTCACACGCAGCTTGTCACCCTGAATGGCCACCTGGACTTTCATCTTCTGGTCCTTGACCAGTTTGACAATCTTGCGCGCAATTTCCGATTCGATGCCCTGCTGGATGATCACCGGCATGATGGCTTTCTTGCCAACGGTCTGGACATCCTTGGGCTGGAGGCTGCTGATCTCGATACCGCGCTTGACCATTTTGGTCTGCAGGATATCCATCATCTGCTGGATCTGGAATTCCACCTCGGCGGTCAGGGTTACCGTATTGTCCTTGAGTTGAAAGGACGCATCCACACCCTTGAAATCAAAGCGATTGCCGATCTCCCGCGATGCCTGGTCCACGGCATTGGTCATCTCGTGCATGTCGACTTCAGAAACGATATCAAAAGAAGGCATCAGCGCAATCTCGGGAAAAGAAGGTATTTTAGCAGACTTGGCGCAGGTTACGGGAAAGGGAATTTATTAAGAATTCGATAAAAGGATAAAGGGAAAAAGGCCTGTGGTTCAACTAGATACAAGGCTTGGTCGTTCGTACTCAAAGCCTTCTGAAAGCTGTGCGTTGTTTCTTTAATGTCTACAGGGTTTTCTGCCCCGCCTGCCTTTTATCCTTTTATCCTTTTATCCTTTTATC
>Ga0181577_10001353_pt1 | contig 19805 bp, 9 predicted proteins | sample 101ome_21_FD_132468 | JGI IMG/M metagenome (GOLD analysis project Ga0181577, IMG submission 132468) | Coastal salt marsh microbial communities from the Groves Creek Marsh, Skidaway Island, Georgia - 101413BT metaG (megahit assembly) | ecosystem: Environmental > Aquatic > Marine > Intertidal zone...
AGGATGAGATTTCTCACTTCGCCCCGCGCGCGAAACGAGTCATCTTTTTGACGCAGTCAGGAGGGCCTTCACAACTGGAGCTTTTTGATCACAAGCCCGGCTTGAAACAGTGGGCTGGAAAGGAGCTCCCCGACAGCATTCGTCAAGGCCAGCGGCTCACCACGATGACCCGCAATCAGAAGCAACTCATCTTGCCGGGGGTCACAAAATTCGAACGCCACGGCGAGAGTGGAGCCACCGTCAGTGAATGGCTTCCTCATACCGCATCGATTGCAGACGATCTTTGTTTTGTGAAATCAATGGTCACGGACCAGATCAATCACGCACCGGCAATGACGCGTTTTCTCACCGGGCATCAGCTGCCCGGGCGTCCGAGCTTTGGCGCATGGACCAGCTATGGCCTCGGGAGCAGCAATCGCAATTTGCCCGACTATCTTGTTCTCATTTCCAAAATGAAGCGCCCGAGTGATCAGCCGCTTTATGATCACTACTGGGGCAGCGGCTTTCTTCCTTCTCAATACCAGGGAGTGAAGTTGCGCAACGCGAAGGACCCCGTCCTTTACCTGCGTGATCCTGATGGTCTCCCCCGCCACCTACGCCGTGGCATGATCGATGGCCTCGGAGAATTGAATCAGATGCGGCTGCAACAATCGGGCGATCCGGAAATCGAGACCCGAATCCAACAATACGAGATGGCATTTCGAATGCAGACCAGCATTCCGGAACTGAATGATCTTTCCGACGAGCCGGAGTCTACTTTTGAACTCTATGGACCGGACTCACGACGTCCCGGGAGCTACGCCGCCAACTGCATTCTCGCGCGCCGACTCGCTGAAAGAGGCGTCCGCTTCGTTCAACTGTTTCATCCCGACTGGGATCACCACAGCCGACTTCCCAGCTGGTGCACAGCTCGCTGCCGCGATACCGACCAGCCCAGTGCCGCACTCGTGAAAGACCTGAAACTCCGAGGCCTCCTCGATGATACCCTCGTCATATGGGGTGGCGAATTCGGTCGCGGCGTTGCCGGTCAGGGAAAATGGGACAGCCCCGAGGCAGGACGTGATCACCACCCTCGCTGCTTCACCATCTGGATGGCCGGAGGTGGTGTGAAACCGGGAACGACTTACGGAGCAACCGACGACTTCAGCTACAATGTCGCCGAGAACCCCGTTCACGTGCAGGACCTCCACGCCACCGCACTGCACCTTCTCGGCATCGATCACGAACGTTTCAGCTTTCGATTCCAGGGCCTGGACTACAAGCTCACCGGAGTGGAGTCATCGCGCATTGTTTCTGACATCCTCGCGTGATATCCCCATGAAAATGAAACGAATTATCGCTAAAGCACTTCTCCTGCTTTTCTGCGGCGATCTGCAATCCGAACCCCACTTTGCTTCCATCTTTGGAGACAACGCCGTATTGCAGAGCGGACCATCAACCAAGGTGTGGGGCTTTGGTGCCGACCCAAGTGGCGATTACACCCTACAATTCGGAGATCGCTCCGCTGAGGCTACCGTTCTGGGAAATGGACTCTGGAAAGCGACGCTTTCCAACTTGCCGCGATCTGCTGATCCAAAGGAGTTGACGCTTCTTGAATCAGGAAAAGCCGTGGTTTCCCTTCGGGATATTGTCGTGGGCGAGATCTGGCTCGCGGCAGGCCAGTCCAATATGCAAATGCAGGTCAAGAGCATGAAAAAAGACATGCCGCCAGCGCAGGACTGGGTCGACTCTGCGTCTTTACCGCAGGTGAGATTTCGTCGCGTGAACGACCACGTCCTTTCCGACTCGAAACGGGAAGCTACCGACCTCGCAACATCTGCTCCATGGATCAAAATGTCACCAGAATCCGTCCCCGAATTTTCCGCAGCAGCCGCTGTCTTTGCGCGACAAATCGCCGAAGAATTGCAATGCCCTGTAGGGATCATTGATGTTTCCTGGGGAGGCAAACCCATCGAACCTTTCATTCCGCGCAAAGCGTTTACTCCCCCGTTTCTTTCCCGCATCAAGGAGCTGGCAGACGAAAACAAACTGGATGATCTGAAACAACTGCGAGGCGGTGTCATTATCCGAAATCCTGAAGGGTATCCTGGTGCCATCTTTAATGCCCGGATTGCCCCGCTGACTCAGTATGGGCTTGCTGGCTTCATCTGGTATCAAGCCGAGTCAAATGCCGGCAAAGGCGAAGACCCTCGTCGCTATCGCCACAAAATGGCAGCCCTTGCCGACGGATGGCGCGCGCGATGGAAGGATGATTCCCTTCCTCTTCTCTTCGTACAACTCCCCTCTTTTCCCAAAGCGACCGGGTGGATCAGGGCTCGCGAAGAACAACGGCTCTCTCTCGAAATCCCCCACACTTCCATGGCCGTAACCATCGATATTCGTGGTGAAGGCATTCACCCGCCGGACAAACTCGAAGTAGGCAAACGTCTGGCTCGCTGCGCGTTGAAGAATACCTACAACATCAAGGACATCGTCGCTTCGGGTCCTCGCTGCACCGGGCATAAGGCCAACGGATCTAAACTCATCGTTCGATTTTCGGAAACACATGGTGGATTACGATCCGGAAACCGCCCCCTCTTTTCGGCTGTTGAGTTTTCCGAGACGAAGGATGTGAAATGGTTTGAAGTCGCGGGTGCCGATGGAGAATGGCACGAGGCTTCCGCCCACATCGCAGGTGAAACCGTAATCGTCGCCAGTGATCAGGAACCCTCCCCCGTATCCGTTCGCTACGCCTGCGGCACCACCCCACAAGGTTCCAATCTCTACAATGGCGCCGGGCTTCCAGCCTCCCCGTTCTGCTCCGACCTGGAACTGCTGGAATGGGACGATCACGGGAAAGAGAAGTAGTTCCTTTGCCTGTCTGTTTTTCTACAAAGCAAAATTCGGATTTTCACTGTTAGGATCTCGCTCTTGCGGCAGTATTCGAATAGGCCCCTTTTATGAAAATCATTCGACTAATCTCCCTTTTTCTGATCATCACCGGAGTCACCTTCCTCAGCGAGAGTTCGGCAGAAGAAAAACCCAACGTCCTCTTCATCATTTGCGACGACCTAAACGACTACGTCGAAACCCTTGGCGGCCATCCGCAGGCGGCGACGCCGAACATCCGTCGACTCATCGAAAGCGGGGTCTCCTTCACCCAGGCGCATTGTAACATTCCCATCTGCAATCCGTCGCGGGCCAGCCTGGCCACCGGGATTTACCCTCACACTTCACAAGTCTTCGGGTTCGAGCACTGGGACGAGAACGAGATTCTGAAGAACTCGAAGACGATGATGAAGCACTTCAGCGAGAACGGTTATCACTCGCTCGGAACCGGCAAGGTGATGCACAATCGGGATCGCCAGCAATGGAACGAGATCGGGCATCCCTCTGACTACGGCCCCTTCGCCTTCGATGGTGGAAAGGAAAATCTCCCCCACCCCGATGTTCCAGCGCCCTTCCGAGATGACTTCGGAGCGGTTGATGGATCCTTCGGTCCGCTCCGGGTCCTGCGTCCGGAGGAGAAATTCACCTGGCGAACCGGAGGCTGGGCAAAACAGCGCGAACTCCGATATACATCCGATGACGACCGCGATCCAACCGGCGACGAGTTGAACGCGCAGTGGGCGGTGAAAAGGCTCAAGGAGTTCGCAGAAAAACCCAACTCGAAACCCTTCTTCATGGGCGTGGGTTTTGTCCGGCCGCATACCCCCTTGATCGTGCCGCAGGAGTATTTCGACCGGTTCCCGCTGGAGGAAATTGAACTGCCGGAAATCAAGGAAGGCGATGCGGAGGACACTTTCAAGCACACCGTGACATCGGACGAAGATGACCGCAGCGGCGATCGGGGAACCAAAATGTATGACAGCCTGGTTGCTTCCTACGGAGGAGACCAAGAACTTGCACTGAAGAAATTCATCCAGGCCTATCTCGCCAGCGTCGCCTCGGTCGATGATCTTGTCGGTGACATTCTCGATGTCGTCGACAACTCCAAGCTTAAGGACAACACCATCATTGTTTTCACCAGCGACCACGGGTGGGGCATGGGGGAAAAGGGTTACCTCTACAAAAATTCCCTCTGGCAGGAGAGCACTCGAGTCCCCCTAGCGATTCGCGCTCCCGGAGTTTCGAAAACCGGAGCGACTTCCGACACCCCGGTCAGCCTCATTGATCTCTACCCGACCATGGTCGACCTTTGCGGCTTGCCTTCCGATACCATGATCAACGAGAAAGGCCGCCCACTCGACGGGTTCAGCCTGAAACCACTTCTCACCGATCCTGCCTCCGACACCTGGGAGGGTCCCGATGCGGCGCTGACAGCACTCTACAAGTGGGCGACTTACTACGATCCCGCGTTTCAGAACTATTCCCTTCGCAGCAAAGATTGGCGCTACATCCGCTACGAGAATGAAAAAGAGGAGCTCTACCATACCGCAGAGGACCCTAATGAGTGGACCAATCTCGCGCTCGATCCGGAGTACACCAAACAGCTCGCCTCCTTCCGGAAGCAATTGCTGGACATCCTCCCCGATTCGATTCCGGAGCCGAAGAAATCGAACGAGGAATGGAAAAATGAGTATTTCAAAAAACATCCCGAAGCCGATACGAACAAAGACGACAAGCTGAGTTGGCCGGAGCTACAGACTCACAAAAAGAAGATGGAGAGCAGCAAAAAGCCCGGAGCCCCCGACAAAACCGGAACGGGAGAAAAGGCACGCCTGCAAACCACTGGAACGTTTTCCAAGACGGATGACGGCATGACCTTTTCGCTTGCCGACAGCGATGTGAAATACCTTGTGATCCAATCCCTCCACGAACAAGCAAGGCCTCACCTGGGCGAGCCGGTCAAGATCATCGCGATAACGAAACAAGGAAAAACGGAGCATGTGCAGCTCATGGTTCACATCGTTTCGATCAAAACGACGAAGTGAGAACTGACTGGTCGCGAGCACACTGGGTCAGGACTTCGACCATACCCTGTTTACTCGCCCACCCAACCGTGTTACCCGTTTTTCCACGACTCGATATTTCTGGCTCACTATGACGAATCTCTCACTTGTAAACAGGATTGCAGCCAGCGTCATAGCAAGCGCTCTGTCTTTCTTTTTCCTCGGCAATGCGCGGGCGGTTGAGGTCTTCGACATGGAGGCAATCCTCGATCCCTCCACGCTCGATATCGAAGTCCTCGAGGATTGGCATCCGGTGGACGGGCCGGTTGCGACTCGGCAGAAACTCGTCACCATCAATGTCGGAGAGATGTGGCCCGGTCAGGACTATCGCGTGCCCGTGCGGATGATTGTTCCCGCAGATCGAAAGGCGAAGGGTTTCCATCTCACGGGCGGGCATTCGCCGAAAAAACTGAACATCGAGTTCCGGCTCGATCCCCTGAAACAGGAGTTGATCAAAGGCGGGGTCGGATTGGTATACACCGTCGTTCAGGAACCGGGGAGCTATGGCGAACGGGAACTGGGTCATGAATCGGAAAGGCGCTTTGCGGAGAGCCTTAACCCCCGTCATAAGATTCAATACTGGGCCTGGCCGGCCACGCTGATGCGGGCGATCACCACCGCCTTCGCGGAAAGCGATCATTTCGAGCCCGGCAAGGTTGCGGTATCCGGGGGCTCGAAGAATGGCGCCTCCCCTTCCATGGCGATTATTCATGACCAGCGAATGACCGCCGTTCACGCCACAGTTTCCCCGATCTGGGATTCGCCGCTCCGGCTTTGCAATCCTGAAGCTCGGGCGAGACACCTCGAGAACGGGGGGAAGCAGCGCGGATTTTCCGGCGGGCATTTTGGTCCCAATTTCAATCAGCGAGCTCTTGATGTCGGACACAGCTGGGAGGAACTCGAAAAATTCGCGACCGAAATTTCCGACGATGTTTTCATTTCCCGGAATCTCAAACAACTGAGGGAGCGCAACGTCGACATGCTCTTCCATCCCGGCACCCATGACTTTGTCGCTTACGATCTCGCGTGGGGTGGAAAGCATCACCCCGACATTCCCCTCTATCTCGGCGCCAACACCGGGCACGGGAAAAAAGGCCATCCTGATCTGGAACGGGATGAAGAGAACTTGGCTGCGTTTTTGCTGAGGCACTTTTTCCCGGAGGCGGTCGAACCATTACTGAAGTCCCCAAAAGTCGAAACACAAGTCGATGGCGATTCTCTCCACGTCACCGTCCGTTTTCCGGAAGACTCCAAAGAAGAAAGTGGCCGGATCTGGTGGATCCTCAATCGCGCGCCCGACGGCAGCCCTGGTTATTTGCAGGAGATGATTCCGTCCGAAAATTCAAAAGCGATGACGCGGAATTCGGAGACCGGTGCTTGGCAGGTAACGATTCCACTCGAGTCAGACGCCGACCGAATCGACTTTTTTAGCAACCACCGCAAAACACTCGAGTTTGAAGATTACACCTTCCCTACTTACCTTTCCACGTGCTACACGCGGGTCGAAAGATAAAGCACCAATATTCTTCAGTATGAGACTATTTATCCCCCTGGTCATCGTGCTCTCCATTTGCCTGAGCACTTCCGCAGAGGTTCGACTACCCATTTTGTTCGGAGATCACATGATCTTGCAGCAAAAAACATCCAATGCGATCTGGGGATGGGCCGAGGCTGGAGAAACAGTGACGGTCAAGGCGAGCTGGGGAGCGAGCGCGAAAGCGACGGCTGATAACGAGGGTAAATGGAAGCTTTTCCTGGAGACACCCGAACATGGGACAGGCCACTCGATCAGCGTTCGGGGAGAGAATGAAATCACGATTCAGGACGTCGCTATCGGCGAAGTCTGGCTTTGCGCGGGCCAATCGAACATGGGTTGGTCGACCGGCAATTCCTTTGAGGCCGAAGGGGAAGCGCAGGTGGACCTGCCGAATCTGCGTCTCTTCAAATCCTCCCGTGAACACTGGCACGAGCCACTTGAGGAAACCCGCGACCGGCTCGCCCGATGGAAGCCATGCGATCCGGAGTCGGCAGCAGAGACCTCGGCGGTGTCCTACTATTTTGGAAAAACACTGCATGAGAAACTCGGAGTGCCCATCGGGATCATTCAGCGGGCCTACGCAGGCACCCCCATCGAAGGCTGGATGCCTTGGGCGCTTCAGAAGGACGATCCGTGTGCCCTCGCGCACAAGCAGTTGATGGATACGAACGCGGAACGCCAGAGAGAGAAGCAGGGCAAGACGGACGCCAAGGCGCTCGCGGCGTTCGACGTTGAACTGGAGCAATACAACACATTGATCGATGCGGGCGAGAAGATGAAGAACGCCTTTCGCCCGCTGGCACCTCCCATCATCACCCAGCCGGCCGACCTCGGGCATCAGTATCCGCAGAACATCTACAACGCTATGATCGTTCCCGTGCGCCCCTACGGGATTCGCGGCATGATCTGGTATCAGGGAGAGCGCAATTCGAAGAACGCTCCGCAGGCGGCCCACTACCGGAAGCAGCTGCCGCAGATGATCGCTCACTTCCGGGACTCCTGGCATGAGCAATCGGCTGGACATGTTGCGAAGGACTTTCCGTTTCAGTTCACGCAGTTGCCAAGCTGGAATCCACAGCAAACCGAGCCTGTCGAGGGCATCGCAGCCTCGTGGGCAGTGAACCGCGAGTCGATGCTGCTGGTTGCAAGCGAAGTGTCAAACACAGGTATGGTCGTCACCATCGACACCGGAGACGCCGTCGAGTTACATCCGAAAAACAAGAAGCCCATCGGCATTCGGCATGCTCTCTACGCTTTGGAGAACACCTACGGCAAAGACATCGCCGGATCCGGCCCCCGCTTTCTGAAACAGGAAATCAAGGATAGCGAAGTCGCCCTGACATTCGATTCTATCGGCAGCGGCCTGATGACTGGCCGAAGTGGGAAACTCGATGCCTTTGCAATCGCGGGAGATGATCGGAAATGGCACTGGGCGGAAGCAGAGATTCGCGGCGGCACCGTCATTGTTCATTCCCCTGAAGTGAAACAACCTGTTGCGGTGCGTTACGCCTGGTCGATGAACCCTTCCGGTCGCAACCTGCTCTACAACAAGGAAGGGCTTCCTGCCTCGCCTTTCCGAACAGATGACTGGTCACTTTTTGATCCGGACGCGGAACTCGTAGAAGTGCTCAAGCCAAAGAAGCCGGACGGCTACGTGCCCACCGATTGGAAGCGTCCCCACATGACCACCGTGCCTGCATCTGATATCGAAGTCGCAGATCGTCCGGCGGATATTTCCAGCACGTATCCGACGTCCCCTCCTCGGAAAAAGCCGATGGAAGCGGAAGAGGCTGACGGCTTAGCTCCCGAGGTAACCGATCTCAATGCGGAAGATGTGTCCTTCTCACTCGAGGCACAGCTGCCTGATCTGGACGAGCCGTTCATCAATGCACGCCCGAACCAGCGCAAGGACGGCATCCCCGTGGCTCCTCTCACCCGGGAACATGGCGATCGTCGGGCGATCCTGAAGTTCGCGCGCGAAATTGCAGCGGGCGACCATGGAGAAGTCGACAGTTTTCTCCTCATGGCGGATGGCAAGCTGATCTTCGAATCCTACTATCGACGGGGCCGGGCCAACTACCCGCACTACCAGATGTCGATCACCAAATCCTACACCGCGATGGTGGTGGGCCGGGCAATTCAACTCGGGCATCTCACCATGGCCGATCTCGACAAGCCGGTGGTGAGTTTTCTCAAGGAAATTGACCAAAGCAAACTCGTCGAAGGCGCGACCCAAATCACTCTGGCCGAAGCGATGAACATGCGCTCTGGAATTCGTATCGATCAGGAAAAGGCGAGAGCATTGATGAAGACTCCGGCGCTATTGAAAGGTCAGGGGCAAATCCAGGCTTACCTCGCAAACACCACACCGATTCCGTCTTCCCCTAGCGAATACAAATACCAAGGCTCGGATCCATCTATGACAATGCAGGTGATCGAGGCCGCCGTTCCCGGAACCGCCCGCGATTTCATCGAGAAGGAACTGCTAGGCAAAATGGGCATCACCAACTTCGCGTGGCAAAATGACGTGAGCGGTTTACCCAAATCAGCGGCCGGCAGCAGCATGCGTTCCCGCGACATGATCAAGTGGGGCATGCTGGTGATGAATACCGGAAAATGGAATGACGAACAATTGATCCCCGCTGAGTTCGTCGAAAAGGCGACTTCAAAAATTCACACCAATCCGCAAGGAACCAGCTACGGATATTTCTGGTGGCGCCACGACGTCGAGATCAATGGCAAGACATACGACTGCCAATCAGGTCGAGGTGCTGGTGGGCAATTTATTCTCATGTTTCCCGAGGTCGACCTGCTGGTTGTCATCACAGCCCACAACAAGGGCATGGGCAAAATGCTCAAGACCGTGCCGGAGAGAATCTTGCCGGCATTGGTGAAAGAGTAGAGCTTCTTTGATCTACCAATCCAACAGACCCGAACTCGTGGAAAAGGAGTCAGTCTCGATTCCGATCTCCTTAAGCATTCGGACGAACAAGTTTCCCAACGGCGTGTTGTCGCCGGAATCGTGAGAGGAATAGCTGCCGTGGTTCATTCCCCCACCGGCGAGGAGAATCGGATTGTTCCTGGGATCGTGGGCCGCAGCATTGCCGAGATTACTCCCGAGCAAAGCGCAGGTGCTATCAAGTAGCGAAATACCGTTCTCCTCTTTATCCTTCATTCGTGTCAGGAGGCCATCGAAGCTTCCAAGAATCGCACGCTCAATCTGTTTCAGCTGTTCGATTCGAGCGGGGTCGCGCCCATGGTGGGAAAGATTGTGATGTTCCGAGTCGACGCCGTCGATGAGAGGAATGCCATGGTTGTTCTGAATCACGATGCTGATGACCCGGGTGGAGTCCGTCTGCAGTGCAAGCGGAACGAGCTGGAATAGAAGCTCGATTCGCCCGACAAGGTCGGCTTTGTCGAGAATGTCCTGTGGCATCTCTGCCTCGACCGTCGGTTTCGGACGATCAAACCAGGCTTCGACTTCGGTGAGTTCCCGCTCCGCCTCGCGAACCGCCTCGAAATATGCACCAAGCTGATCGCGATCAGCAGAGGATGCGTTTCCAAGAAGCCGGCGTCTTTGATCGCCGAGAGAATCGAGGATGCTATGTCCATCGCTCAGCTTTCGTTTTTCCCGTTCCACTTCGTTCGCCTTGCCCTGAAGGAATAGTTTCGCAAACACTTCCGAGGGACGATCCATCGCCGGGACCATAACTCCCGTGTCAGTGTAGGACTGGCTTTTCTGCCCATCGCTGCTGAGGGAAAGAGACGAAAAACGGGTCACATTGCCAAGTTCTCTTGCGGCAAGCTGATCTACGGAAATCGAGTTCTCAAATCCATCGCGCCCCGGGTTTCGAGCACCACTCAGCCAAGTCATTTCGCAGGCGTGCTCGCCTCCCTGATCGGGATGAGAGAGGCCGGAAAAAACGGTAAAGTCCTCGCGATGACCATCGAGGATCGACAGGTATTCGGACGGCTCGTAGTCTGGACCAGATGCTTGCGGATAAAAGGCGGGCGGATAGAAACCCAGAGTATTGCAGAGAAAGAGAGCTCGTCTGGGAGCCGCTTCGCCCGCTTTTCCAAATGCTTCGAGCAAGGGCAGAGAAAGAGAAATCCCGGAGGCTTTGAGGAGAGTTCGACGGTTCATTTGTTTCGAAAAAATTCACTCTGCACAAGGGCGTGGATCATTCCCCGAACGCCGTAGCCATTGGCACGAGCGTTTTCGAGAATTTGATCCCGCTCATGCCGGTCCGCGAACTGGACTTCGGCACCGGTGGAGTAGGTGATCAGTTGGTTGAGAAAATGCCGGGCGATCTGGTCTTCGTGCTTCAGCAAGAGGCGCTTGAAGTCACGGATCCCGGCGAAGAGTTCTCCATCCGCCGTTGTGCCCGAGGCATCCACGGGCAGCCCGAGACGGTATTCGCGGATACGTCGACCAAACAGAGTTTCTTCCGGCACCTGCCCCTGTCCAGTCGACCGGTAGCGCGTTCGAAATCCACCGATAGGATCAAAGCTTTCCAGCGCGAACCCCGGAGGATCAATTTCCCTGTGACAACGGTTGCAACTTTCGACGCTGCGGTGGGCGGCGAGTTCTTCGCGAATCGTCGTCGCTCCCCTCGTGTCCGGTTCGACTGAGCCCGCGCCCGGTGGTGGTGGGCTCGGTGGTGTTCCAATCAGGTTGGAGAGGACAAAGTTGCCGCGCGGTACAGGAGAAGTGTTGGTGCCGTTCGCGGTCACTTTGAGAAGACTGGCCTGCGTCAGGATCCCACCGCGCGGACTGTCGTCGGGCAAGGTCACTTTTCGTAATTCCAGACCATCCACGCCTGGGATATCGTAGTGCTCTCCGAGACGTCGATTCAGAAACGTGAACTCCGAGTCGATCAACTCGCGGATGCCACGATCATCCCAGATCAATTCAGCAAAAAATCGCCTGGTCTCCTCCAGCATTGCCTGGCGCAGGACGTCGTCATACTCAGGGTAAAGTTTTTCATCCGGTGTAGTGGCATCGATGTCTTCAAGTTCGAGCCACTGGTCGAGAAAGTCTTCGATGAATCTCTGAGACTTTTCGTCGTCGAGCATGCGATCGACTTCGGAAGTGAGAATGGCCGCGTCGCTCAGTTTGCCTTCACTGGCCAGGAGAAACAGCTGGTCGTCTGGCAAGCTTTTCCAGAGAAAATAGGAAAGCCGTGTTGCCAACGCATGATCGTCGAGTTCCCCCGACTCCGCCTGAAGATAGAGAAACTCAGGCGAAGCAAACATCGCTCTCAGCACAACTCGGAGCGCCTCCTCGAATCCGCGTCCTTCGGCCAGCACTGGCTTGGCAAGCTGGACCCAGTTTTTGGCCTCTTCGTTCTCAAGTGGGCGGCGAAAAAGTTGTGGCCCGATGCGACTGACCACGTCCGCGATCCGTGCCTGCGGTCCGTCGCGAAGGACGATAGTGTGTTTACCATTCCGGCCTGCCTGGAACTCGACGTCGCCGAGCAGATCGCGTGTTCGTTCCGGTGGCCATTGCTTTTCGAGAGGACCTTCCAGGGTGAGCCACCGAATCGCGAGGCCTTCTCCGGGATAGTCCCTGGCACCGTAGCTGAAGACATTCCTCCCATTCGGCATCTCATCGAGGTCAGCCGGGGCGAGGAAGAAATAGTCCCCGGGCGTGAAGTAGTGCTCCAGGTCGACTTGCATCGGGTTTCCCGGATCGAGTTGCCAGCTACCGATCAAATCGGCTTTGCCGGCGAGATCGTTGCCCCGGTAGATGCAGAAGGTCACCGGTGTTTTCGCCTGGTAGGCGTAGGCTTCTGCAGCGATCCGGTAATTCCCGGCGACCGGAAACCGGATACCCATGTTATCGGATTGCGTCGTGTGGGGGCGGTTGTCGAAGGTGACCATGGCATCCTCGGTTCGCTTCACGGTATTGCCGCCGCGCCGAAGTTCGCGCTGGAACCACATTTGCAAGTAAGAGTGATTTCGGTAGTCGATCGCTCGTGGTTCCATTGCCGGTCGCGGCCCCAGTTCGATCGCTTCGTCCAGCGCGAGGTCTGCTGTGGCGAGGTAGCTGCGGATGTGGACGGGCGAAATTCCCTGGGCTACCGCGACGGTATCGAAAATTGCGGTTTGATTCTCGGGCGGCAGTTTCGACGTGAGATCCCCCCCGATGCCCAGCAGGTCGTGGAGGGTATGCTCATATTCGGTCCGCGTCAGACGCCGAACCGGCGAGCGACCTTTCTGTTTCTGTTTCGTCAGGCTCGCTTCGAGGAGATGCTGATGGAGTGAATCAAGGGCTGCCTTCTTCTGCTCTGAATCAGGCCTCGCCTTTTTCTCCGGAGGCATTTCGCCAGATTCAACGAGGTCGAAAACTTTCTCCCATGTCCGAAAGGTAGCGGGATCTCCGAGGTCGAATTCCAGTTCTTCAAAATTCAGCGTCGTCTTGGTATCACGATCGTGGCATTCCATGCAGGAGGCTTCGACGAGTGGTTTTGTCGCGAGACTGAGTTCCTCACTGGTCATTCCAATGCCGCCAGGGAGCGGAAGAAGCAAAAGAAGATGGAAGAGTTGTTTCAATGGTCTGCTCTACTTCCTCGCTACCAACCGGAATTCGCAAAAAATGTATGGCAAAAAAGCAGCTGAACGGATTTTCCGCCAGACATCTTTCGCTTTCCACAATCACTGATGTTGAAATTTCAAAGTCGGACCAACTGGAAGACGAAAGGACATATGGTCTGCGTGCATGTCAGAGAAAGATGAAATCGGTTCTACTCGATCATCCCGAACCAACACCGCACGTATCACTTCAACGGCCGGATGAATCACCGGAGATAATCCGTCGAACCCTACCGGATCGCGAAAATGATCTCCATCCCCTGCCAGCGTCGACATGGTAAGCCGGTAGAGCTTTCCTTTTTGCAGAGAGACTGGTGATGAAAGAGGGAGGTAACGAAACTCCTTCTCCCACTCGCCCAGATTGCCGGAGGAGACATCCAGTTGTGCGATCAATTTCGTGACACCGGATGCGTCCACCTCTTCGAGTAGAAGACAATGTGGCGATGTGATGACACCGCGCTTACTTGAGCCGACCCCAGGCTTATCCCGATCAAATTCCGTCGGGATATTTCGTGCTGGACGAGCAGGGGTGTCCTTCTGGTGGTCGTCCCACATGCCGAGGTGAGTGACGACACGTTCTTCGCGAAGACGAAATTCGAATCCAATCTCCCCGTCGAGATCATTCCGGAGATTGTGCCAACCATCATCGGCAATCAGGGCGACTCCATCCTCAAGGCTGAAATCACGGCAATAGCCGCGGTTGTGGATTCGGAGGAGTTCTGCAGCCAGTTCCTCGGCTCGGCCATTGTCGGCCGGAGCAATTCCTTCTCCTTCTTCGTAGAGATTGGAGTCCAAATCATAGTAGGCGATCGGAACCGAAGCACCTCGCCTGCCCTTAGCCATCGATGGCAGTGCCAGGCCTCCATCGACCAGCACCTTCTCGCTTCCTTTGCGTATCGCCAGAACATCGTTCAAAAATGGCGGACCGAGATGGCAGAAGAATACCCGTGCCCTTTCGTCACTCCCCTCCTCTTCCCCGGTCCACCAAGACAGGCAGTCGTGACTGTCCTGCGCTTCCATCGAAGTCAGCGAGTGCCCCACAACTTTTGCGAGGGTAGCATAGAGATCGGTCAGCGAGCAGACAGTGCGATTGATTGTTCCTCCTTCGATCTGCCCCTTCCAATAAACCATCATCGGCACTCGGATTCCACCTTCCCAGATCTTTGCTTTCTTGCTCCGAAGCCCACCACTCTCCTGATTCGTTCCGAGATTGTCTCCGATGTTCGGACCATTGTCGCTGGTGAAGATGATCAGGGTATTCTCGATCAATTGGTGGCCCGGCCAACGGGGGTCGTCGGTTTGACGCAGCGTTTTGATTAGCTCGCCAAAAGCAGCGTCATTCTCCAGGATCATGTCCTCGCGATCACCGGCCGATTCTCCGTCGGAGTAGCGGCTCTGGCCTTTGATCTTCGTGCCGGCGATTTCATCAGGCACCGCATAGTCCCCGCCCGGGTGCCGCTGGTAATGATTCGCGTTGGGAACGTAGTAGAGAAAAAAGGGATTATCTGATTTGGACTGACGCCCGATAAAAGCTTTCACTTCGCGCAAGTAGTCCGGCCCGAGTTTGGAAAGATCCCAGTCCGGAGCCGCGAGAACGCGGCCTTCGCGACTTTTCATCCCGATTCGTTTCATCTTCGAACGGTCTGTGAAAGACCAACGGTCGTTCCGAATATAGTTTCTCGGCTCGAGGTCAAGAGGATCCTCCGTGTTTCCCGTCACTCCGAAATATTCATCAAACCCGTGATGCGTCGGGCCATCAAGAAACGGCTTCGTGAAATCGACATCGCTGAAATCATACTCGTCAGCAATTCCGCCATAGCCATCGTCGAAGGCCATCCCGACATGGTATTTTCCCACGCCGGCCGTGGTGTAGCCGTTGTGCTGCAACATGCCAGGTAAGGTCGGGCACTCGCGCTGGATCATCGGAGTATTCGGTCCATGCGGTAGCCACCCCTGGTTCTTCAGGTAGGCCCGATGGGCGAATCTTCCCGTGAGCAGGGAATACCGTGTTGAACTGCACATCGAGGCCGGGGCATGAGCATCGGTGAAGACCACCGCCTGCTTGGCAAAGTCCTCGAGATTCGGTGTCCGCAGCGTCCTCGCAATGGGCTCCGCATTGGTTCCAAGCGATTTGCCGAGATAGGCACTCGTATCACCCAGGCCCATGTCATCCGCCATCATGATGATGATGTTCGGTTTGTCCGGGCGTTCGGTTGCCCCGCCAATCACGAGGATTCCGGCAATCCCCCAGAGAGTGAGTAGGATTCTGATCATGCGAAGAGATCAATAACAGGCTCTCCCTTGTGGGCGACCGTGAAAGGTCGCTTGCTCGGGCTGTATAGCACCTGGTCGATCGGAATTCCCAGTGCGTAGGCGATCGTGGCGTTGAAGTCCGGAATCGTCACGGGGTTCTCCACGACTTCCTCGGCACCTTCGGAAGTTTTGCCATAGCGGTAACCCCCTTTGAATCCTCCCCCGGCGATCACGCTGGTGAAGGCCTGGGGATAGTGATCACGACCGATGTTCCGGTTCACAATCGGGGTCCGCCCAAACTCGGTCGTCAATACGACCACGGTATCGTCTAGCTTGCCGATTCGCTCGAGGTCGTCGAGCAAGGCGGCCACCGCCTGGTCCATGGTCTGGCACAGCAACGGCATCGAGGTGAAATTGTTCGTGTGCGTATCCCACCCGGTATAGCTGACCTCGACCGTACGCACATCACTTTCAATGAGGCGACGGGCGAGCAGACACCCCTGGCCAAAGGGATCGTCACCGTAGCGCTGCCGGGTCTTCTCGTCTTCCTTGTTGATGTTAAACGCGGCGAGATCCGGGCTTTCCATCAGGCGAACCGCATCGGCATACATGTCCCCATAGGCACGAATCGGCTTCGCATGATAGCGCTCGAGGAACTCGGCATCGAGGTCGTTGGCGAGATCAAGGCGACGTCCCAATCGATCTCCCGGAACCGAAGATCGCGAATACTTGAGCCCGGACTTCGGCTCGGAAATGGCGAGAGGTTCGAACTCGGGTTCAAAGAATCCGCCACTGCCGTGAAAACGGCTTTCCTTGCCGATGAACACGGACCCCGGCATGGTCGGGTTCAGTTTGCCGTTCATCTTCTGATTCCACGCCCCAAGCCCCGGATGGCGGATCGTGGCCCGCTGCTCGTAGCTGGTGTGCATGAAGTAGTTGCCCTTTTCGTGATCCCCTGCAGTCGAGGTGAGCGAGTTCACGACACAGAGCTTGTCGGCGTGTTTCGCGAGATTTGGCAAATGACTGGAAACGCGGATCCCGTCCACGTTTGTATTGATTGCCCGGGTCGCCCCCTGGTTTTCGTGACCGGTTTTCAGATCGAAAGTATCGATGTGGCTCATCCCTCCGGCCATGTAGAGATAGATCAGTTGCTTGGCAGGTCCGACTCGTGGTGGAACTGGACTCTTTTCCCCGGCCGCTCCAAGAACCGAGTTCGTGCTCACCCCGAGAAAACTTCCTGCGGCGAGTTCAAGAAAGCGTCGGCGATTCAAATCAGACTTTTTCATGATCAAATGGGTCAATGTTATTGAATAAAGAGAAACTGGCGGGAATTGAGCAATGCCCAGACGAGGTCCTCGATGGTCTCCTCGCCGTAGGTTTCGTAATTGGTCAGGATGCGTGCCACCTCGTGTTCCGTCGGCTTCCGTGTCAGCATGGCCCGGTAAATCGTCTCAATCTTCTGGGTCGGATCGGACGATTGTTCCAATTGGGCTCCAAGGACGGAGTTGGGATTGGAGATCGCGATACTCAAGGGACTGTTGAGCAGGTAGAGAGCCTGCGGGACCGAGGCATTCGAGGAGGCATTCTCAATCGTATCGCGATCGGACTGGCCAAAATCGCGCAGGAAATGGCCTCGCCTCGCCGGAGATTCGAGCTCCACCGCGCGGGCCATATTACGGGCCGTCTCGTTGAAGAACCGCAGGTTGGTGTGCTCGCGCTCCTTCCATCGACGGCGTTCCGCTTCATCGAGACCTTCCGGCATCGTTCGCAACTCTCCCTTGATGATCGAATGACTGGCACTCTGCGCTGATTGAGCCGTCATTCCACTCATCCCGCCCATCATGCCTGTGTCGATGGCCTTCCCGTCCTTCAGATCCACGAGGACAATCTCTTGGCTCTTCCTCCTGAACTCCCGGTCCTTCTCCTTCAATTCGGCAGTCAGTTCCTTCGCCTTCTCGGTCTCCCCAGCCGCATAGGCGGCGGTAATTCTCTTCTCGTATTCTCTCTGCTGGTGATCCAGCACACGGCGCAATTCACCGACCTTTCTCATACGAGGCAACACTTCCTCCAGGGGTCTTTCGTTAAGGCTGTGATAGGTCGCCCGCAATCCGGTCATGCGATCGATATTTCTCTGACGGTTAGGAGCGAACTGGTCGACGTCGGGAATGACCAGCGTCGCAATCGAGTCCCAGATCTGCTCCGCACTCATCCGCTGCATGAGGGGGCCGGTGAAATGAAAAGGCATTCCGGGAAAATGATCCTCGCGGTGCATTTCTCGGCGGAACAACTCGGTGTGAAACAGGACGTTCTGAAAGGCCCGAACGTCATAGTCCAGGTCTCGCATCAGGCCCTCGAGGAAGGTGAGTAAATCTGGCTGGCTGATTGGCGTGTGATCCGTCAGGTCATCGACGGGCTCGAAAATCCCGTGTCCGAAAGTGCGCTTCCACAGGCGGTTCACGATGACCCGGGTGAATCGCGGATTATCCCGGGAGGTCAGCCACTCCGCGTAGGCGTTCTTGCGCGCCGACGGATCCGCCGACGGCGTTACCTCGGCTCCGAACATCGTCCCCGGTGCGACGAGGTCGTGAGGCTTGGCATCGTCGTATTGATAGTCGTGCGGCAACTTGAGATCCGTATCGCTCAGGTGACGAACCTCAAGATAGGTCGTCGTGTTGTAGAGACTTCCAATCGACCCGTAGACTGGCTCGTTCCTGTCCTCGGTCTTCGTCCGCGCCGAGATCGCTCTCTCGGCACGCGTGCGAAATTCGGATTCAGTGAGGTTCTCTCGCTCGAGGAACTTTTCCGTCGAAGGCTTGGCGAGAAAGTCTTCGATGGCGTCCCCGTCCTTCAGATACGGAAAGTCCTCGGTCCCAACGGCATCGAAGTAGGCAGCTCGTTCCTCCGCCCTCAGTTCGTTGTGAATCCCGGAGCGATGTGGGTTCCCCCCTCGGTGATCGAATCCGTAGGTAAACGCTGCCATCCGGAAGTAGTCCATCTGCGTCCACTTGTCGAAGGGGTGGTTGTGGCATTGGGCGCACTCAAGTCGCGTCCCCAGGAAAATGCGAACCGTGTTCGACATGTTATCGAGCGGCATTCCCGTGTCCCGGATGTAGTAGCCTGCCGCCGGGTTGTCGAAGACCAGTCCATGCCCGGTGACTAGTTTCCGAACCATCTCGTCGTAGGGGGTATTGGCGGCGATCTGATCGCGAATCCACACCATGTATTCAAGAGACCAGTGGACCTTGCCCTGAACCCGAAGGAGATCTGCCCAGAATTGAAAGTGATGAGCAGAATACGCCACATCATCAGCCAGCAGCTGCCGGATCAGAACAGAGTGCTTCTCGGGGTCTGTCGACGCAAGAAACCTGTCAGACTCTTCGATGGTCGGCACTCGCCCGATGATCGCGAGGTAGGTGCGACGCAAAAACTGTCCGTCGGAGATTGTTGGATTTGGTTCCAATTCTTCCGCCTTCAGATGCGCGAGAATCAGATCATCGATTTCCGCTGCCACAGAACGAGGGTCAAATTCGGTAGCCACCCCCACGCTCGATAACAACAGACCAATGCTGAGTGAGAAAATTGATCGCAGGGCGGCTGTTTTCATTTTCGATACCATGGGTGATTCATTTACTAAGTTTCTCCCCTCAAAAAATTGGCCACCTTTTTCGACTTTTTTTGGGGCGAGCCGATCATCACCGCTCGCGAATTATGAGCCGAAAGCCGACGAATTCGGAAGCGTAGGGAAAGTGGTCGCTGTGCTTCGTGGGATGGCTCGGCGGTAGTTTCCTCAAATTCGCATTGAGATACTCTTGGGGACTCACCCAGGAACCGCCTCGCAGCTCGCCAGTGCTGGTCTGTTCCCAGACATTGCCGAAGACATCGTGCAGGCCCCATGGGTTCGGGGCGAAGCTGCCGACAGGGGCAAGCCCGGCAAATCCATCGTTCGATTCGGGCGAACTGTCGGCGTATTCGTATAAGTCGTCGCCGGTCTCAAAAAGCGAGAGGTCAGCGAAATTGGCGTGTCGGGCAGGGTTGGCTTCTTCCGAAAAGTAGCGCTCGCCTTCTGAGCCAGCGCGAGCGGCATACTCCCATTGCTTCGGGGACGGCAGCGCGTACTCCCAATCTTGTGGCAGGCGACCCGCTTTGTGCTCCGTATCGGTCAGGGTTGTCAGAAGTTCATTCAGATCGCGCTGCTTCAGGGAATGCGCGGGATGATTCCGATGGGTGAGACTGGGTTTGGAAGGGAATTGGGATTTTCGGGCCTCATACTTCCCAATCCAAAAGCCAGGCTGTTCTCCGTTCTCCGGACACCAACAAAAGACCGTTCCGTGTGGCGAGACCCATTCGTCTCCGGCATTTTTCCCAGGAACCAATCTACCCGGTGGGGAAATGGCACGCGAGGCGGGAGCTGAAATGGCTCCGGGCTCACCAGTCGACAGCCTCCAGCGACTTGCCCCACTCAACCAGGCTTCCAAGTCCGAGGTTTCCGA
>Ga0181577_10001354_pt1 | contig 19795 bp, 18 predicted proteins | sample 101ome_21_FD_132468 | JGI IMG/M metagenome (GOLD analysis project Ga0181577, IMG submission 132468) | Coastal salt marsh microbial communities from the Groves Creek Marsh, Skidaway Island, Georgia - 101413BT metaG (megahit assembly) | ecosystem: Environmental > Aquatic > Marine > Intertidal...
ACGTCTTTATCTTCGGTGTTGATTAGGGCTTCAGCTGCTAATCGGCGTTGCTGTTCAGTATTGAGTTGTTCGGTCAAGACAGCCACAGTCTGTTCCAGGCGATTGTTGTTTTGCACAAGTTCCTGAAGCCGGTCACTGGATGAAGAAAATACTGACCATTGCTGATTCTGCCCAATAATCCAGCCAACCCATAAGGTTACCAACAAGGCTAAAATTCGCAAAATAAAGCGCAATTGTGATTTCGCTTCGCGTTTGCGATATCGTTCCGTGGTTTGATAATAATCCATACTGACAAGAAATCACTGTTGGAGGACTGGATTACCCACGTTTAGTCGCTATGATAACCCGTTGCAATTTCAAACTATTCTAACAGGAAATACAGGTATCGTCATGAAAAAATCAAATCGAGCATGGCAACGGATGCTAAGCGGCAGGCGGCTTGATCTGCTAGACCCAACGCCAGTGGATATTGAAATTGATGATATTGCCCATGGCTTATCCCGGGTGGCACGCTGGAATGGCCAGACTAACGGTAAATGGCCATATTCAGTAGCAGACCATTCGGTTCTGGTGGAACAGGTCTTTACTGAACAAAACACAGGCATTGGCACACGCTGGCAACTGGCTTGCTTGCTTCATGATGCCCCCGAATATGTCATTGGTGATATGATCACCCCCTTTAAATTGTTTCTTGGAGACAGTTATCATGAGATCGATGACCGTTTAAGCCGAGCTATTCATTTGCGATTCGGCTTGCCTGGTGAATTGCCGCAATGGGTTAAAAAGGCGATCAAGAAAGCTGATAAAACCGTTGCCTATATTGAAGCCGTTCAGATTGCAGGGTTTTCCCAAGACGAAGCTAAGCGTTATATTGCTAACCCTCGGAATGTGCCGATGCACAACATCTCACCGCTGTCGCCAAATAAAGCAAAGCTGGCTTATCGGAAACGCTTTGATGAATTAATGGATGGGATGGCAACGCCGGCAGTATCCTGATTGCATAGCAACAGAACGGACAAATCATGCCCATAAACATCATAAGAAAAGGATCTCAGGATGAAGCCTCGCACAAAGATAACGCCAGATAACACCATCATCTTTGTTGCCCTTGAAAGTGAACTTCCTGCCACTCATCTGCCGGAATGGAGGATAGTTTACACAGGTGTTGGCAAGGTTAATGCTGCCATTGAAGGTATTAAGAATTATCATATTTATCAACCTATTATAGCCATTAATTACGGTACTGCTGGAACTTTAAATCAAGCGATCTCAGGCTTAGTTGAAGTTGGTCAATGCTATGAGCGTGATATGGATGTTCGCCCACTAGGTTTTGCCATAGGACAAACCCCGTTTGAGGATGCGATTGGTCTTAGCTTTGGATACGAGGGGGTGACATGCAGCTCAGGGGATAATTTTGTCACTGATACCCCAGAACTTAATTCTGATATTGTTGATATGGAAGCATATGCCCTAGCCAAGGTTGCTAAGAAGGTTGGTTGTGATTTTAGGTGCTTTAAATATATTTCCGACAGCGCCGATGGGGAAGCTGCCGCAGACTGGCAAGAAAACCAACGGCGCGGTGCGAAACATTTTGTTGATCATTTTTTGCGTGTGGTGGTTGGTGGGGACACTCGGACTTGAACCGAGAAGCCTGTTACGGCGGCAGATTTTAAGTCTGCTGTGTTTACCAGTTTCACCATGCCCCCTTATCAAGAAACTTCTTTCTTGTTAAGTTTTGACCGTGACTGTGTCAAGCGCATTACATGGCAAAACCAAACATAAGGATCAAACCGTGTTTTTTCTGCCCCTTTTTGATGATAATCCCACCGGACGGGTACCAATTGTGACATGGATTTTAATCGCAATCTGTATTGCGGTATTTCTGTTTCAGCTTGGGCTGGACGACAGAGGCGAGCGGATTTTTATTTTTTCTTATGGTGCGATACCTGCCCTGATCACAGGATCAGAATTAAGGCCGCCAGCATTAACAGGCTTACCTGACTATGCCACCATGGTGTCATCGGTGTTTTTGCATGGCAGCATCCTGCATCTGGGAGGCAATATGCTCTATTTGTGGATTTTCGGCGATAATGTTGAAGACAGCATGGGGCCAGTAAAGTTTATCATCTTTTATCTAACCTGTGGCATCGCAGCAACCATGGCTCATGTGGCGATAGCGCCAGAATCGGTAACGCCATTAGTTGGGGCTTCAGGCGCTATTGCTGGGGTACTAGCCGCATATCTTATGCTTTATCCTCATGCTCATGTTCGGGTGCTTGTGATTATCCTCATTTTTATTCGCTTTGCCTCATTCCCTGCCCTTGCGGTGTTGGCTGCGTGGCTTATCATTCAGTTTTTATCTGCCCCGTCAGCGTTTAGTAATAGTGATGACGGAGGGGTGGCTTATTTTGCACATCTGGGCGGCTTTGCGGCGGGATTGATTCTGACGCCGATTTTTAAACGCCGCGATCAAAAGATATTTCCTGCCAAGCAAGAGACGGAAAGCCAGGACACGCCTAAACCATCGATAAACATCATGACACGGCATCAGATCAAGAATGAGTTTGTGGATCGCTACAGACATCGAAAAAATCAACCCAAACCGCCACCATCGCGGCGAGATTTACCCGAAGTGAAAAAGGCATCACGCCCCAAAGGTCCATGGGATAAATCCTAAAAAACACCGCTAAGACACGGCATTATGCCCGATTGAGAATCAGACGGTATTTCCACCAGATACAGTCTGTTCCCTTGTTCCGGTGCCGCCAAGCGAGGTGATGAGGTCAAGCACCTCTAGCGCCGCTTTATCAACATCATCCTGATAAAGAGACGCCACAACAACCGCAGTGCCATACTGACCTGGCTTAAACCAAGGATAGCTGCCTATGCTAAGGCCGGTGTAACGGTTTTGAATAATCCCTAAACCAGAAGCCAAAGTGCCTTCGCCGATTTCAGTTTGAATAGAGACGCGGTGCTTATCTGAGCCTTTGGGCAACATTGCTTCCATTTCTGCGAGCATCGCCTCAAAAATCTTGGGCACCCCTGCCATGACATGCACATTGCTTATGCGGTAACCTGGCGCTGCTGAAACCGGATTATAGATCAACTCTGCGCCTTCTGGTATATCCGCCATTTTTTGTCGGGCGTCGTTGTAATCTAGCCCTGTGCCTTCGTAATGTTCGACCAAAAGGCGATCAGCTTCAGGGTGGCGGATCACATTAACCGAAAAGGCACTGGCAACCGCCACAGTTGTGATATCATCATGGGTAGGGCCAATACCGCCAGAGGTAAAAACCAAATTATAGGCCGCTGATAAAGCTTTAACCGCTGCGACAATCCCATCATGGGTGTCGCCGATCACCCTAACCTCAGCTAAGGCAATACCGCGATCATGGAGAAATTGAGCCAGGGTATTAATATTTTTATCTTGAGTTCGGCCAGAAAGGATTTCATCACCAATCACTAGCATAGCGGCAGAGGGTTGCGTCATAACATCACCTGAGATAAGACAAATCAATAACCTGTTATATCCCTAAACCTATTCAGATCAATAGCCATCACGGTCAGCGGAACCCCTAAATGCAGCTACCACCCCTAGAACAAGGCGTATTGATTAAGCGCTACAAACGGTTTCTGGCGGATATTGATTTTGGTGATCGGATAGAAACCGTGCATTGCCCAAACCCTGGTGCCATGACCGGACTAAACACCCCCGGCCTTGAAGTATGGTGTTCGCGTTCGGATAATCCTAACCGCAAATTACCCCTGACATTAGAATTGGTGAAAGCAGATGGCGATCTTGTAGGCATCAATACCAACCGCCCCAACAGCATTGCGCATGAGGCACTGGAACAAAATAAAATCTCTTCATTGGCGTGCTATCGGCATATCCGGCGAGAGTATCAATGGAAAAAAGGAGTTCGTTTTGATTTTCTGTTGGATGAGGCGGATGATGAGTCACCGCCTATGTTGCTGGAAATTAAGAATGTGCATCTTCGCCGCCCAGAATTGCCGGATGCCGTCGCCTTTCCTGATTCGGTAACCGCCCGCGGCAGTAAGCATCTTGCCGAACTAACCAGTGCCATCCAAGACGGGTATCGGTGTGGTTTGCTGTTTGTTGTTCAGCGCATGGATGGGGATCATATGGTCATAGCCGATGATATTGATCCTTTATATGCTCAGAACTTGCGGCAAGCGCATGAACACGGCGTGGAAATTATGGCATGGCGTTGCAATATTTCGCTTGAGGCTCTAACATTAAATAACCCTATACCTATTAAGATACCGGAATAATGCGAACAGAACCAATTCCCCGTCATGACCAGTTTGGCTATATCAAAATGCGCAAGGCAGGCAAATTGGCCGCTGAAACTTTGGATTATATCGCCCCTTTTGTGAAAGCTGGCGTTACCACGCTTGAGCTTAATGATCTCTGCCATCAGTTTATCACTGATCATGACGCTATCCCTGCGCCCCTCGGCTATAAAGGGTTTCCAAAGGCGACATGCATTTCTGTTAATCATGTGGTCTGCCATGGCATTCCTTCGGAAAAGCGGCTGATTGATGGAGATATTGTTAATATTGATATCACCGTCATTCTGGATGGATGGTATGGCGATACCTCGCGTATGTACTGGATTGGTGAGCCAAATGTAAAAGCTAAGCGGCTTACTGATGTTACCTATCAGGCTATGATGCGCGGCATCGAAGTGGTGAAACCCGGCGCTACCCTTGGTGATGTTGGTCATGCCATTCAAACCTATGCCGAAGCGGCACGTTTCTCTGTGGTTAGGGATTTCACAGGCCACGGCATTGGCCAGCAATTCCATATCGCACCGACCGTGTTGCATTATGGCCAACCCGGTGAAGGCATTATCCTTGATGAAGGCATGATTTTTACCATAGAACCCATGATTAACACCGGCACTTGGCAGGTGAAAATCCTACCTGATGGCTGGACCGCAGTCACCAGAGATCGCGGTCTATCCGCGCAATTTGAACATACTGTTGGGGTGACCGCAGATGGGGTAGAAATTTTTACCCTATCACCCAAAGGATATACTCAGCCGCCTTATCTGTGATTGTCTGCCGCAATATTTTGTTATAAGCAATTTCTCATAGATTTAGACTGGTATCGGGAAAATGGTTTTCCCTTTCTGTCAGACAGGTTATATTAATCGTTATTAGCTGCGTAGCATTGACCACGTTGTTTACTCGGTCAGCACATAAGAAACCTATCCCATCAAAAATATCGATCACCATTAATGTGAATAATGGTTTTGATGATAGGGCATGTATGACCTATGAACCCCAAAAATACCCAACCCCCTATTTCTGATCATGCTGGTCATCGGGACCGCTTAAAAACGCGTATTCAACAGCATGGCGCGACAAAACTGGCCGATTATGAGTTGCTTGAAGCCCTGTTATTTTATGCTATTCCGCGTCGTGATACCAAAGAAATATATAAAACTTTAATTAATAAATACAAGTCTATAAATAACATACTTAATGCAAACTATGGTGAATTAAAGACAATTCCACATATAGGTGAACACAGCATTATCCTGTTTCGACTTATTCAGGCCTTTGCCGTGCGATTAGGGGAAGAAAAGATTATTAAGAAATCCACCTTTGGATCATGGAAGGATGTGATTGAGTATTGCCGGACACGCATCGGATTTGAAGATAAGGAATATTTCCTAGCGATATTTGTTGATAGCAGTAATAACATTATTGCCGCGGATGAACTAGCCGCCGGAACCATTGACCGCGTGGCAGTCTACCCCAGAGAGGTCGTTCGCCATACCCTAGGCTATAACGCTTCAGCGGTAATTTTGGTGCATAATCACCCATCGGGAAGTATTGAGCCATCTAAACAAGATATCGTAATGACCAAGACCATCCATCAGGCCATTCAAGCAATTGATGCCCGGCTTCATGATCATCTTATCATTAGTGGTGAAGGTCATTTCAGTTTTAAGAACGCAGGCTTAATCTGACATCCCCCTATCCTTACCTCAACAGCTATTAGCCCCTATGATTGTCATGAAGGTAAAATCATGCTGTGAGATGCTAGACAAGCGGCACAACGCTGACTAACATGGCGCCTTATTTGGATTACCGAAAAGTCAGGAATTAAACGGATGATACCCCGATACTCGCGCCCGGAAATGAGCCAGATATGGACGGATGAAAGCCGCTTTCAAATCTGGTTTGAAATTGAAGCGCACGCTTGTGATGCGCAAGCAGAGCTTGGTGTAATGCCAAGCGAAGACGCCAAGACCATCTGGGAAAAAGGTAAGTTTGAGGTCAAGCGCATTCATGAGATTGAGGCAGAGACAAAACATGATGTTATCGCGTTCCTAACAAATCTGGCTGAACATATTGGCCCTGCCGCAAGATGGGTGCATCAGGGTATGACATCATCAGATGTCCTCGACACCACGCTTTCGGTGCAACTGGTCAGAGCCAGTGATTTGATTATAACGGGTATCAGCCGGGTGATGGATGCTCTTAAAACCCAAGCTTTTGCCCATCGTTACACCCCTAGCATGGGGCGCAGTCATGGTATTCATGCAGAACCTGTTACCTTTGGGTTAAAACTTGCAGGACATTACGCCGCTTTTGCCAGATCGCTTGAGCGGATGCGTCATGCCAGAGCCGAAATCGCAACTTGTAAAATTTCAGGGGCTGTTGGGACTTTTGCCCATATCGACCCATTTGTGGAACGCCATGTTGCCGCAAAAATGGGGTTAGTTCCAGAAACGCATTCCACCCAGATTATTCCGCGCGACCGTCACGCAATGTTCTTTGCAACGATGGGCGTTGTTGCCGCATCAATTGAAAATCTGGCAACAGAAATCAGGCACTTACAACGCACCGAGGTACGTGAAGCAGAAGAATATTTTTCTGCTGGGCAAAAAGGGTCATCGGCCATGCCGCATAAGCGCAATCCGGTTTTGACCGAAAACCTGACGGGATTAGCGCGCATGGTGCGTTCTGTGGTCACCCCTGCTCTTGAAAATGTTACGCTCTGGCACGAGCGTGATATCTCGCATTCTTCGGTGGAACGCATCCATGCCCCTGACGCAACGATTGCGCTTGATTTTGCCCTGCACCGAATGGCTGGCGTGGTGGAGAAACTCTTGATTTATCCTGAAGCCATGCAGAAAAACCTAGATCAGCTGGGGGGATTAGTCCATTCCCAACAGGTGTTATTAGCGTTGACCCAACATGGGGTTAGCCGCGAAGATGCGTATCGTTTGGTACAGCGTAACGCTATGAAAGTATGGCAAGAGGGTGGAAGTTTTCTAGATTATCTTTTGGCTGACCCTGAGGTTACAGACCATGTTCCGGCGGAAACGGTCACGGCGCTTTTTGATATCAATCATCACTTCAAAAATATTGATTACATTTTTGAACGTACTTTCAGCACAAAATAACGATGCCAGCGATTGCTTATCGTCATCAGGGTTGCTATTATGAAATGAAAGTATAATCCGATTATAGAAAACCCCATTTCCAAACAAATCGATGGCAAAACGCGACAAACTTTATGAGGGCAAGGCAAAAACAATTTTTGCCACAGATGATGCTAATCAATTGATTCAGTATTTCAAGGATGACGCCACCGCTTATAATGCCCAAAAACACGAAGTAATCATGGGTAAAGGTGTTCTTAACAACGCCATTTCCTATCATATTATGACTGCTCTGGGCGAGGCTGGGATCAAACATCATCTGATCAAGAAAATGGATCAACGTGAGCAACTGATTCGCAAATGTGACATTATCCCTGTTGAGGTTGTTGTTCGCAATATTGCCGCTGGTTCAATGGTTGGGCGTCTTGCCGGCAAACATATCCCTATTAGCCTAGGCACCTGCCTGAAAACCCCGGTTGTGGAATATTATCTCAAAGAGGACGCCTTAAATGATCCTCTGATTACCGCTGAGCATATCACAGGCTTTGATCTGGCTAGCGAAGATGAATTAAAGCAGATGCGGCTGACTTCACTTGCGATTAATCGCATTCTTGGTGATATCTTTAATGGCATTGACATCACTTTGGTGGATTTCAAATTGGAATTTGGGCGTCCATCACAGCGTCAGGACGATGACCCTTTGCTGATACTGGCGGATGAAATTAGCCCAGATAATTGCCGGCTATGGGATAAGACCACAGGCGACATTAAAGACAAGGATCGCTTTCGTAAATCTATGGGCGGCTTAGTTGAGGCGTATCAAGATATCGCAAACCGCTTTGGCATTTCCATCGCGGCGACATGAAACGGAGAACATTATGGTTAGCATAACCATTACTATCGGACTCAAAGACGGCGTTCTAGACCCCGAGGGTAGAGCGATTGAATCCTCACTCAACAACCTTGGCTATCATGAGGCGAGCGAGATTAAAACTGGCCGGTTGATCCGTTTCACCATGGATGAAGCTGATCATGCCAGAGCGCATCAAAAGGTATCTAAAATGTGTGAAACCCTATTGGTGAACACGGTTATTGAGCATTATGACATCACCGTCGAAGATTTGATTGAGGAATAATCCCATCGTGGCACGCATAGCGGTTATAAGTTTTCCGGGTTCCAATTGCGATCGTGATATCATTACGGCTATCCGTGATATTACTGGCACCGAACCAAACCAATTCTGGCATAAAGAAAGCACAATGCCACGGCAGGATCTGGTCATCTTGCCGGGCGGCTTTTCATTTGGGGATTACTTGCGGTGTGGCGCGATTGCCGCGCGCTCACCCATTATGGACGAGGTGCTAGAGCATGCTTGGCGCGGTGGCTATATTTTGGGGATTTGTAATGGCTTTCAAATTTTAACAGAGGCTGATTTGCTTCCTGGCACTTTGATGCGTAATCGTGGATTGCGATTCGTCTGCCGTGATGTGGTGCTAGAAACCCATAACAGTGATAATGCCATCCTGACAGGTCTGAATGAGGGGCAGAAATTGCGGATTCCAGTCGCCCATAATGAGGGCAATTATTTTGCTGATGCTGCCACACTGAAAAAAATCAAAGATAAAGGACAAATTGCCTTTACCTATTCCGGTGCAGACCAAGATCCAAATTATAACCCAAATGGGGCGATTGATGATATTGCCGGCATTGTTTCAGAAAATGGGCGGGTTTTAGGGCTAATGCCCCATCCGGAACGCAAGGCAGACCCGATCCATGGTGGCTTAGATGGCCGTTTATTATTGAAATCTGTAATTGAGGCCGCATCATGACCGCTTCTGCTGACCTTAGCACAGAAAAACAAGCCGCAGAAATGGGCCTTAGCGCGGATGAGTTTGCGTTGATCTGTCAACGGCTTGGCCGAACCCCTAATTTAACTGAGCTAGGTATTTTTTCGGCAATGTGGTCTGAACATTGTTCTTACAAATCCTCTCGCCGTTGGCTTAAAACTCTCCCGACCACAGGTAAACAAGTCATTCATGGCCCGGGGGAAAACGCTGGTGTTGTCGATATTGGCGATGGAATGGCGGCGGTGTTTAAGATCGAAAGCCATAATCACCCTTCATTTATTGAACCATATCAAGGGGCAGCAACGGGTGTTGGCGGTATTTTGCGTGACGTCTTTACGATGGGTGCTAGACCAGTGGCTTTGTTAAATGCGTTGCGCTTTGGGGCGCCTGATCACCCTTTAAGCCGTCATCTGGTTGGTGGTGTAGTTAGTGGCATAGGCGGCTATGGAAATTGTATTGGCATCCCAACCGTTGGCGGTGAGACGCATTTTGACCCTAGCTACAATCAGAATATTCTGGTCAATGCTATGGCTATAGGGTTGGCACAGGCTGACCGGATTTTTCTTAGTGCTGCATCAGGACCCGGAAATCCGGTGATTTATATTGGTGCCAAAACAGGCCGTGACGGCATACACGGTGCAACCATGGCTTCGGCGGAGTTTAGCGAAGAGGACAGCTCCAAGCGCCCAACGGTTCAGGTTGGTGACCCTTTAGCTGGAAAATTGCTGATGGAGGCTAGCCTTGAGCTGATGGCTTCTGATTCAGTGGTTTCCATTCAGGATATGGGGGCAGCGGGTTTGACCTCATCTTCGGTGGAAATGTCCAGCAAAGGTGGCTTGGGCATGGAAATTAATCTGGATAAGGTTCCCACTCGCGAAAAGGGCATGATCCCTTACGAAATTATGCTGTCCGAATCCCAAGAGCGGATGCTGGTGGTATTAAAACCTGACGCTATGGATAGGGCAAAAGCCATTTTTGATAAATGGGATTTGGATTTTGCGGTGATTGGCAAGGTAACGGATAGCGGCCATTTGGTATTAAAAACTGGTGATCAAGTGGTAGCAGATCTGCCGATTGCCCCTTTGGTTGAAGATGCCCCTGAATATGATCGGGATTACAAAGATACCCCAACAGCGAAGCCTATTCCTAATCAAGACTTAATTACAGAAATGCCATTGGGTGAAGCTTTGATAAAAATGATGGGTAGCCATTTTCTGGCTAGCCGCCGCTGGATTTACGAACAATATGATCGTCATGTCATGGCAGATACTATCATTGAATCAGGTGGTGATGCCGCTATGATACGTGTTCATAACACCCAGCGTGGGATGAGCATGACCACAGACTGCACCCAACGTTATGTTCTGGCTGATCCTTTCATGGGCGCGATGCAAGCTGTGGCCGAGGCTTATCGCAATATTACTGCTACCGGCGCGACTCCACTTGCCACAACCAACAATCTGAATTTTGGCAATCCTGAAAAGCCAGCCATTATGGGACAGATTGTTGGGGCAATTAAAGGCATGGGGGCGGCTTGCAGTGCACTAAATACGCCTATCGTATCAGGGAACGTATCGCTTTATAACGAAACGGATGGAAAGGCGATTTCCCCTGCCCCCGTGATCGGAATGATCGGGGTGATTGATGATATTGCCCATGCCATAAAAATTGCCATTAATGCTCCTGATGAGACGGTTTACATCATTGGCCAAGCTCAAGATACCAATGATGGCTGGCTGTCAAACAGTGTTTATGCCCATGTTATTGCCGATCAGACGATGGCATCTGCACCGCCACCTGTTGATCTCACCGCTGAGGCAAAGCATGGCGATATGATCCGGCAATTAAATACTAAAGGGTTGATTACCGCTGCTCATGATATTGGTGATGGCGGCGCCTTAACCGCATTGGCAGAAATGGTACTGGCTGGGTCTTATGGGGTAGAATTAATAGGTAGCGATCATCAGCGAAGCCATGGCTGGGCCTTTGGAGAAGATCAGGGCCGTTATTTGATTGTTACTCATGATCCTGACGCAGTGGAAGCCGCGGCGCAGGCCGAACATATCCCTTTGCAAAAAATAGCCACAACCATTTCGGCTAAGGAATTGAAACTTGGCAATGATGACATTATTTCAGTAACAGACCTGCGTTCAATTCATGAAGGCTGGTTACCTAATGTCATGAGTCAGAAAAAAGGGGCCTAACATGGCGATGCTTGCCGAAGATATCCGTGCGTTAATCCTTGAGGCTCTGCCAGACAGTGATGTGACCATTGAAGACTTGCGTGGGGATGGTGACCATTATTCCTGCCACATTAAGTCTAAAGCCTTTGCTGGTAAGACCCGGGTTCAACAACACAAAATAGTTTATGAGGCTTTAGGCGGCCGGATGGGAAACCAACTTCATGCCTTGGCGATACAGACCACCCCAATTGAGGAGTAAATCATGCTGGACGATCAAACCAAGAGCCGAATTGAAAGCGAAATCAATAGCCAAGATGTCGTGCTGTTTATGAAAGGTACCCCTGTTTTTCCACAATGCGGATTTTCAGCCGCAGTAGTAGGCGTATTAACCCATCTGAATGTTCCTTTTCGCGGAGTAAATGTGCTGGAAGATGACGCCGTTCGTGAAGGCATTAAGGCCTTTACCGACTGGCCAACCATTCCACAACTTTATGTCAAAGGTGAGTTCGTTGGTGGCTGTGATATTATTCGTGAGATGTACGAAACCGGTGAACTGATTGAGATGCTGAATACGCGCGGCATTGATGCCGCTCCACAAGCCTTAAACAGCTAACGGCCAACTGCCAGCCACTTTTCTTTGTTGACGATGGCAACATGATGCTAGCATCATGTGACTTGTCTCAGGTATTTTCATACCTGACCTTTCAACTTGGAATAGGTCACATTTGCCCTAGCAAGGAAGGTCCATAATGTCTGTCTTTATCTGGGGTCTGTTGTTATTACTGTGTTTTGTGTGGAGTCTCTCTTTTTTGCTAGCAGAAATTCTGCTTGAGAGCGTTCGCCCCTTTACCATTGTTTTTAACAGGGTATTTTTCGCCAGTATTGTGATGGTAATCCTGATTAAGCTATTGGGAAAACGCTTTCCAGCATCGCGTAAAAATATATTTTTGTTGTTTTTGTTGGGATTGACCAATAACGCCATCCCCTTTTCAGCGATTGTCTATGGCCAGCAGTTTATTACTGGCGGCCTTGCCTCAATCATCAATACCAACACTGCGTTTTTTACGCTGATCCTATCCAGCATGATGTTTGTTGATGAACGGCTGACTATGATTAGGCTTTTGGGAATTATCTTAGGAATTACAGGTGTGATTATTGCCATTGGCCCGTCTGAATTGCTGTCTTTGTCGGTGGATAATTTAGGACAGCAATGCATCATCCTTGCTACCCTCTGTTACGCAATTTCAACAACGATGGCGCGGAAGTTTATCAAAGGCGTAGACCCTCTGGTATCAGTTACTGTGATGCTGTTATCAAGTGCGTTCTGGATGGGGATCATTGTCCTTTATATGGAAGGACTTCCCTTATTTACCCCAAGCACGGTGAACATCATTTCTATTGGATTACTGGCGGTATTATCGACTAGCCTTGCCTATATTTTGTATTTTATGTTGCTGGAACGGGCTGGGGCAGGAACAACAACACTTGTTACTGTCCTTATTCCGCCTTTTGCGATGATCATGGACGCAATCATCCTAAAAGAGGAAATCACCAGCCCACAAGTGGCTGGCTTTATGTTTGTTGCTGTTGGGGTAGTAATGGTTGCCCGTGGCCTGCCAAAGCAGACCACGAACTAATGCTTAACGAGAATAATATTCGATAACCAGATTTGGTTCCATTTGCACCGGATAAGGCACATCTTCGATGTTAGGGATACGGGTAAAAGTTCCCTTCAATCCTGTCTGATCAACATCGGTATATTCAGGAATATCACGTTCAGCAGAAACAATAGCATCAAGCACTGATGGGATATTGCGTGCGCGTTCACGCACTTCAACCACATCACCAGGCTTTAACATTCTGGATGGAATGTTACAAATGTGACCATTTACCAAAACATGCTTATGGCTGACCAATTGGCGTGAAGCAAAAACCGTTGGGGCAAACTTCATCCGATATACCATAGCGTCAAGACGGCTTTCCAGAATACCAATCAGGTTTTGACCTGTATCACCGCGGCGGCGAACAGCCTCAACGTAATATTTTTTGAACTGCTTTTCACCGATGTTACCGTAATAGCCTTTCAGCTTTTGCTTCGCCATAAGCTGAATACCGTAATCGGTAGGCTTACTGCGGCGCTGACCATGCTGACCTGGGCCATATTCACGGTTATTAACAGGTGATTTGGGGCGACCCCAAAGATTGACGCCTAGACGGCGGTCGATTTTATATTTCGCGTGATGGCGTTTATGTTCTGACTGAGAGGCCATAACAAACTCCTTATGTGCATATGCCCTTTTGGGCTTTGCTTGTTGCCCCGGTAGGGTCAAAACAGATGTCAATCTGAATTGACCGGGACAACTAACCACAATGCAAATTGTCCACGTTCCCAAGAATGAAGCTGTTTATTAGAAAAAAAGCAGGTGTCTGTCAAGCATCAACCGCTACTTCTGGCGCATTTACGCCATCTGCTCACACTTTAGGATATGCCTGATCGGGCAATAGCTTTAATGATGCCATGCAAGGTGCGGATATCCTGTGTTGAAAGAGGGGCTTTGTTAAACATCGCTTTGATGTTTCGCATGATCACTGGTCGCATATCAGGACTTGCGAAAAACCCCCCTTTGGCAATGCTATCCTCAAGCGCACTGTAAAAATATTCACGATCTTCTAGGCTAGCCTTATCTTCTTCTTCGATTGCAGTTTCGGTCTGTTGCTGGGTTAAAGCCAATCCTGCCATACGGCATTCCCATCCCATCAGCAACACAGCTTGGGCCAAATTCAATGAGGCAAACGCCGGATTCAAAGGAACAGTTACAAGAATATTAGCCAAGGCCGCTTCATCATTATCAAGCCCTGCCCGTTCCGCCCCAAACAGCAACCCTGTCCGTCCTCCTGTCTGATGATGGCTGATGATAGCGTCAGCCGCTTGCCGAGGCGTCATGACCCTTTGTGCCATGCCGCGTTTTCGGGCAGTTGTCGCAATTAATAGGGTGATATCTCCTGCCGCTTCTGGGGTTGTTTCGAAAACCCTTGCCGTCATGAGAATATCAGCACCACCAGAGGCCATAGCCTCAGCCGCTGGATTTGGCCAGCCGTCACGAGGTTTAACTAGCCTGAGATCCTGTAATCCACAGTTTTTCATCGCCCGGGCGGCGGCACCAATATTTTCACCCATTTGAGGATGAGACAAGATAACGGCAGGCATTATATTTGCCGGCAACACATCCTTTTCAAGAGCTGAACGGTTTGTTCCGGCCAAGGGTCAATTCTCCGCTGCGATCATCGCCCCAGATTTATAAAGCTTCCATGTCATCGCATCGGTCAATGCCATGACAGAAGCATCAATGATATTTGTGGAAACCCCTACAGAGGTCCAATTGTTGTTTTCAGTATCTTCACATTCAATCAACACTCGCGTCACTGCATCAGTGCCGCCATCACCTTGCTCACCGGTAAGAATTCGCACCTTATAATCTACCAAGGACACATCTGCTAATATTGGATATCCTCTAATCAAAGCCTTTCGGATTGCGGTATCCACGGCGTTAACTGGGCCATTCCCTACCGCAGCCTCATGATAGGAGTTTCCGTTTATAACTACGCTTGCTGTGGCTTCGGATTCTACAATCAGACTACCCTTGGCGTTAAAACGGCGTTCATCCATCACCCTAAATCGGCCAATGCTAAAATACTCTGGCACATTTCCTAACCGCCTTGCCACCATTAGCTCAAGGCTGGCCTCAGCGATATCATAGGCATAGCCTTTGTATTCTTGTTCTTTAACCGTTGAAATCAGGCTGTTTAGACGCTTATCTTTGGGATCAATAGCAATTCCAAGCTGTTCAAACCTAGCAATGAAGTTTGATTTCCCTGATTGATCTGAAACGATATATTGGCGGCTATTTCCAACTTTGTCAGGGGAAATATGTTCATAGGTGCGTGGGTCTTTTTGAGCTGCTGAAGCATGGAGACCGCCTTTATGTGCAAAAGCCGCATCACCAACATAAGGCGCATGAGCATTGGAATGGCGATTAATTCGGCTATCCAGCATCCGTGACAACGTTTTTAACTTTGTTAGATTATTGCTAGGAATGCCCGTTTCATACCCCAGTTTCAGCATCAGATTCGGGATTAAGGTAATCATGTTGGCATTACCACAACGCTCACCAATACCATTAATCGTGCCCTGCACCTGTCTTGCCCCGGCTTCAACCGCCGCTAGCGTATTAGCAACAGCTAGACCGGCATCATTATGGGTATGAATGCCAATGTTAATATCGGGAAAGGTGTTTCTGACAATGCTAACCGCATCATATACTTCACCCGGCAGACTGCCGCCATTGGTATCACAAAGCACAATCCATTCTGCCCCGCCATCACGCGCAGCAGCTATGCTATCTAAGGCGTATTTCTGATTGGCCTTATACCCATCAAAAAAATGCTCGCAATCAAACATCGGCTCACGTCCCTTAGCCTTTGCTGATTTAAGGGAGTCGATAATCATCTGAAGGTTTTCATCAAGCGTAATGCCAAGAGCTTTAGTGACGTGAAAATCCCATGTTTTGCCGACCAGACAAGTCGCATCTGTTGCCGCATTAATAACCGCCACCAAACCGGGGTCGTTATCTGAGCTTCTTCCACTGCGCCGTGTCATGCCAAAAGCCACAGATTTTGCGTGTTTCATTTTCGGAAACCGATCAAAAAACTCATCATCTGTGGGATTAGCACCTGGCCAGCCACCTTCAACATAATCAATGCCCATCTCATCTAGGGCTTTAGCTATGGCAATTTTATCAGCAACAGAAAAATCGATTCCGCGTGTCTGCCCCCCATCACGCAAAGTCGTGTCAAACAGCCATATCCTTTGGTCGGTCATTACTCTTTCCTTATTCATCTTTTCCTATTTTATGACATTATGGGCGCAGTGCCGCAATCAAAAGCTACCCTCGCCGCCACACGGTACCCTCAGCTTTATCTTCAAGAGTAATGCCAAGCGCTGCTAATTCATCTCTAATTGCATCAGCGGCGGCAAAATCACGCTGGGCACGGGCGGCATTACGGCGTGCAATCCTATCCTGAATAGCGGCATCATCCAATGCATCATGGGCATCGCTTTGGGTCGGGCTTTGGGTCGGGCTTTGGAACCATGTTTTAGCCCTTCCCTCTAATAAACCCAGCATAACGGCAGAGGCCTTTAGGCTTTCCTTTGCCCCGTCTTCACCGCGATTAGCGGCACCGGCCAGATAATGAAGTCGGGCTAGGGCCAGTGGGGTATTCAAATCATCTGCAAGCGCCGCCAAAAACGCGGCATCAGGGGCAATATCTGTTGCCAGATCATCATCACCAACCGCTCGATACAACCCATTAAGCGCAGCTTCGCTTTCTTTTAAGGCCTCAACAGAGAAATCCAGAGGCCCGCGATAATGTCCTTGCAACAGCGCATGACGGATCACCTCACCTCGCGTGGTTTTCAACAAATCAGCCATAGTGACAAAATTGCCAAGCGATTTTGACATTTTTTCACCATCAACAGTGACATATCCATTATGCAACCAATAGCGCGCCATATGATCTGTTCCATGCGCGGCGCAAGATTGGCTTATCTCATTTTCATGATGCGGAAAAATCAGATCAAGACCACCGCCATGGATATCAAACTCTTCCCCAAGATAGGCACGGCTCATTGCTGAACATTCAATATGCCATCCCGGACGCCCACGCCCCCATGGGCTATCCCAACCTGGAACATTGGCGGCAGATGGTTTCCATAAGACAAAATCCATAGGGGATTTTTTGTAAGGGGCTACATCGACCCTTGCCCCGGCCTTTAGTTCATCCACACTGCGCCGTGATAACGCCCCATACCCCTCAAAGGAAGGCACATCAAACAACACATGACCTTCGGCAACATAAGCATGGTTGCGATTGATCAAGGTGGAAATCATATCAATCATTCCATCAATATGGTCCGTTGCCCTGGGTTCAGCATCTGGTGGTAACGCCCCTAAGGCCTGACAGTCTTCGTGAAACCTGGCAATAGTTTCATCTGTTAATTCACGAATTGATCGGTTTTCTTCCGTGGCTCGGGCATTAATCTTATCATCAACATCCGTGATATTTCGGACATATGTCACTTTGGGAAAGCAATACCGTAACATCCGTACCAAGACATCAAACACCACAACGGGTCTGGCATTGCCAATATGGATGCGGTCATAAACCGTCGGCCCACAGACATAAAGCTTGATATGATGAGGATCAATCGGGGAGAAATGATCTTTTTGACGGCTAAGCGTATTATAAAAACGAAGCGGCAATGTGGACATTAGCACGCCTCGCCCTTAAGCCTGCCAATCATACGCTCACGCCCTATGAGGGGCAGAAGCATAGCCATTTCTGGTCCAGATTGACGACCTGTTAATGCCTGACGGAGGGGCATAAAGACAGCTTTACCCTTAAGGCCGGTATCTTGCATGATATATTTTGTCCACTGCCCCCAAAAATCACCATCAATCGCCTGATCGGGAAGTTGATCCATAGCCGATATTGCCGCTGTCATCATCGATGGATCAGAAATCACAGGGGTGATGGGTTCATGAACAATAGCAGCCCATTGCTTGACCTCTGACAGATCAGCAATATTCCCTTTTACCGCCGCCCATATGAGAGCAGCGTCTTCCACCCCTTCTAAGCGGTCTTTGACTTGATCAAAAGAAAACTCAGCCAATACCTTAGCGTTGATCTGGCGCAGCTGTTCAGGGTCAAATCGCGGTGTGGCCCGGCCAAAGCGCGAGATATCAAAACCTTTAACCAGATCATCCATATGCGCACGGATTTCCACGGGATCAGAGGTTCCTATGCGTGCCAGCAAACTGGCAATGGCCATGGCCTCAATCCCTTCATCCCTTAGACTGCCAATGGAAAGTGAGCCAATCCTCTTGGATAGTCCTTCACCATCCGCGCCAGCCAAAAGCGCAAAATGACCCATCTGCGGAACAGCATAACCTAAGGCTTCAAAAAGCTGTATTTGTGCAGCGGAATTGGTGGTGTGATCTTCGCCGCGCAAAATATGGGTAATACCATGATCACCATCATCAATGACCGAAGCGAGGGTATAGATAAAGCGTCCATCTGCTCTTAAAATCACTGGGTCTGAAAGGCTGGACATTTGGATCGATTGCTCACCGCGCACCATATCCTGCCAAGTTGTAGTGTCATGATTTAGCAAAAACCGATAATGCGGCACTTCACCCTTGGCTTTACGGCTTTCAATCTCATCCTCAGAAAGCTTGAGCGCGGATCGGTCATAAACCGGGGGACGCCCTGATGAAAGCTGTGATTTCCGCTTCAAAGACAGTTCTTCTTGTGATTCAAAACAAGGATAAGCCCTGCCTGATTTCAAAAGCCGTTCTAGCCCATCATGATAATGATTAAGTCGCGATGACTGCCGATCTTCACAATCCCAGTGCATTGCCATCCATGCGAGATCAAAGCGAATGCTGGCTTCATAAGCTTCATCCGAGCGTTCATCATCCGTATCATCAATACGCAACATAAAACGCCCCTGGTTAGCGCGGGCAAAAAGATAATTGACCAAGGCCGTTCGCATATTACCAACATGAAGATGCCCAGTTGGGCTAGGGGCAAAACGCACTAATGGGGAAACCATTATTTCTCTCCTGTGCCATCATAGGCAGAAGTAATTGGGAAGCGCCGATCCCGATAAAAAGACCTTTTGGTCATTTTTGGTCCTGGTGCGGCTTGTCTGCGTTTATATTCCGCGCGTTTTAGCAATATTGCACAGCGGCGAACAATATCAGCATCAAAACCTAATGCGATGAGATGTTCAGGTGAGGCCATGTCTTCAACTAATCCACGCATAATCGCATCCAGCAAGGGGTAGTCTGGCAAACTGTCGATATCTTTTTGGTCAGGGCGCAATTCCGCTGATGGCGGCTTTGTGATAATTCGCTTGGGCATGACCTCACCTTCTGGGCCAAGCACGCCTCTTGGCAAATGTGCATTTCGCCATTCTGACAAGGCAAATACCGTGGTTTTCCAAATATCAATCAAAGGTGCGTAAGCCCCACACATATCGCCATAAAGCGTTGCGTAACCTGTGGCATATTCTGATTTGTTTCCTGTGGTCAGCACTAAGGCCCCAGTCGTATTTGAGATGGACATTAATATCATACCGCGGAGCCGCGATTGTAAGTTTTCTTTAGCCAGATCAGCGTTGCCGCGATCAAAACTATCTGCCAGCACTGTATGGGTGGCATCCATAGCATTAGCAATATCAATCTCATCAAGACGGATACCTAACCGCTTTGCCAATTC